>SDBV01001354.1_pt1 | contig 36883 bp, 22 predicted proteins | sample 2277081 | NCBI WGS metagenome assembly SDBV01 (sample SAMN10402039, study PRJNA504765) | marine sediment metagenome | isolation source: marine sediment core GS10_PC15, 223 cmbsf | place: Arctic Ocean: Southern Knipovich Ridge | collected 2010 | reverse complement strand
CGATCCGTCGTTGCCGATGTCCACCGCCTGGTCATGGTTGAAGTCGCCGTCCGTCCAGTCCATTGCGGTCTGGGTGCCGAGATTCAGGATCAAAGCCGATCCATCGTTGGCAATGTCCACCACCCGGTCGCCGTTGGTGTCACCGGCCAGGGCTTGCAACAGCGTCACCTCCATGTTTCCATTGCCGGCCACTTCCACGCCCGGCTCGGCCACAAACACGCCGTAGCCCAAGTGCTTGCCCACGGACACTTCCTCGAATTCGCCGTCGATGGCGTCCTCGTTGTTATTGTCCACACCCCTCTGGATGATCGTCCGGGTTTGCGTGCCGGCCCAGGAGAAATCCGGCCGGAGTTGGCTGATTGCCGACAGATTCAGCGTGCCCTGCTTCCGCTCGCCGTTGAGCTCGCCTTCCAGGGCGAGCGTACCGCTGACGACCACGACCAGGTCGTTGATCGCTCCGGTCGGCGGGGGTGTGGTGTCCCAGGGGTCGGGGTAGGTGTCCTCGTCCCATGCGGCGATCTCGGCGTGGTAACTCGGATCTCCGTTCTCCACGTCGAACTCGACCCAGTTGCCCGGCTTCGGGTCGAGGTTCAGCACACCGGGGCTGCCGCCGACATCCAGGTTGCCTCGGAGCAACCACGGACCCACGATGGTGGTCCCGTCGCCGACGGTTACGTCCTGGAAGCTGAACTCGGCGCCGCTGAGGGTCGCCGTCGCGCCGGCGGCAACGGATAGGTTGCCGAAGGTGCCCGCCGTACCCGGCGGCAGCATGATCTCGGAATCCGCGGTGACCGCGAAGTGGAGGTTGGTCTGCTCGACCGAGCCGGCGGTGGGGTTCGCCAGGGACTGCGCATCTTCCGCTGTCAGGGCCCGGTCGTAGATCACCACCTCGTCTATCAGGCCGCTCCAGAAATCAGGGTCGCCGTCGTTGGAGAAGCCGATGGTCACACTGGTCTGCCAATCGAAATCGGAGGTGGCCTTGCTGCCTTCAGCCGCCAACGCGCCGTCGATGTAGAGCTTCTGGCCGCCTTCTGCGCCGCCGAAGGTGTGGACCACGTTGTGCCACTGACCGTCGGCCAGAGTCAAGCCGTTGGTAGCGATGATCTCGTTGTTCCACGTTCGGGCGGACAGGTTGCCGCCGGTCAGCCAGAGATGGCGGTCGCTGGCCCCGCTGAGCGGTTCGACGTGGGCGCTGAACAGACCGATGCCGTCGACGTCGGTCTTGAACCACATCGAGGCACCGTATTCCGTCTCGGAAGTATCCAACGGTACGTTGACGTAATTGCCGATACCGTCGTACTCCATGGCTCCACCCAGCTTACCACCGGCCACCCAGACGGCGCCGTTGTTGACGCCGTCGTTGCCGTTGCCGGTGTCGTCGACGGTCGGGTTGTTCTCGTCGTCGAAAGAGAAGTAGGCCTGGGCGCCGAGCGGCAGGCCGCCACCCACGATGCTGACCGCCCCGCCGTCGAGCGTTACGGTGGCCTCGTCGACCGCGTTGGCTCCGTCGGCGCCGCTGACGGTAAACGTCCCGATTTCGGCCTGGATCGGCTGGTCGTGGAACTTGAACCGATTGCTGACGATCATTTGGCCGCCGGGCGTGTACACCTCGCCGCCCGAGAGGGTGACGTTCTGCACGTTGACGTCGGCGTCGAGGTTCAGCCGGCCCTGGGCAACGGTCATTTTCTCAACGTCGCCGCCGCCGGCAAGGGTGGCCTCACCAGTACCCATGGCCACGTTGGCGCCGGTGACGCTGCCACCCATTTTCAGCAGATAGCTGTCCGAAGAACTCAGGGTCAGGACCAAGCCGTCATCCACCGCGACGTTGCTGCTGACCGTGGCGGTCGCCGGGCCGTCGGCCCCGGCACCGTTGCCGGCGCCGGCACTGAGCGTACTGCTGACCGCCAGGCTGATCGGGTTGTCGAACGCCACCTCGACTCCCGAGGTGTCACTGGAGAGCACGGCGGTGCCGCCGTTGAGCAGCAAGTTGGCGCTGCCGAACGGGTTCGAGCCGTGCACGCCGACCAGGTTACCGCCCTGGACGTCGAAGGTCAGATTGCTGCCGAAGCCGCCGGCGCCGATACTGGCACTGGTGAGCACCAGGTCGGCCGCACCCTGCTTGACGAACGAGACCGGACCGGTCGGCAACACGTCGATGGCGCCGAGATTCGTCGGCACCTCCGTATGCACGCCCACTTCGGTGGCGTCGGCGGCGATCGTGGTTCCTGCGAACTCCATGCCGCCATGGGCCACATCGGTGGTCAACACGCCGTGGTGCATCGTCAACTGGCCAAAGGTGACGCTGGCGGCGAACGCCTCGATCGAGGAGTCTTCGCTGACCGTCACGGTTGTGTCGCCGTAGTCCAGCGAAACGTCGGGCGGATAGTGGGCCGTGTCCAGCCCGTACTTCTGCGAAAGATAGTATCCGACCGCGTTTTGGTCGGCGCGCGAGAGAACCTTATCGTAGATCAGCACCTCGGCCACGTCGCCCATGGAAGGTTCATGGATGTCACCGCCGAACGAGGTGCTCGCCCCCAGCGCCAATTGTTGCGGGGCCAGCGTTGCCGTCGTACTGGTGGCCAACAGATCACCCTCTGCGTAAAACGACGTGAGACTGCCCGTGCCGGTGGCCGCGTACAAGTGAGGCTCCGTATCTGCCGCCGGGCCGCCACCCGGGACCCAGCCACCCGCATACATCACGTCTTGCAACTCGCCGTGATACCCCAGCAGCCAATTCACGCCCTGTTCCGCGGAACTGATCAACCGAAAGCTCTGGTTGCCCTCCATCTGGGACACGGTGAAGATCGAATACGGGCTGCTAAACGGCGTGGCCGCTTGGGTTGTCAACACGTCGTCTCCGTCGAACCGCACCACGGGCAGCCCCCCCAGCGCGTTGGACTGGTAGCTGGGCTGGTTCTCCGGGGTGAGCTGCGAGGCATCGTTTCCTTGGCCGGAGAGATCGGTCCAGGCGCCCACCAGTTCCCCGTCATTGGCAGCGATGGTACCGGCGTCGAGCATCAGCACCAGGTTCTCGATAGGCAAGTTCCCCCCGCCTCCGCCGCCGGTGACACGAAACCGCAGCGTGCCGCCTGCCAATTCCACCGCCGGTACCCCACCCAGAGGATTCGTGCCGACCGAACTAATCATGCCGGCCTCGATTCGCAGTGTGGTGGCGCCGGCCACCAGGCTGCCCTTGCCCGAGTTGTCCAACGCTAGAGTCCCGTCGCCGCGTTTGGTCAGCACGCGCAGAGCACCGCCCGCACCGCCGTCGGTGAACGTGCTAACGGTCAGGTCACCGCCGATATCGAGCGTGGCGTCTCCGGTGGTCGTTATTCCCTCGACGATGCCGCCGGCGCCTGCTACCAGCGTACTGCCGCTACCCAAAGTCACCGGCTCGTTGATCGTCAGCGTCCGGCCCGCGCTCAGCGTGGCGTTGTCGCCGATGGTCAACGTCGCGCCGGCCGCAAAGCTCGCGTCTCGTCCGGCACTGAAGATAGCGTTGTCACCAATAGTCAACGTAGTGTTCTGCGCGAAACTCGCGTTGCGGAGAATCGAAAGGCTCCAGCCGGCGGAGACCGCGATCTGCCCGCCGTCGACCGTCAAATTGCGCGCCGCGGCCTCGCTGGCCACGGTGACGGTGTCCGGATTGTCCAACTCGAGCAGGGCATCCACTTCGGCGGTGGGAAACACAAACGCGGGCTCGCCACCGTTCCAACTGGCGGAATCCCACGTGTCAGGGCCCTGCTGGTCCCAGGTCAGCGTGGTGGCCACGCCGGCCAGGAAACTGACCGCCATGGCATAGTCGCGCGAAAGGTTCGTGGCGATCGGAAAAGCCCCGCGGCTGGACCCTCCCACGGTGTCGGAGATGGTCAACAGGTCGCCCAATTGCGGGGCAGCATCGGCCGCGACCGGGTAGAAGATCGGGTGGGCGTTGTCGGCGTTCGTGCCGCCGGTATTGCTATACGGAATCCCGCGGCCGTAGTGACCGAAAATGTCTCCGGCCAGAACGTCGACCGGCCCGTCCAGAAACGGAAAACTCTCGATCTGGTCGGCCGTGCCGAAGGGGACGATCGTTCCGCTGCTGTAGACCACCTCGTATTCGTCGGCGTTGCCCGTGGGCCGCAACTGGTGGACCTCGAACGTATTGCTGCTTCCCTGGAAATAGACGCTCACCGAGTCGACCGAACCGTCGTCCGGCATTTCCTCGTAGTTGGTGAAGAACACCAGGGGAGAGTTATCGCTGGCGAAGTCGCGAGGCGTCAGGGCGTTGCCCACAGCGATCGATCCGTCCGCCGGCTCGAAGGGAGGCAGATCGGTCGTGGTGCCCTCGAAACGCACCTCGTTGAGCCCCTGCCATCCCGGATTCGGCAGCGCGGGAAAATCGGTCATGTTGCTAAACTTGACGTTGGTGACCCCGGTTTGCAGCGGAAAGGTGCGGGTCTGCACAGTCTCATCGCCCGCCACGACGAGCGACGAATCGAGCGAAAGAGAGATCGGCGCACTGTAGGTGTTGCCGTAATCAGTCGAGAAAGAAACGTCGAACGTATTCACACCGCGGCCATTGCAGCATCCGGCTTGTTCGTACTGCCAGGCGTGCAGGCCCGTCAAGTCGGCTGTCTCACCAAGCCACCGGAAAACCAGCTCGTTGGTCGGATCCACGTTGTCCTTGAGCCAGCCCAGCGTGTGAATGGATTGGTGGGTTTGCGTCAGGATATCTCCGACGCCCGAGAGGCCGCTGCCGTTGATCAGTTGGGCTGGGCTGCCAAAGGTGGCCGGCGTGCCGGTGGCAGCCGTGGGTGCGATCACGTCGGCAGTGCCGCGGGAGACACCCAGCAGCAGAACGCTGCAGGCAATCACGAACGTCACGAGGGCTTTGCTGGCTTGCATGGGGGATTCTCCTTGAGCCGAGTTCCGAGAGACGTGGCAATACCAAGCCGGTGACGTGCCGACTTGTGCGCCCGTCATTATCGTTGATGGTTTCCAAAATACAAGCAGTTTTTCATCGAAGAACCACCGAAATAACCTCTGATCTCGAGAAGCTTGTACCACGTCGATCTTGTGCGGCAATGCGTTGGTGCACGATCGCCGTTTCCGGCGCTGTGGCCCCTCCCGTGTCGTCCGGACAAACCACGACAATGCAAATACTCCGTGCCTGGTCAGAATCCGGTCTAGATCGCTGCCGAAATAACCATATAGGGTTACAGGACTCCCCCACCCATTAGTTACTCCAGACGTGGGGCAGATGCTGGTTCGGTCCAGGCTTCTTGCCAAAAACGGCTTTTTCGTTCCTGGCTTTATTGACAGATCCGGCACGGCGGATATACTAGGCGATGGTAAGCTTCTTCCACTCATTGAGCCGAGGCAGCGTGGCTCGTCAATCCGCATCGGTTTCGCCAAGCGCACAATTCCGTGTTTAGACGCGGTTACGTGGCCGATTCCATTCTTCGCGGACAGCATCGCTGGGCCACGATCGCGTTTTTTCTCCAAAGAGGATATGACACATGTGCATAAGAAACCTCACTTTGGCCGTTGCGGGCCTCAGACTGTCGGTTTGTCTGCGAGCAACGCTCGTGCTGCTTGTTGTCGGGGGCGTTCTGCTGCTGGGCGTCTCCCACGGCGCCGCCGACGTGATCGCACCTACGGCTGCCATCGGCACACCGGCTTCGTTCGGCAGCCCAACCAACTTGATCAACGGCAGCGGCCTCTCGGGCGTCGGAGATATCCTGACGCAGACCCACCAATCCACTCACTTGCTGGGCTGGCTCAAGGACAACGTGGATCCGACCAACGAGTTGGTTTTCTTGTGGCTTGGTGGAACGGCCGACTTGACGGGCCTGTACGCCTGGCAGTACGAACAGGCCGGCTGCTGCAACGGCCGCGGTGTGAACACGTTCGACGTCTCGTTCTCGACTGACCACGGCGCCAACTATAGTGCTCCGATCTCCCTTTCGCTCGATTCGTCGCTCGTCGTCCCGGGCGACGAGACCGTTCAGACCCGTGCGTTTCCGCTGCAAACCGGAGTCACCAACGTCAAGTTCACCAACATGACCGATTTCCCCGCACTGCCGAATCCGGGATGGCAGGGGCTCAACGAGGTGCGTTTCGAGGGCACGGCGACCGATCTGCCGCCCTTCGAGCCGGCGGACGGATCTATCGCTGTGGGCAGCGCCCTGACGCCTCGCGACTTCGCCAGCGACGGGTCTCCCCTGGTGTTCTTCACCAACTACGAGGCCATGCCGGACGACGGCACGGTCGACTCGGTTAGCGTCTTCTTCCAGGCAAGCAACAATACGTTCGAGGTCCACCAATTGCGGCCCACGGGCAACGCCGACGAATACCAGGTGGTCTACAGCAGCGGCACGATCATCCCCTTCGGCACGGCCGACCAGATCGAGAGTTTTCCGTTTCCGGACGGGCCGGTCGACGTGCTGGCCGGAGACATTTTCGGTCACTACGGCCGCGGGATTCCGTACAGCTCCGTCGGCGGCACGAATGCCGACAACGCGCACCCGATCTTCTTCCCGATCGAGGCCGATGCTGCCCCGCAATTGGGCGACCTGTTGACTATCTCCGACGTCGTAGGAGGTTCGAGCCGCGGGGCTTTCCCGATCCGCACGGACCTCTCGCGCGACTATGCCATGGCGGTCAATTTCCTGCCGGTCCCGGAGCCCTCGACTGCGGTACTGGCACTGGCGGGTCTCTGCGCTTTGGCGCTGGCAATCTCCTCCCGACGGCGGCTCTCGTAACTTGCCCGAGCAAAACACTGGCCCAGAAGAGCGTTGGTACAGGCTTGGTCGACGTGAGTGCCCAGTCTGGGCAGCGGATTCCCTTGTTGGGTTAGCGAATCGACGGTGCGCCACAGGTGCCGTCCGTTTCAGGAGGCTTGCGGCTTAAGCACAGTTCGGATATGATGGGAGGGCAGAGAGGCGGCGGTTAGCACTTCTTCCCGAGCCCGGTTGCAGGCCAGTAGATTCGGAATCGATCAATCGATTGGAATGCCCGATGCGTGATCTGAAGATGCAATCCGCTCGGACGAGTCGCGCGTCTCTTCGGCAGCGTCGATTCCACCGCCGTCCGGCAATCGAGACGCTCGAGCCCCGGACGATGCTCGACGCCGGCCCGCTGGTCATCAGCGAGTTGATGGCCGTCAACGACACCGGCCTGCAAGACGAAGACGGCGACTTTTCGGATTGGATCGAAATCCACAACGCCGGCAGCGAGCCGGCGGAACTGGCCGGCTGGCACCTGACCGACGATGCGTCGGTTCTCGACAAGTGGACCTTCCCGGCCCAGGCGATCGGCTCCGACGAGTACCTGGTGGTTTTCGCGTCGGGCAAGGACCGCGTGGGCAGCGGTCCCAATGGCGAGCACCACGCGAACTTCAGTTTGGAGGCCTCGGGCGAATACCTGGCCCTGGTTCGCGATGACGGTGAGATCGCCAGCCAGTTCGCACCGGCCTATCCCCGGCAACGCCGAGACGTCTCTTACGGCACCGGCCAGACACTTGTGGACGTGGTCACGCGCGGCGCCGACGCGACCGTGTTGGTACCCTCCGACGATTCACTCGGCCGCGGGTGGACCGGCAATGCGGCCGATGAGCCGTTCGACGATTCGCCGGCCGCCGGTTGGATTGCCGCCACCACGGGCGTCGGCTTCGATGCCGACGGGAGCCCGATCGGCGGCGGCGAACCGTTCGGGCAGGACGTGATCGACCGGGCCAGCTTGGACGGCTGGCACGGTACGGCGGTCTTCAATACGCCGTTTCCCAACGACGGCGGGGGCACGACCACGATCAGCGGTTGGCAGTTCTACAACGGCGCTTCGGCGGCGGCGGGGCGTCAGCTCACGCCGTTGCTGGTGGAGTACGTCGGCAGCAACTACCTAGTTCGGGGAATCGGCGCCACGCGGACCGCCGACGCCAGCGGCGTGCAAGCCTATCCCTTCGCGGTTCAAAGCGGCACCGACGCGTTTGATCCTTCGGCCGGATCGTTCCACATGGCCATTCGATACGGTACGCCTACCATCTCGAACCGCGGCGTGGTGGAGTTCGACAGCGGGGCGACGTCCTGGGCGTTTTACGGCGGACCGGGTTCGGTCTCGGGAACTCACAACATCGTGGTCTCAAACCCGGTGACCGGGCCCAATGCCCTCTCGAGCCTGGGCCGGGAGTACTCGGTCCAGTTCCTGCTCGGCGGGTCGGGTTTCGCGCCGCTTTTGGGCGACGGTTCCGCCGCCCTGGAATCGGCGATGCGGGGCAACAACGCCTCGGCCTACGTCCGCATCCAGTTCGAGCTGGAATTGGCGGCCCCATTTCCGGCAACTGGGTACCACTCCTTGCTGCTGCGAATGAAATACGACGACGGGTTCGTGGCCTACGTCAACGGTGTGGTAGTTGCCCGCCGCAACGCTCCGCCCTCGGTCACCTTCGACTCGGCCGCCGCGTCCGACCGGCCACGGACCGCCGCCGCCGAGTTCGAGGATTTCGACCTGACCGCCTACCTCGGATCGCTCCGCGACGGAACCAACCTGCTGGCGATTCAGGGATTAAACGATTCGGCCGCCAGCGCCGAGTTTCTCATCCTGCCCGAGCTATCGGTGGGTACTACCAGTGCGCAACGATATCTTGCCATGGCCACGCCGGGGACCGCGAACGTCAGCGGGGTGATCGACTTTGTGGCCGACACCACTTTCAGCGTGGACCGAGGCTTTTTCGTCGATCCCTTCTACGTGGACGTCACCACCGCCACGCCCGGGGCCACCATCGTCTACACCACCAACGGCAGCACGCCGACGCTCAGCAACGGCATCCGAGTCTTGGCTCCCGACCCGAACTCGCCACCTGTGGCGACGGTCCACGTCACCGGCACGACGACGCTGCGGGCGGCCGCCTTTCGCGACGACTATCAGCCGACCAACGTCGACACGCACACGTACCTCTTTGTCGCCGATGTAACCCAGCAAGGCGTGATCTCCTCGACGATCAGGAATCACCCCGTTTGGGGTCCTCAACTGCAGGACTCGCTACTTGCGGTACCCACGATTTCTCTGGTGACCCCGAACTCGATTTCCCTGACGGAGAGAGAGACTTCGGTCGAGCTGATCTTTCCGGACGGCACCGAGGGCTTCCAGGTCGATGCGGGCGTGGAGCACTTCGGCGGCCATAGCCTTGGCTATCCCAAGAAATCGATGCGGATCAGCTTCAAGAAGATCTATGGCCCCGCGAGGCTGAACTACGACCTGTTCGGAGGCGACGCCACGGACGAGTTCGACCAGTTCCTGCTGCGCAGCGGCTCGCACGATACCATGTTCTACACCAACGGGACGCGGGGGATCTACATCCGCAACCGTTGGATCTCCAACGCACAGCTTGAAATGGGACAGCCGGCTCCGCGCGGGCAGTTCGTGCACGTGTACATCAACGGCACTTATTGGGGCCAGTTTCAATTGATGGAACGACCCAACGCGGCGCTGATGGCCTCCTACTTCGGCGGTGACAAAGAGGACTACGACGCGCTGAATGCGGGTACCCCCGTCGACGGCAACCTGGCCGCCTGGAACGCCATGGCCAACGCGGCGGGCAACTACGCGGCGCTGCAGCAGTACATGGACGTCGTCAACTACGCCGATTACATGATTACGCAGTTCTACTCCGGCAACGATTGGGACTGGAATCACTATCAGAACTGGATGGCCGCCAGAAAGCGGGAAGCGGGCGCCGGCTACCAGTTCTTCGCCTGGGACAGCGACATGGTCCTCCGCCGGGGGCTCAACGCCAACGTGATCAATCGCGGCGGACCGGGAAATCTCTGGGGCACCATCAAGCAGCACGAAGAATTCAGAATCCTCCTGGCGGACCGGGCCCAGAAGCACTTCTTCAACAACGGGATCCTCACGCCCGGTCGCGTCTTGGGGGACTTCCGGGAGCTGGCCGATCTGATCGAAACCAGCATCATCGCCGAGACCGCCCGTTGGGGAGCTTCCCAAAGCTACACGCCGGCCACCTGGCAGTCGAACCTCAACACCGTCCGAACTCAGATCATCGCCGGAAGAACGGCCGTGGTGGTTCAGCAGATGCGCGCGGCGGGCGTCTTTCCCAGCATCGACGCGCCCACCTTCAACCAGCACGGCGGCCTGGTCGATCCCGGCTTCGAGTTGACCATCAGCGCGCCGTCGGGGACGATCTACTATACGCTGGACGGTTCGGACCCGCGCCTGCCGGGCGGCCAGGTGTCGCCGACCGCCCGGACCTACGACGGGACCCCGATTCCGATCGATCGACTCACGCAAGCCAAGGCCCGGGTGCTGAGGGCCGGTGAGTGGTCGGCGCTGAGCGAAGCGAGGTTCTTCATCCATCCGCCGGCCGATGCCGACAGCCTGGCGATCGCGGAAATAAACTACCGCCCTCACGATGCCGATACCGCCGCGGGCGAATTGAACGTCGACAACGACCAGTTCGAGTTCATCGAGCTTCTCAATACCAGCCAAGAGACGATCGACCTGACGGACGTACGTTTCACCCGGGGGATTACCTTCAACTTCACGGAAGGCAGCGTCCCTACCCTCGATGCGGGAGATCGTGTGTTGGTGGTCAGAGACCGGCCGGCGTTTGAGTCGCGTTACGGCTCGGGCTTGAACGTCGCCGGTGAGTTCGACGTGGAAACGGGATTGTCCAACGGTGGCGAACGGCTTCGGCTGGTGGATGCCGACGGCGAAGACGTCCTCGATTTCAGCTACGACGACGAAGGCGCCTGGCCCGGGCGGGCAGACGGCAAAGGGGCGTCGCTGGAAGTGGTCGACCCAGAGTTGTTCAACACCGGCGGCGGGTACGGCGATCCGGGCAACTGGTCCTCCAGCAGGGCTTATGGCGGCACGCCGGGGGCCGAACCGCTGTCGCAGGTGGGCATTGTGGTCAATGAGGTCTTTTCCCACACCGATCCGCCGTTGCTCGACGCGATCGAGCTATACAACCCCACCGATACGGACGTCGACGTGGGCGACTGGTATCTGAGCGACTCTTGGGGTTGGGGGTCGAGTGCGGCCAACGGCAACTACAAGAAATTCCGTATCCCCGAAGGCACAACCATTCCGGCCGGCGGATACCTGGTGTTTGACGAGAAGGATTTCAATCCCTTCGGCGGCGCTGACCCGGAGCTGCATCCGTATGACTTCGCGCTGAGCGGCGCCCGCGGCGACGACGTTTGGCTGATGGAAGCCGACGCTGCCGGGAGGCTGACCCGTTTTGTCGACCACGTGAAGTTCGGCGCCGCGGCCCATGGCGAGTCCTTCGGGCGCTGGCCCAACGGCCAAGGCGGCCTGTACCCGATGACGATGCGGACGCTCGGCCACGCCAACAGCGGCCCGCGCATAGGGCCGGTCGTGATCACCGAGGTTATGTACCATCCGCCCGTCGGCGACGACGAATTCGTCGAGTTGTATAATCCCACCGGTGCGACGGTCCCGCTGTATGATTCGGCCCACCCGTCGAACACCTGGCAGCTCGAGGGCGTTCAGTTCAGCTTTCCCGAAGGCGCAACGATCCCCGCAGGGGGCGTGGCGCTGGTAGTGCCCATCGAGCCGGGAACGTTCCGCGCCAAGTACGGGATCTCTATCGAGACACAGGTCTTCGGACCCTATGATGGAGCCCTGAACAACGCCGGCGAGCGGTTCCAGTTGCTTTCCCCCGACGAGCCGGAGGCCGAAACGGGCTTGGTTCCCTATTTGCTCGTAGACGAAGTAAACTACGACAAGCTGGCCCCATGGCCCGTCGACGCCGACGGCAGCGGCGACTCGCTCCAGCGGCGGGGGAGCACGCTTTTCGGCAACGACTGGGCGAGTTGGACAGCGGCACCGCCGACGCCGGGTACGGTCCCGTTGACGCCGCAGATCGCGGGCCGCTACGTCTTCTACAACCATTCCATCTACGACGGCAACCAAGCCGCAGCCGGTCCGCGCGACGACGACGCCATGGCCCCGGACAAGCAGGCCCTGTTGCCGGGGACCACGGCCACGTTTGCCAACTACACCAATTACAGCCGCGGCATCAATGGCATCATGGTCGACATTGCCGACTCGGTCGGTACGCCAACCGTCGACGATTTCCGGTTCAAGCTGGGCAACAACAGTTTTCCTGCGAGCTGGGAACTTGCCCCGGCCCCGGCCAGTGTCACCGTGCGTCCGGGCGCCGGCACCAACGGTTCCGATCGCGTAACGATCATTTGGGCCGACCATGCCATCGAGAAAGAGTGGCTCGAGGTTGCCGTGCTCTCCACCGGGAACACGGGCCTGCCCGGAAACGACGTCTTCTACTTCGGCAACGCCATCGGCGAATCGGGCGACTCGGCAGGCGACGCGAAAGTTAACGCCTTTGACATGCTTGGCGCTCGCGACAACCAACGCAACTTCCTCAACCCGGCCCCGATCGACTTCGAGTACGACTTCGACCGCAGCGCGAGAGTCGACGCCGTCGACATGCTGATTGCCCGGAACAATCCAACGCACTTCCTCAATGCCTTGAGACTCATCACCGTGCCGGCGGCCAAGAATACCGCGAATAGCGGAAGCGTGGCCGCGCATGACGCCGTCTTTCAGCAGGCCGTGAAGCCGGAGCCGGGCTCTTTTTCTTTATTAAAGGACCTCTCGGGGGCGTCGAACTGGCTGCGTGAGTACGACCACGTGGTTCCCGGCAGCCAACCCGCGGCGAAGGTCCGACCGGCGGAAGCTGCCCGTCGAAAAGGTGTGGACACCTGGCTGTCGGTTCTATATACTGAGGCGATGGAATCGATGTGAGCTTTTTTTTCAAAACGTTTCCCGTAAGCCGCGAATTCTGAAAAGGAGTACTGGTGATGGCCGAGGACCGTTTGACTCGCCGCGACTTTGTTCGCGAGACTGCTGCATCAGCCGCTGCGCTGGCAGCGGGTGTTTCCATGTCGGGCGTCGTCGGGGTCGGCAACGCCGAGGAAGCCGACACCGGTGGCATCCTCAACTACAGCCCCGAAATGGAGTATCGCCGCTGCGGCAAGACCGGCTGGATGGTTTCGGCCGTCTGCCTGGGCGGCCATTGGAAACGGGTCAATCTGATGGTCCCGGGGGTTTTCCAGGGCCAGAGCTGGCTCAGCGCCAACCTCAATGACCCGGGATTTCAAAAGAACCGCTACGACGTGGTCACGCGCTGCATCGAACGCGGCATCAACTACATCGACGCTTGCACCGGCGCCGAGATCCAGGCCTATAGCAAGGCTCTGGAAGGCCGCCGCGACAGCATGTACCTGGGCTGGTCGTGGTACGAGCGGGAGGCCCGCAACCGCAACCAGTGTACCGGTGACGCGCTGATGGCCGTCTTCGAGGACTCGTTGAAGGTCTGCAAGCAGGAGTACGTCGATCTGTACCGGATCGTCTGCGGCGTGGATGGACGCCGCGACCAGCAGGGCAAGTGGCTCTACCCGCACACCGAGGCGGAGTCGGCCGGGATCGCCGAAGGACTACGTCGGGTGAAGCAGTCGGGTAAGGCCCGGGCCACCGGAATCTCGTCGCACGACCTGCCTTGGCTGAAGTACATGATGGAGACCTTTCCCGACGTGATCGACGTGGTGATTACCCCCTACACCGCCAAGACCAAGATGCTGCCCGACGACGGGGCCGGCTTCTACGCCGCCGTGAAGAAGTGTGACTGCGGCTTCTTCGGGATCAAGCCCTTCGCCGGGACCTCGTTGTTCAAAGGCGACAGTTCGCCGGGCAATCCGCACGAAGAGGAAGACAATCGCCTGGCCCGGCTGGCCATCCGCTATATCCTCTGCAATCCCGCGATCACGGCCCCCATCCCCGGCATGATCAACGCCCAGCAGGTCGACAACGTCGCGTTGGCCGTCATGCAACGACGCCAGTTGGACGTGGACGAACGAGCCGAACTCGACCGGGCCATGGACCGGGCATGGGCCAACCTGCCGTACCACTATCGGTGGCTGAAGAACTGGGAGAACGTTTAGGGTGGACGGCCAAAGGAGACGCCAATCATGCTTCGAAGAACCTGCCTAGTCCTGTGCGTCGGCTCAGTCGTCGCGGTGCTTGCTGGCACGTCATATGGCCAGCAATCGCCTTCGATCTTCGATTACCTCGGTCGCCGGGCAGAGCGCATGGCCGCGCAACTCCCACCGGTGCCGGATACGGCGGACGCCTGGGAGAAGCAACGGGCCGAACTCGTCGGGAAGCTCAGTGCCACACTCGGCCTGCCCGATCGTGAGCCGATGAAGGCGGCCGTCACCTACCGTAGGCAGGACGGGGACCTGGTGATCGAGGAGGTTGCCTATCTCTGGGCCGAGAGGGCGTACGTCTCCGCAACCGTGATCCGCGGCCGCCAGCCGAACGGTCGCCGGCCGGCGATCGTGATGCCCTCGGGCTGGCTGGGCCACTATACCTTCCTTCCCTATCGCCAGTTTGTCGATTCCCTGGCCCGCCAAGGCTTGATCGTCCTGTTCATCGACGATCCCCGCACGGGGAAACGACAAGCGCCGTACGCCGGTCTGTATGCGGCCGCCTCGGCCGCCGGCACACAGGTCGCCGGTATTCAAGTCTTTGACGCGATCCGCGGGCTGGACTATCTCCTCACGCGAGCGGACGTTGACCCGGAAAAGATCGGCATCGCGGGATTGAGCGAAGGAGCGTTGCAGGCCTACCTGGCCGCGGCCCTGGAGCCCCGATTCCAGTTCGTCGTGGCCACCGGTGGCACCACGAACTACGCAGCTCTTGCCCGAGCGGCCGCCGAAGGAAAAGGCCCGGAAGATCCTTCGGCATTTGTGGCCGGCATGCTCCGCTTTGCCGACGTGGATCGCGTGGCCGCTTGCATCGCGCCGCGGCCGGTGCTCATCGCGGGCGGCGCCGGACGGTGGCCGGCCGACGGCTACCCTCGAGTCGTGCGGACGATGAAGGCCGTGTATGGACTCTACGACGCCGAAGACCGCATCCGCCAGGTCGCCGGCGATCCGTCGGACGAGATGACACCGTACACTGCGGAAATCGCCCGCTGGATCAATGTCGACGTGCTGCCGTCCTTGAAAGACTCCGAGGCAGCGCCCTTGGCGTGTGGAAAGCCCGAGGACCCCGATTTCAGCATGCTGCGCTACATGCAGCGGCGCCTCGCTCAGCAGACCCTGCCGCTGCGGGACTCGAAAGCCGCCTGGCAGGTAGAACGTGCGGAGATTGTCCAGTGGCTGCGCAACGCGTGTGCTTTGCAGGACATGAAGCCGGCGGCGGACAAGGTCGTCGAGGTCTCCGAGGCTGACGGCCTGGTGAGCGAACAGCTTGCCATCGGCGTGGACGAAGGCTTCCACTGCCCGGCGGTGCTGGTCCACCCGGCTGGGCCCGGCCGGACGAAGCGAGCAGGAGTGGTCCTCTCGCACGACGACCGGCAATGTGTCGCCAGTCCCAAGATCGTCGAGGCTGCGCGGCGTCTGGCGTCGGCCGGCTATTGGGTGATTGTGCCCGAGCACGCCTCGGTCCACCCCCAGAGCCTCCAGCCGCTGGCCAGCGCCGAGCGGCCCGATTTCTACGGAGACGAGATGGCCGCATTCTACGGACCGGCCGACGTGGTGGGGCTTCCGCCTTTGGCCTTGCGGGTGGTCGAGGATCTGGCGGCGTGGCGATATCTGGCGGCCCGCAGCGAGGTGGACGCGGGCAAGATCGTGGTCGCGGGGCTCGGTGTGGGGGGCGTGGACGCGTGTTTGGCCGCCGTGCTGGAAGACCGGATCGCCGGGGTGGCCTCGGTCGACGCGACCACGATGCGCGACTGGTCACTGAACGTCGCGCCCGGCGAACTCCGCTTCTTCCACGTGATGCCCTACCTGCCGTTGACGCCCGAGTTCGCCACGCTCGACAGGCTCTATGGTGCGATCGCCCCCAGGCCGCTGGTGGTGGCTCGTCTCAAGAACGGCCAGCCCCGCTCGGGCTTCGAGCAGGTTGCCACCACGGCTTCTACGATCTACAAGTTTCACCAGGCCGATGCCGCCCTGCTTACCCTGGGCCCGAGAGACGCCACGGAACAACTCGAAGCCGACTTGCCGGAAGGCATCCAAAAGCAACTGATCGCCGCCGCGCGAACGTTCTTGCCGACGCCGCCGCAACCGGGGCTCGTCGGCACCGCCGACGTCGTCAAGTCGCGGCGCGTCGTCGATAGCGCAGTGGGACTGATCTGGATCGTTGCCGAGATGTCCGGCTACGAGCAGGAGTTCACCGACGGTGGTTACCGGCTGCGGACGTGGAGCTTCTTCAACGACAACGGGGATGCCCAGCAGGGCCGCGTGGTCACCCCCCTGATCTTCCAGAAGCAGGGCGACAAGTACCGACTTACCGGAATCGGCCAGACTCGAACCAACGCCGGTACTGGCGCACAGACCTTCTCCTTCGAGACCGCCGAAGGAACCGACACGGTGGGCGAAGGCCACTTCTTTGGCTGGCACACCGGTAACTTGAAAGGTAGCCTCAATCCCGGCGTGATCGAGTACGAGGATGCCCCCGATGCCCTGATGACCATCCTTACCGCTGACGGCCAGATGGTTGGCCAGACGCTGAAGATCGGCGAGATGTACCGCCTCCAGTCCCAGTTCCGGCGGCAGTACAGTGTCATGGCGGCGTCGAAAAAACGGTAGGTGCGAGTTCCACGTGGGTAACGCAATGCAGCCGTGCGGCAGCATGGACTGATCGATCGGGGCTTCGATCACTTCGGTGCCACGCGTCAACCGCCCGCTGATCGAAATCCATGTCGTCCGGGGACGATACATAGTCTAAGGTTCAGGTACGACGTAGCGTAGATCTTCGAACGGCTTGGGGCCGTACGTTTGCTGAGGTGGCATCCTGATATCAGCCAGGTGTGCCCGCGGGACGGGAAACCCTCCCGAAAGACCGCTCTGCCGGTACGTGGCTGCTTGCACCGCCAGCGCTTGCAACGGCGCGTGGGTTTCCTGTGCGACTCCGTGAGCCGGCGGCTGCGTCTCTGTCGCACACCTCTGAACTCCCTGGACCCGTGTTTCGCGCACCGGCGCGTTGGCCACTTGGTAGGCCTGCAGATACGGAACCTGAGAAGGAGTGGCATGACTCGCCAGCTGCAGCATTGCCTCGGCAGCCGGTCTGAGGCTGCCGTCTAAGGTCAGTGCGTGACTGTAGCATGCCCTTGCCCATTCGATCTCCCCTCGCTGTGTGTGCATGAACGCCAAATTGGCAAGAGCCTCGGCTTCCGTGTTCGTTTGCCTGAACATTGCGAGGCTCTCATCGAATTGCCCTTGTTCGGCGAGCACAATCGCCAGGTTGTTGCAGATGGCCGGATCTTCGTCCGCGACCTCCAAACCGCGGCGCAAGATTGCCTCGGCCTCGGGCAATCGGTTCTGAATGTAGTACGAGTATCCCATGTCGCTGATGAGTTCCGCACTGGTGGGGCAAAACTCGTAGGCCTTTCTGAAGTGCTCTTCCGACCTGACGAAATCTTTCTGCTTAGCGGCCATGACCCCCAACCGGTGGTGCGGGATCGGGTTTTCCGGCTCTCGCTCGATCACAACCCGATAGAGTTGGTCCGCCTGCTCGGAGCGATCGCGTCGTTCGCTCAGGCGCGCCATGGCCAATAGACTACGCCCGGTTGGCTCCTCCGCCGTCGTCCCTTCGACCAGTTCCCGAACGCGAGACTTCCAGTTGGACGAGAACGTCTGGGCGTCAGGCGAGAAGATGTTCATCAGTTGTTGGCCGGCCGGCGCCTTGTCTCGTGCGCATCCGGCCACGGCCGGCGCGAGCAGGAGAACTGCCATCCATGTGAGTATCCGCCGTCGCATCACTAATCCACCTCGTGTTCGAAGTCGAACCGGAACCGTGGTCTCTCCGAACGGACAATCAGTAGCCGCCTCGGAACATAGATCCACCGAAACTGCCATAGCCGCTGTTGTTGTGGTCGTAGGAATTGTATGCCTGGCCGTAGGCAGCCTCTGCCTCGTTGCCCGTCAATCCCGTCGCAAGTGCCGGAGTGACGACGACATACTGATCCGCGTCGGGGATTCCCATGGCTTCCAGGCAACGGACTACGATCTCGCGCCGACGCATGTCGAGTTCAGGATTTGGATGAACGGGATAGTGGTTGACGGAATCGGCTCGCGGCGACATCATGCTGCGCTCGACAACAACCTGTTCCGCCTGTCCCGCGTGGAGACGCGCGGCAATCTTCTTGACGTGATCTTCGCCGGCCGTATTCAGCCGTTCGCCGTTGAGTTGGAATTCGTGCTGGTATACCACGAAATCCGATCGTTCCGCATTGGCCTCTTGACGCTGCCACAACTGGTCGCTGTTGGTGCCTAGCGCCGGCGGCGTCGGCTGCTGATAGAACTCCTTCCAAGCCTTGCAGCCGGAAAGCGGCAGAGCCGCCAAACCAATGCCCACCACAGCCAATCTGATCGATCCGTTCCGGCAAGTCCTGTTCTGGCATGTCACCATGGTTCGTCTCTCCCCCCCGTTTAAGGCCCATTCCAGGCCGTGTGTGTCTTGATGCGGACGAATCCCTTCTAGTCGACACCCTTGACCGCTAGCGGGAGAATCCGTGCAATCCCCGAATATAGTAACCTTCGGTCTTCTGGTAGCGTGCCGTTTGTTTCGCCCGATGTCGAGCGCGGATTAACTCGCGTTGGTGTTGCGGCCACACGGTGCTTCGGTGATGGCAGTTCGGGTTCCCCTCATAGGCACCGCCGACGAAGAACGCCATTCCCGATGGTTCGGTGACTCCCATTCCCGGCAGGATCGACGGCACCTCTTCAGCCTCCAAAGGATGCACCAACTCGGGGCATACCAGCACGATCAATTCTGTCTCTTCGCGCTTGATCGATTTTCTACTGAAGATCATGTCGAGAATGGGGATGTCCCCAAGTAGCGGAACGCGGAACTTGCTTCCGCTCTGTTGGTCTTGCAGCAGCCCGGCAATTGCCAGCCATTGCCCTTCGCGAAGATCGACGGTAGTGGTAACGGCGCGGGTATCCAATCCGGGGATTCCGTTGACCGTGTTGTCGGCGTTGATCGAGCTAAACGACGGTGCAACGTGTAATCGGATACGGTCCTTGTCGAGTACGGTAGGAGTGAAGGTCACCATGGTTCCGAAGCCGCGGAAGTTTGTCGTTGCCGCGGCGGCTCCCTCAACGCCCACGACCACCGGCACTGCAAATTCACCACCAGCGAGAAAGCTGGCCGGGTGTCCGCTGAGTGTGACTAGATTCGGCTCGGCAAGAATCTTTCCATAGCTGTTCGAACTGATGGCCTCCAGAGTCAATTCGACGTCACTTGTGTCCAGTACGGCGGAGACGGCGCCGCCGAGTCCCAGTAGGGAATCGAACGCGAAGTCACCCGCGTCGATCTTCAGCTTGGCCCCCATTTGCCGCAGTGCGGTTCGACTCAACTCGGCCACCCGCACCTTGAGCATCACCTGCATTTCGCCGGGAACATGAAGCAAGTTTATCAGATTGCTGGGTGGCAGATCGTTGGTTCCCAGGTAGGGCGAGGCGGCATTCCCATGAGCAAGGTGTGCGACGTTGCTGCCGGTTCCCGCCGGGCTTGCGGCCTGGCCTCGGACTATGGTGAGGATCTGCGTCGCCTCTTCCGCGTCGCGAGCCTGCCCCCTGATAATGAGCTTGTCGGCGACGGGAACCAGTTGGATCGCGCTGTTGGGGAACAACTCGTTGAGCTTGTTTTGCAGCTCACCGTATTCGAGCTTCCGGCGATCCTCGGCCGCCTCGTCCGGGGAAACCCGCACCAGATAGCGGAGTAACTCCCGATCTTGCTCGAACCAAAGGGTGAGGCTGGTTTGCCCCGTCGTTCCGCCGATCAGCTCGAACTCCGTCGGGGAGAACTGAACGACTTCGAGGATGGCGGGGTCGGTGATCGATATTCGCGAGACCGGCCGTTTCGTGCGGACTATCTTGGACCGTCGCGGGTCGAGATCCAGCGTCACCTCCGTTTCGAGTATCTCGCCGATCAGCGCGTTGACCTTGGCCTGCGCGGCGGGCGATGGAGCCGGCAGCGGGCCCCAGAGATTGCGAGCCCTCTGTGGGATCGGCCGCCCGAGTTGAGCCTCGGCGAGCTCCGGCATTTGGGAAACGGCAAGCACGACCACCGCAACGACAGCAAGAACGGCGGGGTATCGCGAGTTGACATTCCGCCGAGAACGGGAAGCCTGTTGTCTCTCCGGTGATAGGCCGAGCATTATCATCTGTTTCTCGGTGGGCAAAGTGCAACTGGTGTGTTTTGTTTCAACGGATTTGGCACAAAAGCGGGGTCCAGCTAAGCAACAGTCTCCTCACTGGTAAATGGCAGCGTGGGCTGCCGAAGTTGTAGGTTCTTTTCTCTGCGGCGGTGCCGGGCCTGGGCAAGTTTGTGGCGACGGACCGCCTAGGTTTCTTGCGGGGTACCGAGTTGGCTTGCTCAGACCGGTATCAAGGAACCCCTACAGGGGATATCGACTGAGAGCCTTTGTCGAATAAACGGAAAATACATGATATAAGCGATGTATCGGATTAGTAGGGCACGCGTATTGGCGCGACACGCATATCGGCTCTAGAACCGTCACTTTCGTGCGTAGATCCCGCAAGTTACCCATATTGCGATATGCGACTTTTCCTTGCACGTTGAACGGTCCCGGTCGGTCGAGCCGATCTAGTTTAGGGCAACGCAAACAATTAACCTGATCCATACCGTCCGGCTGGCGGGTCGTGTGTGGATATCAACAGGGGGACCCCGAATGATTCGAACAATCACTGCCGGCATCGGCACTGTCTGGTTGCTTGCCGTCGTGCTGGCCAGTGTCAGCCAGGCCCAGGAAGAGGGCGGAATTGCGATCAACATCAGTCCGGAAAGAACCGAGCCGGGTATGGGTGTCGCGTTTGACGTTCAGGGAGAGGATCCGCCAGCAAGCGAAGGCCCGACGCTCGGACCATGCATCCACGGCTGTCCGAATTCCCGGCGGATGCCGGTGAGTTCTCACTTGTTCCACTCCCTCGGATGCTGCGAGGGTCAGCCGCATCCACCTTGTTGCGGGTCCCAGTGGATATGCAGCACGTGTGACATGCCTCCGCACTATGCGTACTACCCGCCACTGCATGGATACTACTACTTCCGGCCGTACAACCACGCCCACATTCCACAGCAACAACAGTTGGTGGAATACTGGGGAGGAGACCCTCGCAATCCCTACGCGAACGAGGTCTTCAAGAGAGTCTACGCTGAGTACGAGGCCGCAAGAGAAGACGGCGACGGATCGCCGTAAGCGGGGCTCTGTCCGCCAAAACCAAGGCAGACTCGGCCGACCATAGCCGTCTGCACTCCGATTCCTGGCAATTGGAGGGCGAAGCCCACCTACTGATTACCGGCCCGGTCTCATTGGTAGGTGGAACCCGCCCTACCGGCTGGCTTGGTCGGCACCTTTCGGCTGACGATCGGTGGTCGTTGGCGTCCAAAGCGAGACGGCGCCTTCTCGTGCCGTGCCGGGTGACGACAGATCGGACAGCCCGCTGACCGCGCCGTTCTCGGTAGACCCTTCATTGGCCGCTGAGAGGACTCCACCAGGTCCGTTCTCGCGAAGGACGAACGATTTCAGTTCCATGGCGGCCGGGACGAGCAGAAGCATGTAGACGGGTGGAGCCAGGCAAAACACCAGCGGAAAGAGCAATTTGATGGACGCCTTGTTGCCGCGTTCCTCGGCCCGTTGACGGCGTCCACGACGAACGCCGTCGGAGAAGTCCTCGAACGCGTTGGCAACGTTATTTCCTTGCTGGGCAGTCTGGCACGCCATGGCCGCCAGCGACTGGGCGTCGGGGATATCAATCCGGTCGGCGAATTGCCTCATGGCGCCGTCCAACGAACCGGCCGCCGTCTGGCGCCCGATAATTCTCAGCTCACAGGCCAGGGCCGGATGCGTCTGCACCAGTTCGTCGCTGACGCGAGTTACCGCGTGTTCCAGAGCCAGACCGCCGCTCATGCACATCGTGATCATGTCGATCGCATCGGGCAACCCGAACTGGATCTCCTGCAATCGGGCGCTGGCCTTGCTGCGCAGAATCATGCGCGGCAGGCTGAAGAAGAGGATGCTGCCGACGGCGCCGACGATCAGAATTGCCGGCGTAGGATCATCGCTACCCGGCCCGGAGGCGACCACTGCGATGCTGCCGATCAAGAACACCCAGCCCACGATCAGCGAGTTTCGCAGGGCGGCGAATTCCTCGAACGCAAAGCGTTGGTAGAAGCCGGCCCGGCGGAGGTCCTTGGTCATCTCCTCACGCGAGGTGGCCGTACATGGAATGACGCCGGCCAGGGCCCCGGTCAGGGAACCGAAGATCAGCGGACGGCGGCGTCCCCCGGAGAAGACCTGGTTCCGATCGGCCTTGCCGCTACGGACAAAGAGCCAGCTCACGGCAAAGACGAAGGCCGCAACGGCGAGAAAGACCACTAGGGGCAGCAACATGGATCATTTCCTTTGTGGTTCGGGTGATGGTTCCAGATCTAGTAGGCCGGCTTGAGCAGTCGAACGGTCCAGATCAGTCCGGCGAGTTCGAGCAGGACGGCCCCCAGCAGCATTGCCTGGCCCATCGGCGAGGTGATCATCGATTGCATGTATTCGGGATGATTGAAGAACAGGTAGGCGAACAACAGCGGCCCAATGCTGCCGACCAGTATCGCGGAGAGGCGTCCGGCCCCGGTGGATGCCTGGAGCTGGCGGCGAAAGCTCAGCCGCTCACGAACGACCGAGGCCAGTCGTTCGAGGATTTTCGCGACGTTGCCGCCGGTCTGACGATGTACGGTCAGCGTGGTTGTGAAGATGCGAACGTCGAACAGCCGCACGCGACCGACCAGCGAACGCATCACGGCCGGCAGCGAGAGGCCCATGGTAAGCTGCTTCGCACAGAAGCGGAACTCCCTGGCCAGCGGCTCCGGCGATCGTTGTCCGACCAGATGGATTGCCTGATCGAGGCTTTGGCCCGCCTGCATGCCGCGTGCCAGCATTTCCAAGGCGGCAGGCAACTGGTCCTGCAACTTGCGGATACGCTTTGCCCGCCCGATGACAAGGCCGCCCAGAGCAACGGCCATACCCAGCGACACGCCGATGGCGGACGGCAGCGGCAGTTCGTTCCAGACGAACATCGTGCCTCCGACGAGCGTGCCGCAGAGTATCAGCATCAGCACGGCAGTGGTCGTGGTCAGATCGAGCCCCGTCTCTCTCACCAGTCTCATGAACCAGCGATCGAATCCCGAGAGCAGGCCCTGCGCCGCCTCGTCTTTTTGTAGACGTCGCAGGCGAATCGGCTGCTTGGCCCGTTCCGGCTTGGTCTCGTGACCGCGGCCGAACAGATCTCTCAGGCCCATTACCGCGGCGCCCGCGGCGGACGCCAGGGTAAGCAGGACAATGACGGCTATCAGCGAGGTACTCACGGTCAGGGACTCCTGGGATACTTCGTGGGCCGGCTTTCCCGCGGCGGGTAGCCGGGTCACTCGGGATACGTTCGTGCTTCGAAGAGGTCGTTCGAAAGCCGGATTCCGACGGAGGCAAGCTTGTCGACGCAGGCGGGACGGTATCCCGTGGCGACGAAATCGCCGACCGCGGCGTTCGAGTCGTCGACTCCCGTCTGACGGAAGTGGAAGACGTCCTCGAGTCGATACTCGCCGTTCTCGATGCCGACGACTTCGGAGATTCTCGTTACTCGCCGAACGCCGCCGCTGAGACGGGAAAGATGCACGATCAACTGGATCCCCGTGGTGATGCACTGTCGCACCACGCCGATCGGCAGTTCCAGACCCGTCATCGCGATCATCATCTCCAACCGCGAAAGCGCGTCGGCCGTGTCGTTTGCATGGATCGTGGTAAGCGAACCTTCGTGACCGGTGTTCATTGCCTGGAGCATGTCGAGGGCCTCGGGGCCGCGGACCTCACCGACGATGATTCGATCGGGTCTCATCCGAAGACTGTTTCGGACCAGATCGCGCTGTGTAACTTCGCCGCTACCCTCGACGTTGGCATCCCTGGTTTCCAGACGGATGACGTGTCGGTGCTGGAGGATCAACTCCGCAGAGTCCTCGATCGTCACCAGACGCTGATCGTCCGGGATGAAGGCGGAAACGGCGCCCAGCAGGGTCGTTTTGCCGGCACCCGTTCCACCGGATATCAAGATGTTGGTTCGCCCAGCAACGGCTGCGGCCAGAAACGTCATCATTTCGGTCCGAATCGCCTTGCGATCGACGAGGTCGTCGGCACTCAGCGGCGACGTCCCGAACCGGCGAATCGAAAGCTTCGGACCCTCCAGGGCAAGCGGCGGAACGATCGCATTGACACGCGAGCCGTCGGGTAGCCGTGCGTCAACCATCGGGCTGACCTCGTCGATCCTGCGTCCCACGCGAGAGACGATGCGCTGGATAATCCGCATCAGGTGTTGCTCGTCGGCGAACACAACGCCGGTCGGTTCGAGGCAGCCGTTGCGTTCGGCAAACACCTCTTGAGGACCATTGACGAGGATGTCGCTGATCGACGGGTCGCTCATCAGCTTCTCGAGCGGGCCGAGTCCGAAGATCTCGTGCATCAACTCTTCGAGCATGCGCCGATGTGCTGCTTCGCTGAGGCGCGTGCCCAGTTCGTCGCAGATCTCTTCCGCCAACCGGCGGATCTCTTCGCCCAGCAGGTCTTCATCGACCTCGCCGACAATGGACAGATCGAGCGATTCGATCAATTCCTCGTGAATGGTCGTCTTGAGGCGTTGAAATTCGAGCTCGGTCGGGTCGGTCGTTTGGTCGTTCTTCGATCGTTTCAGGAGTCTGGAAATCATCGTCTGATCCCACGCTTTCAGGTCAGATGGTTGGTGGTCGTCTTGGGTCCAACGTGCTTTGAAATGACGGGAAACCATGCCCTGGTGACTACTTGTCTCCACAACAAGAGGCGGACTGTGCCCAATCGTTATCGGACGCCTTCTCGGGTGCCGCCTACTTGGGTGGCACCGCGGGCGTGCTGATTACTTTGGTAGAACTGATCGTCCTTGCGGAGATTCGCCGTGGGTTGTCTTCCTCGGTCTGCAAATCCTCGGCGGGAGTTGACGACGGGGCCGACACGGTTTCCGCCGGGATCAGCATCTCGTGAGTCGTGCTACGCTCGCCGTCGCCGAAGACGGTCGTGCTGAGATGTCCTCGCCGGTAGACTTGAGTGGAGAAAGGCTTCTGCGGTTGGGACAATCCGAGCACGCCGGCCAGAGTGGCGGGCGAGACCGAGGCGGCCACCGTATCGTCGTCGGGACCACGCAAGGCCAGCGACAACGAGCCGTGTCCTTCGGTGACCTTCAGTACGGCGGCCTGTTTCGGTGTGACGGCTAGCGAAACGGTTGACTCCTTCGAGGTGTGTTGGCTGCGTGCCCCCTGGAACGTCTCCTGGTTGATCGCCAGCACCTCGACGCCTTCGAGCAGCGTAACGGTGGTCTCGGGGATGAGCTGCTTCCGGTCGGAAGCCGCACGGAAGATCACGTCGACCGATGCGCCGGGAGTGATCAGCCCGGCCGAGGCCATGTTACCGTCCATGGCGATGGTGACGGCCCGGCGGCCGTGCTTCAGACGCGAGGCAATGTCGGGTCCCAATCCTTCCGGATAGAGGGCCGTGGTGGTGAATGCGTGGCCTTTGCCGACGGCCTCACGCAGCGTGCGGCCGACCAACTGTCGGGAGTTCATCATGAATCCGTCGGGAATGCCCGCTTCTTCGATCTCCGCGTGCGTCATCTTCTTGAGCATGACGTCGCCGACGGTGATCTTCCTTCCCGAAGGCAGGTCGGAACTGGCCAAGGGAACGGTCAGTTCTGCTACGACGGCTGCCTCGACGGGCTCGGGCTCTTCCTGCTGCAGGTGCTGCTTTGCCGCATACGCTCCAACGAGGCCGAAAAGGACGGCGAAGATTCCCAACAAAAGTGTACCGGGACTAAGCTTCTTCATGGATGTGCTCCTGACCGGAAATGGCTCCGGCTCGCAAAGTTGTCAAATCTTAGATGAGGAAATTGCCGACAAAGTTTGTCTTGTACGCTGGGGAGGACGTAGCGTTACCACGGCAGTTCGGCCATTTTCCAGGCCACCCCGAGAACCAACCAGGTTCCAACGGCTACCGGTACGGCAAAGGGCATCAGGCGGCGTCGCTCGCGTTGGAGTCGGCGGGACTGCTCGGTTGCCGATTTCTGTGAGTTCCGCCCGGAGTCGACGTAGCGTCGATAGACGTTGGAGTACCCTCGGGTAACCGTCCCGGCCACCAGGATCGCGCAGGTGGCGAGTCCGGCGAGGATCGTGCCAACGAAGAACACCTGTAGCGTCAGAGATGCTCCGAGCCAGGCTCCCAAGGCGCCCATCAGCTTCACATCTCCGCCTCCGCCTCCGCCGATCAGCCAGAGGACCAGGAGGATGCCGAAACCGGTCGCAAAACCGGCCAGAGAGAACCCCAATCCGGCAAGGCCGTTGATCGTGACGTGCATGACTACGGCTGCCGCAAGGGCGGGTACGGTTAGCCAGTTGGGAAGCCTTCGCGTTCGGAAATCGCTGACGGCCGCCGTCGTGGTGAAGATCGCTACCGCCGCAATGAAGAGCAGATTCATCGGAGTCATCATCTGGTGTTGTCCCAATTCGGTTTGCGGATACGGTTGGTGGGCAGGTAAGTGTGTTTGTTCGTCAGATTCTTTGTGTTGCAGAAACGTGTGTTCGCGTGTGTTTCGCGAATCTGCCGCTCGGGGGCGACGGGTGCCGCCCCCGAGGGCCAATTCGCAAAAGTCGTCATGTCGTTACGACACTAGACTCCATCGCTCTGAGGATCGGGCTTCGAGCTCGAGTTCTCCTTGCTGGGCGGATCGAAGACCTCGATGCCACTGGCACCGCCGCCCATCGGATCCAGGCCACCGAGGTCACAGAAGTCGGTCTTATCCTGGAAGATCGAACCGGAAGTGGCGGACGAATGTCCGATCACTCCACTGTACTCGTAGCTCTGGTTGATGTTGCCGATAGCAATGGCCAGATCGCCCAACTCTTGGACAACCTGGTTTCGGACTGACGTTAGTCCGACCACGCAACCGATGACAAGCATCGTACCGACGAGAACGAGTTCTGCCGAGACCACGAAACCAACTTCGTCGTCCCAAAGACGCCGTACCAAACTCATGGCTACTCCTTTCAGAGTGTTGAGAAGAAACGAGAAACACAAACAGAAGAAACGAAACACACAAACACACACAAACACACTTGCGATCCATTTCCTGGCCAAAAGAACTGGACCAGACTACGTGAAGACACCGGTTTCTTCAGGGTAGTATTCGCTCACGCTATGCCGTTGTACAAAGACGTTTGTTACGATCCTTCGTGGCCGGCGGGGGCTCGGACGTCCAAGCCGGCCGGCTCTTGATTTTCCGGATCGGTCAAGCTGGTCGAGTCGGAGTAGCTGCCGCCTCCGACCACGCTCCAGGACTGGTCCAGACTCTCCAAGGCCACGGACAGGTCTCCGAACTCCTGCACGATCTGGTTGCGAAAGGTTACCAGGCCAACCGTGACGCCGATTGCCAGCACCGTCAACAGGAGGATATTCGAGATCACCGACACTTCGCCTTGCGTGTCACGCCATAGTTGTTTCAGTACGCTCATATCAGTTCTCCCTCCGCATGGTGCGGAAAGCTTGCAAGCACCCTTGCGGTCGTTGTTGTGCTGCTACGGGCCTGTGGTCAGGACGTCGCCCTCGTTCAGCGGGCCCCCGGCGACCGATATTCCGGCCGGCTCCTGGCCCTCGGAGTCGTCTTCATCGCCGACGTCCGAACGATCAGTGTAGGAGCTTCCCGCGACCCAGCAGTCTTCGCAATTGAGCTTCGAGGCGCTGTCGCCGACGTACGAGTAGCTTTGGTCCAGTTGCCCAATGGCCGTCGACAGATCGCCGAACTCCTGGACTACCTGATTGCGAAGCGACACCACGCCTACCAGTATCCCCAGGCCCAGCAATACGCTCAGCAGAATCAGATCGACCGAGGCGATGAATCCCGACTCGTCGCGATACAGTCGTTTCAGCAATGTCATTTGGCTTTCTCCCTCGGGGGGTTCTCACTTGACGGACTCCCGCCCAGCACATCGTTGCCCATTGGCGAGAGGGCAAAGCAGCACCATACGGCCAGGACACACATCAGCGAGACGGTGAAGCTCCGGGGCGATAGGGGTGCGTTGTCTTCCTGTAACACGGGCTCGCTCTGCTCGGACGGCAACGTGTGGGCGGCAAGCTCGGCAAGCGGCCCAGCGATCAACATCCCGAACGCCACTGCACACCAACCGAACAACCCCGCGTATTCGATCGCCGGGCGAGGACCGTACATCGAGGCCACAACGGCCAAGCCGGTCAGCAGCGCCCAGCGTTGCACTGTCTTGTCGGAGAATACGGCCGCTAGACGCTTCGCATGTAGGCCGATCTCGATCATCCGCTCGATCAGGTGACACGCCAAGATCGCAAGTCCCAGCAGAATCGATCCGTGCAGGTTCGCCCAGGCGGCGAACAGCAGGGCCGCCGTCGGCCAGAGATACCAGCGGCCTCGGCTTCGAGTGTCAACGCGGCCGTGCTTGGCCGTTACGAGCCACAGCAACGAGGCCAGACACACCAGGCCAAGTACCTCGGGAACCGTCGGTGCGTGAACGCAGACGGCGATCAACAGAACGATCCCGACGCCGGCAAGCGTCAGACCCATTCGTCCCGTCCTGAGAAAGAGGACGCGAGCGAGGATCAGCAGATAGGCAAGGCCGGATACTGCAAGGACGTTCGATATGTATTGCACGCCGCCGCGGGCCTCGGCCACGGCACAGACTACCTGCGACAGCCACGCGGATCGAGCAAGACCGGGGGTTTCGCCAAGGGTTCCGTGCTGCATGATCTGTCGTCCCTGCTGGATGTCGAGCAGGATGTCTGAATTCGTCACCGGTCGGTAGTTCAGGTACAAGAACAATCCACCGAAAAACACACACGCGGCCAGATGCTTCCACGTCAACACCCATCGCGTACCGAGCATCGGGCTCAGTCCGGTGGAGTTCGCAGTCGACGAATGACGGTCGGTGGTCGTTGGCATCAGATCGGGTACTTCACTGTGTTGCGGATAATCTGCACACGTGTTGCGAAGAGACTACGGCTGCTCTCTCTTCACTACGGAACTAGCTTTCAGTTGTCTTCCGAGGATGGAAAACCCCATACTTCCCAGCGAATCGCAGATGGCGGTCGAGTCTAGTGCAACGCACACCGTTACCCGGACTTCGTCCGATGCGATCGCGTGTGTTGGGAGTGTACATATCATATTGGGGTCACCGTACCAGACGGTTGAGCCGTCCCCGTTCTCCATTGCAATCTTCGTGCCAGAGCCGGGCGAATCGCTGATCGTAACACAATTCACACCCACCATGGCCTGCACGATCTCAGCGAGTTCATCAATAGTCGCGTCCTTGCCGGCCTCTCTGGCGCCGACAGTAGCCGAGTGGCTCACGGCGGACTGGATAACCATAATCATCGTAAACTCGAAGATGGCGACCAGGATCACAACGATGACGGGCAACACCAGAATCAGTTCCAGCGTTCCTACGCCACGTCGTTGTGAGAGTCGGCGTCTCGAGCTGCAACGCATCGTTTTCATCTCATGTGATACTTCGCGCCATCCTTCACGGTGCATCGAAGGCGTCACGGGCAAACGATCGCGCCGATTGCGTCCGCCAAGTCATTCAACTCCGCGATCAACGAACCTTTCAGCGTCGCCAGGCCGCAGATCACGCCGATTCCCACCAGGGTGACCAACAACACGTACTCGACGAAGACGGCTCCACAGACGTCGTACCGAAGTCGCAGCAGTTGCCGGATCAATTTCTTCATGGAAACGGACTCTCTCGTGTCAGGTGTAAACTTGGAAACCGAAAACTCGATGGCGTGGGTCAATGCACATCGCGTGCCAATGGGAAGATTGCCGCGAGTGAAACCCCCATCTCGGCCGGCGCCGCACTCGGTTTCCCCTGTTTTCTCCGTACACCACGGCAAGTCGCGAGCCGACGATGCACTTGTCACGGCAAGAAGGCTTCGTCGATGTGTCGGTTGCTCATGAGCAACGTATGTTGCAATGCTGGTGACATTTTGGAACGCCTACCGTGAATCGGCGCGAACACAGCGGCCGGGAAGAACGCTCCGGATCCTGGGAACTTCCGCACCGATCCATTGCTTGTCCGTGTGGTTTTCACCAAGAGATTGTTCTGGCACAAGATCTGCACATCAAGAGCAATCTCATCTTACTTGTTGATCAACCTGAACAAGGTCCTGTTTCCATGTCGCAAAAAAGCAACAGACGCCGGCCTCGTATCCGCCAGAAACTCGGGCGAGGTTCCAGGCAGGGTGCCGTTGTCCTGGAACTGATACTGACGTTGCCGATCTGGCTAATCGCGCTGCTGGCGATCATCCAGTTCGGAGAGGTCTATGCCAATCGCCAGCAGGTCGCCCTGGCCAGTCGGGTGGGCGCTGAAGAGGCGTCGGAGACGGCAACACTCTCAACAACGAACACGGGCGATCCCGTACCGATGGGAGTGCTCGATGCAATCAACGACCAGTTGGCCAGTTCGGACATCTCATTCTGCAAGGTAGTCCTGGAACATAACGTAGGCCTCCTGAGCACGACGTTGCAGTCCGGTTCGTGCAACTGTCCCGTACCCGGCGCGCCCTTTCCCACGGACGGCCGGTATGTCCGCGTGACCGTCTTCACCGAAATGACCCAAGTAACGCCCAATCTGTTGCGTACCTTCGGTTTCGACGTCTCCGACAGAGTCCTCCACCATACGACGACGTTTCGCCACGAACTCTAGGCTCCTGGAATCCAAACGATGCCTCTGGGAAGAACATCTCATACTTATTGTCCCCGGCGGAAACGTCTTCGGCAAGGGGTCGCCACATTGTGGGTGATCCTCTTCCTTCCCGTATTGCTCGCTCTACTGTTCATAACGGTCGAGATCGGGAACCTATGGCTCGCCCGCGTCGAGCTGGAAAACTCTCTCGAAGCAGCCGCACTAGCCGCCGTGAAAGAGTGGGGCGACGCCAACGGAGGCGATACGCTCATACCACGCCGGGTTGGCGTGCAGTATGCCGCCGCCAATACGATCGGTGGCAACGCTCCCGTGGCCATCGGTCTGAACTACGACGCCTCCAACCAGCCGAACGAAAACGCCGATTGCAGTGGCAACTTGATCTTCGGTGCGATAACGACTCCATCGCGACCCTACACGTTCAACGCCGGTGTTACCCCGGCCTGTGGCGCGGAAACCGTGCTCTTCGACGCCACCGGGCAAGGAAACGTGAAGGCCGACAACGCGTGGGGAATCGCGTTGCACAAGACACCCGAGACTCCGCCCGACCTGAGAATCGTACGGATCGTCATCGATCTGCGGGGCGGTGGGGGCGATGGCTACTTCGATTTTGAGGCCGGAAAAGGAAAGCATCAACCGGCGTCTCCCCCGAGACTCTCCGACAACGTGGAGCCACACAAGGTCCACGACCACTCGGGCAACGATCAACCCGACATCTACGGCTTTGTCGACGACCCGAGCGAACAGATCATCTTCACGCCCACCGACACCAACTCGCCCACGCTGACGATCGACTTTCTCGAACACGAAGACGACGACGGATTCGCACCCGGCGACCGGTTCCGTTTCGGCGCCCGGGTACGCGACGTGTCGAAAGGATCGGGAGGAGACGACGGCGACGGAATCGGACGCGACCATGTGACCGCCACGGTCTACTTCACGCTCGGTGGTTCGCCGCTACCGCCGGTCTCCGGCACCTTCTTTGACAACGAACATGTAGGCTATATCGATCCGGCCATGATTGACCCGCTGTCGGGATCGCTAATCGTGCATCCAACGGAAATCCCGGATCTGCCGGCGCCGGAGGCCCATGCCCCCAAGAATAACGGACAATCGTTTGTTCTGATGCAGGGCAGCGGCCCATACCCGTTTGCAGTTCGTGCCCAAGCGATTGCCCGAATCGACAGTCCGTTGAGCAACTTCTGCGGCATGGTGTTCGGACAATTCACCGTTCAGGCGAAGACCACGGCCATGTACGACTGTACCGAACGGCGGCCCCGTCTGGTGCGTATCGACACGTTCATCTGCCCCGGCCCGTGATAGGTTGGTGAACACGAGTCCTATTGACTTCAGGCAGCCCATTGGTCCGCCTTTCTGAGCAGCCTTGTCTTCGCCGCGCGTCCGAGGCAGCACGGTGATGAACCGGCCGCGGTGCTGGTGCGATTTCCGGCGCAGAATGGCCTGTGTCCGGGGTGACGACGAATTGATGATCATTCTCGGCGCTGGGGGCGCAGAATCTGCCGGGATTGGGCTCTCGCGCCCCACCGCAGGTGAGCAACGACAATACAACAAGAACGGCTAGAGTGAACGAGGATGGCTGCGGGATGATCCGCAGGTCAAGCTGGCCAGGGCCGCCGCCCCCGCTCGTATACGCGGCCTCCACCAGATATCAGACAACGCCTCGAGTGTACGGAATACAGCGGCGAACAGGGTGCTCAGCTCGAATGTCGAGTTCCCGTGCGGCACCCATTCGGTGTCGACGAGGCGCGTCTCTCACCATCCTCATGTAGGCCAAGCGCGGTTGCCGACGCGCTCAATTCGGAAAGTGTTACGTCGTCAGAGCAGGATACGAAGTAGTGAAAACTCGACTGCTCACGTTTGGCGAATAATCCAGATGCTCTGACCAGCATCGCGGCATCTTCGTTTACGTGTGCCAGCCCGGCCATGGCTTGAACCAGAAGAGGGCCACCTGAGGTGGCGCCGACGGCACAACAGGGCTCTGCGTGGACCAACAAGGGCGAGCACGACAAGGCGATTGACGACTACAACAAAGCCATCCGGCTCAATCCGAAGTTTGCCCTCGCCTACAGAAACCGGGGCTGGGCGTGGACAAAAAAAGGGCGAGTACGACAAGGCCATCGCCGACTTCGCCAAGGCCAGGGAACTCGGATTTGAGCCGTAATGATCCGCTGCCGTTGACCTGTTCGCGCGGCGAGTGAGTGCCGGTCGGGATGCTGCTGCCTGTGTGTCATTTAACGACCCCAAACCCGGACGTGGATGAGCGCCGCCATGCCGCTCCGTCGGTGGGGCTGCGCGTGTTGGAATCTCCACGTTTCTTCGGACGCGGGCTTTTGCTTTCTTAGCCGTGTAGGCTTCGGTATACTGCGGACGCGCCGTGAATAGTCCGTCTTACTCGGCGTCTGGTGTAACGGCTGAAACTACCTTCCCCGTGGCGGCCCACTGGACGCCGCGGATCAGGAGTTGCTGGAAGCCCTTGTTCTCCATGATCTTGGCGTCGTGTCCCAGCAGGGTGGCGAAACAACGCCCCTGTCCGTAAGTCGCCGTGACCACGGATGGTTCCCATTGGTTTGTGCCGCCAGATTCCTGCTGCTTGTCGGAGTAGGCCGACGCCAAGACGGTCGCCTCCTCGACAACTCCCGGTTTGTTCCACAACTCATCCCGCATCGTGAATCCCTCCAGAGCAGCCGCGAGAGGATGGTCGGGCTTATCGATGCGGACCTTGAATTCGTGTTGACGACCGTGGCCGGTGACGCCCAGATTCCAATACACCAGCGACACTTTGCGGTACTCGGGCCAGTCCTTGTAGAACGAGCTGCCGCCGGCGTGAACCGTGACGTGCCCTTTGCCGCCGCGCACAAAGTCCAAGTAGGCTTGGCGCGTCGCAGCAGTCCAGGCAGCTTCCGCCTCTTTGGAGCCGGTGCCCCAACTGTTCCAGTTGCTGAGGATCACATCGTAGTTGTTCAGGTTCTCGCGGGTCAGGCCCTGCGGTGGAACTGTGGTGTCGACGTGGAACTTGCCGGATGCTTCCAGCACCTGCTGAAGCATCGGCGTGGTTTTCTTCCAATTGTGATTGTTCCGTCCGGTCAGGATCAGGACACGGAGGGGTACGCCGGGATCCTCGGCCGACACGTCCGTGCCGAATCCGACAAGCGACAGCAGGGAAACGACAGACAGTAGGAGGCAGTTCTGAAGGTGTTTCATGGCGGGCTCTCTCCACGGGGCTACGAAGAATCAGTGGGATCGAGTGGCATTGGCTGGAACCACATTCGTAGAGCATAGCACATGGATCAACTCTTGGGGAGCAGGCCACGTCCGCTTTCTGTCGTTACCGAGTCCATGTATCATTTCCGACTTGCGTGTGGTACAATTGTGCCGTTGAAAACGATGACCCGTGTTGGAGAACACCGGCTGGCTCGGCGTCGATAGTGCTTTACATGGAGATATAACTGATGAGCTACTCGAAAACGACCGTGTTGGTGTCGATCGTGATGTTTCTGGCGGTGCCCGGTTCGGCCCCGGGGGAGCCGGCGGCGAGTGATTTGCTGCAGGCGTCGGGCGTCAGCGGCGGCGTGGCGGTACACGTGGGCTGTGGCCGCGGCAGGCTGACTGCGGCGCTGCACGCGGATGACAGGCTGTTGGTCAATGGGCTGGATACCGATGCGGCTGACGTGGCCGAGGCCAAGACGCATATCGACTCGCTGGGGTTGTACGGCAAGGTCTCGGCCGAGCACTACGACGGGAAGAACCTGCCCCACGGCGACAACATCGTCAACCTGATCGTGATCGAGGACGCCGCGGAGTTGACGGCCAAGGAAGTCGCTCGCGTGCTCGTGCCCAATGGCGTCGCGCTCGTCAAGGGCGACGTGCTAGTCCATGGCGTCGCGCTGGTGAAGGACGACGCCCTGAAGCTGGCATCCGCGGGCCTGGAGAAGACCGGAGGCCCGGACGGTTGGGCCAAGTACACCAAGCCGTGGCCCAAGGAGATCGACGAGTGGACACATTACCTTTACGACGCGTCGGGCAATGCGGTGAGCAAAGACAAGAAGGTGGGCCATCCGCGTCGCCTGCAGTGGTACGCCGGGCCAAGGCACACGCGGCACCACGATGCGCTGGCCAGTTTCAGCGCGATGACCTCCAGCGACGGGCGCGTCTTCTACATCCAGGACGAAGGCGAGATCTCCGTCGCCCATCGCCCGCCCGACTGGAAACTCGTCGCCCGCGACGCCTTCAACGGCAAGCTGCTGTGGAATCGCGACATCCCGACGTGGATGACGCACCTGTACAACTTCCGCGCCGGGCCCAACCAACTGCCCCGCCGCCTCGTTTCGATCGGCTCCGACGTCTACGTGACGCTGGGCTTCACGGCGCCGGTGACGAAACTCGACGGCCGGACGGGCACGACGCTGCTAACCTACCAAGGGTCGGAGAAGACCGAGGAGATCATTCACCACAACGGCATGCTGTTGGTGGTCCGGGGCGACCCGGACGTGATGATCGACAAGTCCGACGGCTGCCACGGTTACTGGGAGTTGGCCGAGTATGAAACGCCCACTTCGCCCAAGTCGATCATCGCCTACGACGCTGCGACGGGCAAGAAGCTGTGGGCGGCAACCGGGGAGAACCTCAAGCATATCACGCCGCTGTCGCTCTCAGCCAAGGGCGACAACGTATTCTACCTCGACAACAACAGCCTGTGCTGCCTCGACGCGAAGACGGGCAAGCTGCGTTGGGCGGCGGCGTTCGAGACCGAGGGGATGTTCATTCGCAGCTACGCCCCGACGGTCACGATCGGTGAGGACGTGATCACGTGTCTGAAGTGGGACCGCATGTGCGGCTACTCCATAGAGGACGGATCGCTGCTCTGGGAGAACAAAGGCGCCATCGGCTTCGGTTCGCCGGGCGACCTGTTCCTGATCGACGGCAAGATCTGGACCGAGCCGCTGAAGAAGTCGATCTGGCGAGAGAGCACGACCGACCGCCACGGGATTGTTCGTACGGGCATTGCGATTCCTAAGACCGACTTCCTGGGCGAGGCCGAAACGTGCGTCGGCCTGGATATCAAGACGGGCAAGATCACCGACCTGCTGCCGTTCGCACACAACCAGCACCACCACCGCTGCTACCGCGACAAGGCCACCGAGCGTTACCTGCTGATCGGCTATAGCGGCATCCAACTGGTCGACCTCGAGACGAAGCAGAGCACCACCAACCAGTGGGTCCGCGGGATCTGCCAATACGGCATCATGCCCGCCAACGGCTGCATCTACGTCCCGCAGGACCCCTGCCAGTGCTACTCCAGCGTGCGGGTCAACGGGTTCTTCACGCTGACCCAGCGCAACTCGATGGACGACGTCATGATCGCGTCGGTCGTTGAAAAGGGCCCGGCCTTCGGCAAGAATCTGCAACCCGCAGCCCGCGATCCGCAAGCGAACGACTGGCCGACGTACCGGGGCAACATCGCGCGGAGCGGAGCGGCCACCTCCCAAGTCGCCGACAAGCTGACGACCAAGTGGGAGGCCACCATCGGCCGGGGTATCACCGCGCCGGTCGTCGCCGGAGAGAAGGTCTACATCGCCCAAAAAGACGCTTTCGCCGTCCATTGCCTCGACAGGGCCAACGGCAAGCCGATATGGAAGTTCTTCGCCAACGGCCCGATCGACTCGCCGCCCACGATTCACCCTTTGGGCCTGTGCCTGGTCGGCTGCGGCGACGGGTCGGTTTACTGCCTCGACGCCAACAACGGCGAGTTGGTGTGGCGATTCAAGGTCTCCGCCATCGAACGCAGGATCGGCTCGGAGAACCGCCTCGAATCGCCGCTTTGCATCAGCGGCAGCGTGCTCGTGCTCGACGACGTGGTCTACTTCGCCGCCGGGCGGTCGACCAACCTCGATGGCGGCATCCGCGTCTACGGGCTGGACGTGCGAACGGGCCAGCCACTGCACAGCCGCGTCCTGGCCTCGGGCTACTGGGCCCAGAGCGACGACGGCGTCATCGGTCCCCCACCGCCGCC
>SDBV01001353.1_pt1 | contig 36885 bp, 44 predicted proteins | sample 2277081 | NCBI WGS metagenome assembly SDBV01 (sample SAMN10402039, study PRJNA504765) | marine sediment metagenome | isolation source: marine sediment core GS10_PC15, 223 cmbsf | place: Arctic Ocean: Southern Knipovich Ridge | collected 2010 | reverse complement strand
GACTAAAATGAAAGAGAAACCGAAGCCTGTAATAATATCAGGGCCATCTGCCGAAGACTTAAGGCCGAAACAAAGAAAAATCAAATATATCGATATGAAAGTCCCTAAGCATCTGAAAGACAAAATCGAAGATTTAATATCAAGAGATTCGTTGGATTACCAGCTTGGCGGCGGCGATTATAAAGTATGGAATTAGGAGAGTAAAATGATAAGAGATAAGATCGAAGAAGTTATAGAAGGATTTGATAAGTGGGGCAGAATGGATATTGAAAAGCTCAGGCAAATCCTCACCGAACTTGATAAGGTTAAGGGTGCAAGGTGTATTTGCGGAGAACTGATGAAAGTATTCACAAGTAATTTTGGTGGGCACGAAGGACAATATTGTTTAGTGTGTACCGATATGTATAACTCTAAAAAGATTCACATGGAGAGCAAATGGTATGATACAAAACCAATACTTGAGCAAGCCCTGAAAACAGAAAACAAGGACGAAGAGGAACTGAAGGAGCAACCAGATAAAAAAGGTCAAGAGCAGTTGAGCAAATGTAATTTTAAGACATACAACGGTATATGTAGCGATGTTACTGGCGGGGAAGGGCATTGTGTAGATTGTAATAAATTAAAGGGCAAACCATGCGATGTCTGCGAGGAACCAGCGACTAAGTATTGTTTTACGGGAAGAGCATTTGCTGTTTGCGGCAAACCTTTGTGTGACAAGCATGATATGTGCAAAAAATGTAGTGTGACATAAGACAAACAAGCAGCGAAAGAGATGTTCGGGGAATTTGCCTTAGAAAAAAACTCAGGACGAGGCCGAAGCCCCGCCCCAAGCCCCTTAGGAGGAGGGATGAACAAATTATTCCGATTCTTCCCATAATCTTTTAAGCTCGCTTGTGTCGTGCTTGATCTCATCGACAAGTGAATCCCTAACAGATTTATTGTTTTCTCCTCTCAACAATAATAATTTACGGTTCACTTCTTTAAAAAGATATTCAGCTTCGCCGTTCATTAGAAATACTTTAAATCCCTAAGCTTTTTTATTCTCTTTTTCGCATCCTTGATAATATCACTTCTAAACTGCATATCAGGTATCTTCAGCTTATTTATATCACCATAGATCGACTTGCCCAGTTCATCGAGGGTTGGGGCTATTCCCGTCACCTCACAGATAACCCCGTCAACTCCAGCACTTAGTATATGGCCATCCCGATACAACACATCAAGCAGCCAAATATGGTCCAGGTTTTCGATGCCGCGAAGAGGTCTGCCTGCCGATTTTTCCACCCCATCGTCATTCGGGTAAGGAGGAATGGTCACACGCACCGCACCAAGCCAGTCATAAGAGGGCTGTAGTATGCCAGCCTCACCGCTTGCCAGTTCTGCAATGAAATCCCCCAAACTTTTATTAAGTCCCTCAGCGAGGGCGTAGAGGGCCGAATAACCAAAGCGTGAAGTCCATTCAAGGAAATAAGGGAGCTTGTCCTTTTCATTGACGATCATATTGCAATCAAGGGGGGCGTTATACTTGAATCTCTTCAGGAATGATTCGACCTTCTTCAGACCCAGTCGGTATATCTTTGGATCAGCCTTTTTCCAGAATCGAACGACCGAGCCCTGGCAGCCGGTGTTCGGGCCTTTATCCCCTTCCATAAACTTCTTAGCTTCGAGGGTACTGTTGAGACTGCCCTTGACGGGGACCCCGTCCACATAGAATTGTTCGGTGCTGATCTCGACACCCTCAATCTTTTCCTGCAATAAGAATTCTACCTTCCCTTTCCACGTCTTTTCGAAGTAACCGAGCATCTCGATCATATCATCCTTGTCGGTTGCGACATAAGTAAAGGCCGGACTGGCATTGTTCATCGGCTTGAATACCCAAACCTTGTCGGACTTAGTGACAAATGTCTTCGCCTTGCTGAAGACCCTAAAGACTTTGTACTCAGGTACTTTAATGCCGGATATCTGTGCCAGCTTCATGCCGAATTCCCTGTCGAGTTCCAAACGGTCGTTGAGCTTGCCGCCGCCGTAAACCAAATGGCTCGACTTCTTGAGCCTGTCCGCTATCGAGCCGAGCGAGACCATGTCAAAAATACAAATTGTGTCTTTTTTAAGATTGCGTCTCCAGTCATTCGTCTGCTGTAAGATATTTTTATAAGAGGCTTTTGCGTTCGCATGTTTAACCCAAAAATCTACGGAATTTCCCTCATCAGCAATCCTGAGTGCCAAAGCGAGGGCATCGCCTGAAGTTGAAAATAATCTAAAATTAGACATTGACACCCTTCCTTGCTCTTGTATAATAAAATAAGCCGAGCAGGGCGATGGACGCTCTGTCGGCTCTAACCAAAACATTCTTTTTTGAGGAAAGAACATTATGTCTGAACCAATCATAACAAAAAGATGCAGTACCTGCAAGCAATTTAAGCCAATTTCGGAGTTTACAAAATTTCACAAAGGCAAACTTGGATGTCATAATCAGTGTAAGCTTTGCAAGAGCAAATGGGCTAAAAGCAATAAGGCAAAATTGTCTCAAAAGAAGTATAGCCAAAGTTTGCGTGGTCGAGAAGTTAGAAAATCTTGCTCTAAGCGATACGGTCAAAGCAAAAAAGGCCGAGCAACACAAAAACGCCGTAGAGAAAAAGACACAGATAAATGTAATGCCCGGTGTGTTGTAAGTAATGCTATTAAACTTAATAAATTCCCAAAAGCGTGTGATCTTAATTGCCATTACTGCCCCAAGCAAGCAGATCAATATCACCACAGTTTGGGATATGAACCCAAACACTGGCTTGATGTCGTTCCTGCTTGTATTTCTTGCCATAATAAAATCCATAAAAAAGTAGCGGTCTGATTTTCCCATTATCGTGGATACTCCTGATTTTGATTCGGTAAAATCCTTCTTGATACCTTCCCCTTTTCAGGTGCTTTCAGGGCGTACTCGCTGAAAAGTAAATTCCACCATGGATTCGCTCGCCACCCCTCGGCTCCTTTTGTTTTTTCACCCTTTACTATCTTCTTCGTTGCCTCATAAACTTGTACCGCATAGGGCCCGGGCACTCCCTTAATGTACCCGACGTCTTCTGTTATTTCCTTGAGAACCTCCTCGGCATTCTCAAATGTCATATCCTTGCCATAAGGCCCCGGCTCGTCGAGGAAGAACTTCCTAAGTCTTGATGCCGCTCGGGACATTTTTTCGGGTATAGCCTGCATAGGAGACAGTTGCTGGCCTCGCTTTATTCCAACTCCCGCCATTATAACATTGTGAATCATCCTCCCTGCCGCAGGAAGGTAACTCCAAGGGCCAAGAATCATTGCGACAATTTGGTTCTTCTTCTTCCACTGAAAAGCGTCTGATATCCAAGAGAAAAGCATGGGGAGCACGAACCAAATCATAAGCAGGTTTGTAAAGGACTTGAGCCTGCTGCCCCTGCCATAGGCAAGGTTCCTCATGTTATCGATAGCCGCCCCATAATATCGTATCGGCTGGGTCTGAAACATCGTCATTGCTTTCCACAAAGAGCTGCCCTTTTGGGGTGCCGAGAGCTGAGATAATTGCCATCCCGGCTGGGTTCGACCTGTGGTTCTCTCGGCCACTCGCATCGCCGCTTTAGGCGATAACTTTTTCCTCTTCATTACGGAACGCCACTTGGCGTACAGGCCCGGCCCTCTGCCAAAGAAGTCACCGAATTTAATATGAACCATAAAGTTATCTTTGGGGTTTTTTCTCGCAACAATTTCTCTCGCCGCCGACCTTCGAAGGACCAATTTCTGATCTCTTTCATGACCTGACCCGAGGCTGTCGGAATACAGAGGGGATAGTCTTTTGAGTAACTTATTGTTACGAAGCGGGCGAAGCCAGAATCTTGCAGAGCCGAGGAAGAAATCCCTGAATTTCATCTCGAAGAGATATGCAAGGCCTGATCCCGGTTGCTTGAGGAATATGTTCGGCCTCGCCAGAGCCGCCACTGTAAAGTTCCTCCGCAGACGGTCAATCCAGTTGTTGATAAGCATCTGGTCGATGCCGCCCTTGGCAAACATATCCAGCTCGAGGTTTATCCGTTTTAAAAGCTTCCTGCCGTGATATTGGTTAACAGCCTTTTTAATCTCGGGGTCGGAGAAAATACTCCTCAGTACCCGCATGGGTTTAGCGTAGGCCTTGAAGTGCTCCATCCGTGTAATGTGGTTCATCAGAGTTCTGTCCGCTTCTGTCCACCTCAAGGGGATCACGCTCTTAACTCTTGATATCAGGCTCGGATTTGTGACAGACTTGTGCCGCACGACTTCTTTGAACAGAAGCGTCTCCTCGCTCAAGTCCTGTTCCACCATGCGGTTGATGGGGCTATACATCTTATTGAACGGGAGGTCAACAAAGTACATCTCCTTATAGACCTTATTAACGCTCGGGTAGTATTTCCTGTAAATCTCCAGGTGCTTCCTCGCCCATCTCTTTTCCGTCTCCGTCAAACTGTCCTCGACAACTTGCCTCATTTTGTCCGTCCAGCCCATCCCATATTCCTTACCTTCCTTAGTGACTCCGCCTCTGAAGGTCTCGTCGAGAGTAGGGTCCTGCATATTCATATACATCTTTATGATTTGTTCTTTATTGAGCCTGTTCTTCCTTTTCTCCCCCCAGCCAGTAACTATTTGGCCAAAGGAGTTCTTGAATTTACCGCTCGGATGTACCTTGACGGCAAGATTAACGTTATTTTTCTGGAGTCTGCTCATCTGCCGCCACATCTTTCTGCCTGTCTTTACTCCGAAGACATCCATGAATGCGTTGTAAACTTCAGCGTGGTACTTCCTCATACCCAGGGACTCGTCGTGCTCAGCCTGATGTATCGTGTCGAACACCTGACTTATGGCACTCTCGTATGGCTTCGAGGTCTTGTCGAACCTACTTAGGTAATCACCGATGTTGTCCCAAGAGGAACTCCATCTATTCAGTCTGTTCCCCCACCAAGGTTTTTTTTCCGCTCCTGTTGGGTCGCTCCGCCAGCCCTCTTTTAATCCCTGACCGCCAGTAAGTATGTGCATGAAGTTCGTCTTGATATTGGCCACTTCCTCATGGAATTCCGCCATCTGGGCGTCATGCAGCATCTTGCCGTCCTTAACGAGCTTTTGGAGGCCTTTGTGCATCTCGACCAACTCTCTGGAAGAGGCCCCTATCAGTCCCGTTAGATTGAGAAGGGAATTCTCCTCCATCATATCGGAATATGTCATCTCTCCCCTATTCCACTTCTCCACATTCTGCGATATCTTGGCAAGTGTACCTTCCCGCGAGACCTTCTGGCTCCTGCGGTACCTGATAAATTCAAGCCTCTCTTGTGTTGTGGGGAATCCCTTGCCTTTAGGCTTGCCGTGTACCTTCTTGACCTTAGTGGAGTTAAGAAGCTTATTATAAGCCCTCTTCATTACCCTGACATTTTCCTGCTCCGTATATTCACTCGCCCGGACAATCGCCTTGAGCAGGCTTTTGATATTTGTCTTTATCTGCTGTTCCGGCCTGATGTTCCTAAGCAAACCGAGTACGGCCTTAACCTTTGCAGGTGACATACCAGATGCCTTAACCGCCCTGAAAAGTTCGTCCTGCAAAGCCCTTACGTTTACATTAGTTTCCCGCAACTTATTCTTAAACCCTTCGAGCTTGTCGGCAAATTTATTGCTCTCCTTCAGGTGTTCGCCATAATCAAAAGAACCGTCTGCCAGAAGACTCGCTTGTTTTATAAACGTGGCTTTACCGCTCGGCTTAACGAGTGTGTAATAACCCTTCTTCGGCTTTGTTTTCCTGACCCCGAACTTTCCGCCCGCCTGCTGTTGAACGTAATAATCGGCGTTGTCCTTTTTAGCAAGCCTCTGTGCTCTTGCCAATGCCGGGTTCAACGAGGTAAAACCATACGCCGCCGCTCCCGCTCCTGATTCGAGCTTTTTAGTCTCAACCTCTTGTTGCTTAGCGGCCAGAATCTCGTTAGATTTATCAACTGCCTCTGGACTGGCAGGTTCGAATAATTCGTCAATGTTGGCTCGCCTGCCCACTCCTGTTTCAAGTTTAATCGCAACTTTGCCTTTGCCTGCTTTTCCAATAATTTTGCCTTGAGTAATCTTCCCTGTTTTGGGGGATACAACTTCTATCTTTGTTCCCTTTTTAATGTCCTCCGGCTTGATTTTCCCTAATTTGGTTTTTTTTGCCTTCCCCTCTTGTTGCTTGGGGGGGGTGGGCTTCTTTTTTAATTCTGCTAACGAAGTAGGTTTTTCTTTAGGTTTCGTAATGCCTTCTTTTATTATTAATTTCTCCGCACTTGTAATGTCAAATTCTTGACCTGCTTGAAATCTGTTAACTATGCGGCCTTCCGTAGTTATAAACGAATCTAATGCCCCTGTTACAGCTAATTCATTGCCTTCTGTGTCAGTAATCCCGCCCATGACATTCTCATCTTCTACAATCAAACCCGCCTCTTTCGCTTTATTTAAAGCTTGGCCGTGTGTGACTCCTTCAAAAACCTGCCCACTCGCAATAACAATAGGTGCTTTTATTTTTTCCTTCCCCTCAGCAACCCCCTCAGCTTTGGTTTTCTTAACCTTTTTTGTTGATGGTTTCGTTATCTTCGTATCGCTTAATGTGCTTAGCTTTGCTTCGCTTCCGTCCGCGAATTTGACCTTTAAAGCATTTTGCCGCATATTGGGAATGATTTCTCCCTGTTTACCATCAACAGTGATTTTGTCTCCTATGGTTAATCGCTCAATGTTGCCTGTCTTATCTCTAAATAGCTCACTTTGCTTATTGGGAGGCAAGCCAGCTTTTTTGCGTAATTTTTCAAGTTCTTCAACGCCCTCTTTATATGCGGCCTCATACGCTTGTTCGTGAAATTCTGCACCCGGACCGCCCAAAGATTCCTTCGCCTTAACATTTGGCAATAGGCTTCTACGAACAGCTTCCTCGTCCGATATTATTCCCTTTTCCCATTTCGACTTTATGTCATGCCTATTACCAGTAAGCAACTTAGCTTCTTTAGGCATCCAAACAGGAGCTTCCACCTCCCCCTCAGCAACCCCCTTAGCTTGCTCTGGTGTTAAACTCTTGACTCTGTTGTAGAAGTCTGTAAGGGCATTAATACTGACAGTTTCGGGTTTTCCTTTGGATATTTTATTTATAAAAGCATCTACGGTTTTTGCTCTTTGTGCTACTCTGAATAATTCTGGATTAATTCTCTTGATGCCTTCAATTTCGGCCTCCCCTTCTACCCCCTTCACGTCCTCTGTGACGGCTTTAGGTTTAGTGGGAGTAATAGGTGGCTCAGTAGGAGTTGTGGGCTGTTTGGCCGGAGAAACAGGCTTGACAGGGGGTTTGGTGGGCTGTGTAGTCGGCGTGCCTGTTATTTGGGCTGGTGGCGGCGGCGGAGCGGGTTTTCGAGTTATAATATCACTTGGAGGACCTGCCAGCTTAGATGCCCTTAGAATTCGTCTTTGGCCTTCCCGGACTATATGCTTGAATATTACACGCTCGTTTTTACTCCACTGCTTTAGAGGTTTTCCCCCCTGCTGCTTGTGCCAACGTAGGGCCTGTTTAGTAAAATACTTTTCCGGGTCCTTGCGCACCGTGTCCATAACAGCAGGAAAGTTTTTGCTCAGTTCGATAATTACCTTGTCAGACGCTTTTATAATTGCCTTGCCTGCTTTAGTCTTTGCTATTGCAGCCATGCCAGGTTTAGCAATAACCGAACCGGCAAGACTAAAACCAACTCCAAGCGTGGTATCTATCAGGACAGCTTCCTTGCCTCCCCCTCCGTAGTCAGTTCCGGGATCTATCCCTTCGGAAACAGCCTTGCTTATCTCTCGCCCTGCTTTTCCAGTACCAAACTTGATACCCTGCCTCGCCGCTTTGCCAATAACTCCAGCTACTTTAGGGGTTGGTCCGGCAAGCTTATCGATAATTTTACCACCTGTACTTACTCCGCCAATAAACTCAGCAAGGTTACCTACTGCCTTTTCAAATCCTGACGGGTTGCTTCTGGACGCCCAATCCATTGCTTGATCGAGAGTCATGTTTTTAACTTCTTCGGACAGGTTGTCACCCATAGCTCTTTTAACAAAAGCCCACCCGATTTCAGGAGTCCCCAACAACTTTCCTTTTGCATATTTCAACGGCGTTCTAAGCACTTTCCCTATTCCACTATGCAATATTTCTTGGGGATCTCTTTCCGGCAGCCGACGAAGGAAACTACTTACCTTTTCACCTGTTGTCGGATCAAATGCCCCTATCGTTCCCTGTCGATCTATTTCTGCGGGTTCTATTATCGCCTTTGGTGCGACGTCCTGCGGATCGGCTATGCCCATTAGCTTCTCAAGGCCGGTAAGGGATGGCGAACCAATATCAAGTTCAGGTGTTATAGCTGCAGGTATTCTAAAGTCCCTCGCCCGCATCTTCCTTTGTGATTCACTTCCTGCAACCGCTCTCTTTCGTCTTGCGACAGCTTCGTCCTGCTGTGCCATTTCCTTCAGGAGAAACGCAGGCAGTGGCCCCTCCATAAAAGTCTCGCCTCCTCTGTCGACCACCGTGGGCTGGGGTCCCGTGGGAGCAGGTCTTGCACGTGCCGCCGCCATTCCTTCCTCGGCAAATCTTTTCTTTTCGGGATCAAGCCCCTTAATAGAGAGAACGTCCTGCCGGCCCGAAGTCATCATTTCCCTGATAGTAGGTGCTTTGCTTTCATCCGGCAGAGGATCAAACATCTTGGGAGGTCGTTTCACGGAGATGTCGAGTTTATCTTCAGGAGCGATACTATCAAAGATGTCACTCTCTTTCTCTTCGGAAGGAATCTCGTCAAAGATATCCTGCGGCTTTTTCAATGTGATGTTATCGAAGATATCCGGCATTTAAAAAACATATCCCTCCTGTTTCGCCAGCTTTCTTGCTTTGTCTTTGTCACCGCCAGCCCGTTTCAAGAACTGTCTGGCCATATCCGCCGTAAGCTTCTTGCCTTTTTTCCCTTGTACTTTTGGTACTTCCGGTACAGCGGGAACTTTTGATGTCTTGGGTTTTAATTTTGATTTGTTTTGGCCAGTGTCGGCGAAAGTTCCGGCCATAGAATCCAGACCTGCTGTGACCCTCTTGGGCCGGACGCCCATTTTATTCGGGTCTTGTGCGACACCCGAGATTGCGTCAACAGGGGGCAATACAGGGGGCAATACAGGGGGCAAGGTCTTCATAATATCTTCGAGACGCCACTTGCCTTCTTGTGCAGGCTTGTCGCCCCACCCAAACGGCCACTTAGATTCGAACGCAGGTATATCTGGGCTTTTAACAAATTGTTGGCCACTAAGAGTAGCCCACTCTTGAAGCAAGTCGGCTTTCTGTTGGTCTAATCGCTGTGCTAATTCCGGACTCACGTCCCTGAGCGTCGTAATGACCTTTTTATGAACGATAGGAGCGTCAGGGTCTTGCCACTTTTTCATGTCGGCCGCAACATCAGCAATTGTCCTTACCTTCGGGTCTGGTTTTTCTGCACGGATACCTACTGTCCTGCCCCATTCCGGAGTTCCCTCCGTCAAAGTGTCGGCGTACGTTCCCCTTCGATCTGCGAGCGTCGGTCTGTGGAACTTTTCTTCTATTCCCTGTTGGGCGTAAGCCTCTTCCAAACCGGTGACCCCGCGACCGGGTGCCGCTGGATTCAGGTAGTCCAAAACGCCCATAAGTCCCTTCGGCTCTTCTTGCCTCTCGAACGCCCCGCCGATATCCTGACCGCCCCGCATCAGGCTTATCATCTGCTTGACTTGCTCGTCCTGCTGACGCCGTTGTTTAGCTTCCCCAATCGCTCTTATCGAATTAGCTATATCGCCCACATAGTCTCTTGCCATTGTTTTATCCTTTCTTTTACTATAAGGATGGCTGTGCTAACGGTCCGGTTCCGCCTGGCCCGCTTCTTTGGGAGGGGTTAAAGCTTCCAGTTTTCCCCGTACCGCCGCCACCGCCACCGCCGCCAAACAAAGCCATTACCAGTTGGCCTATACCCGCGGTGTCTTCCACCCACGCCTTTTGCTTTTTAGGGGTCTCGTCCATCATCACGCTCGGTTGCCATGTCGCTATATTAAAAGCGGTTTGTAACGGAATACCCAAGTCTGTCAACTGACGTATCCACTCCTCCCTTTCCCGATCAAGCTCGGTTTGCCTGAAACTCCTTTCTCTCTCGCCGAAGGTCAGGGCCTGCTCTGCCCTCATGGCCGGTTCGAGATTCTGAGCCATTGCCAGCCTTAGAGCATCCGGTGCGATGCCAAGCCTTGTTAAACGCTCCCGTTCCTGCATCTCGCCAAGTGTCTGGCGGAGCCCGCCAAGAGCTGTTTCTTCGAGTTCTCCCTCACCGGCAATTCTGCCCCCAGTATAAAAACTGTCCCTCGCTGATGTTCTGGAGGCAAGCCTGTCTTTTGCCTCGGCCAGTTCACGCAGAGTATTATCTCTGAAGGCCTGATAATATTCGCTTTCAAATGGATCGCGTCCATCACCAAGAGTCTGCTCATATTCCTGCCGAGCCGATTGATATAGCGGGTCAGATGATGCATATGGGGTGTCAAGATATTCGCCGACATGAGCCAAACCAGTTTCTTCGAACCCACTCCGCTCCGCCGTCAACTGGCCGGGGAATGCCTCACCCGCCCTCTCCAGCCGTTCCAATGCTCCGGGGCCGGCCGCTTCGCCTATATCCTGCCTGAGTTTCGGAGCCCCCGGAAAAGATTCGGGTTGAATCAATTTCTTTTTTGCGGGTGAACTAAAAATACCCATTGCAATTCTCCTAAAATAGCGTTATTGTTATTGCCGCATCAACAGTATCACACTTCAAATAAACTACCGTTTTGGTCCATGTTGTGCCTGAATCATATATAATACAGGCCACATCCGACTTCGTCATTATATACCCTGCCGGCACCCGGTCAAGGTGATGCGTAATCGAAAACTCAGTATCCGCATCGCCAGTCGAAGAAATACTAAGCGACTCCGACCGATTGAACGGTATAGCGGCTACCTTCCGAAACGTACTGTCAAGAAACTGTATTATCTTGTCAGCCCATTTCTTCGTAGCCTCATCTTTAATCCCGCTTGTAGGCGGAAGTATGTGGGTGAACTGAAGTTTGATTTAAGCACCTACTTTCAAATATTACGCATTGTCCAAAGTTCCAAACAATTCAACTGTGGCAGTACACGCAATTCCTGCGGCAATCGGCACGTCTATCTGGATTATTTCGCCGGCAGTGTACTCAATGCCCTTGACTGGAGTTGTGTTAGGAACAGGCGAAAGTATTCCTGTGCTCGCCGCCGCATTCAAAGCCGAAAGGGTTCGGGTGGAGAGGAAATCAGCCAGAGCTCCAACCTGGCCTACCGTGCAAGTTGCCGACGTGCAGTTAGCACTGATATTTCTGAGCCTTACATGGTGCAGGCAACACTTCTTCCCGACAGGGACAGTGTAGAGAGTGTTCGCGGCAACTGCGTTGAGGTTCACGGAGTCCGTACTGCTCAGCATCGTTACTGCGTTATGCGATAAGATTGTTGGGTTATTAATCGTCATTATTATTCTCCTGATTAAGCTGAACTAAAATCTGTTCTATTGGTTAGTATTTGGTCTTGATTACACATGACCTGGTTCTGATTGCACATGACTGGGTAGTGGGTGCCGTCGGCGTTATGCTCCACCCGTAGGTAAGTATTAAGCTCACCTCCCCAAGTTCCTGAATCTCCGCCAACTGTAGGTAAAGTAGCCATTTTTATTCTCCTTTATTTTATAAGGATTTTTTCGAGTTTCTCGTCTATTTTATCGAGTTTTCCATCTATTTTCTGCATCTGTTCGGTCTGTTGAGTCTGGTGCATTTGGAACAGTTCATTATTTATCTTTTGCCCGATTTCTTTTGTATTCGTTTTCTGTTGATTTTTCATAGAGCCCCAAGCTATGCCAGCAAGCACACCAGCTAAAACGAGCAAATAGACAAGATGTATTAGTTTTAGTTTTCCTTCAGTTGAAACCATTGCGATTCCTTTCGTTTAACCCAATCTCGTGCCGGCAAGTTGCCAGTAAATATTGGATCGACTGTACTCAAAATGTTGATTAATAGTATTGTTCTGGAACCGAAACCGTACTTGGCCGCAGTCCAGCCGCAGGAACAGCCTGCGAGGAATCTCGAGATCCGTACTGGCCTCCAGTATTCCTATAAGAGTCCACGTGCCACCCTTGTCTATCGAGTAATAGACATTAAGGCTTAACCCCGTGTAATAGGTGTCAATGCGTAGAATCCTCATCCTTTGCATTAATTGGGTAAAGTTAAAGTCTTTCGTGTCGAAGTACCCGTTAATCGCCGTACCGTCGTCATTGTTCACCAGTCTGTCATAACTGTAAACATTGCCGTCCGAATCACCGAACAGCGTGGTGGGAGCCGATGAAAGGATCGTCCTGTCGTCCCATCTCCAGTCCTGCTCGTCCCAGCTGCCTGAAAGATCGTTCCACGTCATATTTCTTTCGAGGAAATAATAACCGAAGGATGTGATGAACTGACCGAACGAGTGCCTTGTCCACTTGTTAAGGTTGTAGTTAAAACACCACGCAATATCTGGGTATGTCGAATCCGTAGACGGCACAAACAGCCAGTACTCCTTCTGCTCCTCGACGATCACCCCGAAGCACCTGTTTATCTGCTCCGGGTTAAGTGTTCGGAAAAGCTCCCGCTGAATCGGTGTTCCTATCGGCTCGTAATCGATGCCGTTAAAGATATATACGTCGTCCCATCCAAGGAAAATTAGTTCGTCTCCTAAAGATTCTACTGTTCGGGGGGCTGCACAGCCGGCACCCGACACCTTGGAATCGAATTTAAATATGTCACTCTCTCCGGTTGCATAACCCACCTCGATACTTCTCTCTTTAAAGATCGCAAGATAGTCGCCCTTGAATTTCATCGCAGTCGAAAGCCAATCAGCTCCGACCAAGTCAGCGTAATTTGAGTTGCCGCCCTCCCATTCCTCCGGATCGCCAGTATCAGACCATTGGTCACGTTGGGGGAAACGGTTACCACCCTCGCCAAGCGTAGTAACATCTAAAAGATGCAGATGCTCTTTGAAAGCTACAAGCTGCTTTGCGTAAGGCGGGTCGCCGCCCAAATCTTCAAAAGTTTCGCCGTTATACTTCTTTATCTTATCAACTCCGTTCGTGCAGATCCACCACGGCTCGGTCTCTGTCCGTTTTCTTATGTAGTCGAAGCTAAAGAAGTCGTTGTCGCTCCCAGAGAAATATGATCCGAGTTGTGAGCCGTATATGCTTGCCCCATACAGTTCTGCCCCGTAAGCCGAAGGGTGCATTCCGTACCCGCCAGCTCCGTAGTCTCCTGCTCCGTAGAACACGGAGCCACTTGCCCCCACACCAATCGAAACCCACGCTTCAGTAACGGAGTTCCACTGATAGATGTCCTTGGTCGTCATCACCAGAAGGAAGCTCGATCCGTCGAATTTATAGTACTGGTCACTGCCCATAATAGGACCGTTTAGGGGCAAGGTACTCGCTCCCATCTTTGAATAGCCGTACCGCTTCTTAATCAGACCGTCCTCGAAGAAGACATTCCGGCAGTCGGTCATCTCCAGAGGAGAAATGAGCGTACCTGGCAGGTCGAGTCTTAAGCCGCCCCTTGGGGCTAATAATGGTTCTATTTTAGTAGCCATATTAATCTTGGTCTATCGGAGCCCCTCCTCCAGCAATAAGCGGCGTCCACACGATTGTTGTGGTTCCGCTACCAGCATCTGTGACTTCAAAATATTTCCCTTTCGGAACAAAACTATTTGCTCCAGAGGGCCCATTCGCCGTATCTCTATTGGCGTCCATTATCTGACCTGCTCCGGCAGGATCATTGGTGGCTCCAACATAAATCCTGATGGCCAAGAGGCCCGTAGTTGTTGTATTGACGAAACCGCTTGTTTGAGTTAAATAGGCATGTGCCTTCGCCATAGCGTTAGATTCTGAGTCATTAACAGTAGTAGCAGCTCCCGCTACGCTGTCGTCAACAAACTTCTTATTGGCGATCATCGGGTCTGTCGTTGGAGCGGCGGACGTCTTTAGGAGTGACCCGTCTGCAAGTGTAGCGATACCCGTAAACTCTTTGGCTCCAGCCACAGTCTGGACACCCGTCTTCATGACGGCCCCATCGGCATCGACGACATTTAACTTGCCGCCACTGGTCAACTGCTTGACTTGGCTTGCGTTGTTCTTAACGAACAGTTCAGTTACGCCGCTGACGTTCTTGGCGTAGAAATTGACCTCATCGTCGGTATCAAGAACTGTCGGATCGGCGGACTGCTCTCTCATGCGGAGCTTCTTGACCCCGTAGAGGTCTTCCTGACCAGCTGCAGACGAGGCATTGAAGCCATAGAGGATGTCCTCAAGCCGCTCGCCTATATCGACCTTGAGATTTCTTAAACGGTCATCTCCTTTAGACGCAGCTTCAGTACCTGTCGGAGTTAAGGTCTCCCAATCACGTAAAAAGGACATTATGTAGTCTCCTTTATTTTTTGGTAATTCCCTTGACTTATCAGGGATTGTTGATTAATATGAAAAACAAGCCGACCGCAGTATGTGCTGCAATCGGCCCTAAACACGATTTTTGAGAAGGAAGAAAACCATGTCTGAACCAATCATAACAAAAAGATGCTGTGCTTGCAAGAGTATTAAACCAGTTGCGGATTTCAGCAAAAACCGCAGTGTAAAAGACGGATTGTGTAGATGTTGTAAGCTTTGCAAAAAAGCTTCGGATAAATTCTCTTACCAAAAACACAAAAGTGCCAGAAACGCCGCAAATAAACGCTATCGAAAAACTGAAAGAGGCAAAGCCGCAAATAAGCGTTATGACCAAAGCGAAAAAGGCAGAGCCACCCATTTGAAGGCACAACGCCGCTATTGGGATTCCCGTCCCAATTACAGGAAAGCGACAAGTGCTGTGAGCCACGCTATCAGAGACGGCAAGCTGCCACCCGCAAACTCCCTGCAATGCCATTACTGCCCCAAACAGGCAGAACAATACCACCATATTCTCGGATATGAACCCAAGCACGCTCTTGATGTTGAACCTGTTTGCCGTTCTTGTCATAATAAAATCCATATTAAAAAACCCTATCGCTCACTGTTAAGCAATAGGGCTATTCTTCCAAGTTATCCTATTTTAAAAACTATTTAGTTTTTACGTGTTTCTGTTCAAACTTTGACCTTCTGTCGGAAATAAGCCCTCTTCAAGGGCACCCAATACTCTATCAGCATCTTCCGATATCATCCGGGCAAGTTCCTCCTTGGCCTTACCCTCATAGTATTCAGCTTGCTCAATATCAAATCCAAACCTAAACGCTGCCGCCGTGGCCTTCCACTCCAGCACGTCAGAATAGTCATCGGTTAGCACATTACTGTCATCATCACCAGACAAGTCAGTCAAATAACTGTAAAATTCAAGGTTGATTGTCCATGCATTGTCGCCATTATAACCGTGGGCCGGTATTCTATACAACCATAAAAAACTTCCATCGATACAATAATATTTTGGTATTCCGTAGCCGAGTGCGTTTCTCAGTTCATCTTTCTCTTCAAGGGTTTTCTTCAGGCTCTTAGTCAGGGGGGAATGGTAACTCTCTGAGTTAATCAAATCACAGGTGTAATCAGCCTTGTACTTCTGGACGGTTCCGCCAGAGGGTACGGTTATCCAGTCAGTGTCACCGGCGACAGGCAGACTGTACCTCTGGGTCTCGTCCACCGTAGGGCGTGTTACCTCCTGTTTCAGGAAAGAGAAGTTATGGTTCAGCACTATCCCGCCTGGCAAAAATAAACTGCCCCGACACACCCACAGTTGAGACTTATTTATGAACTCAGTCAGCTTGGCTGTAGTGAGTTCAGTACTGTGAAAGTTCGTCGGTAGGTTCGCCTGTATTATTGTCAGTAATGCCGACAGTTTCATGTAACGGCTCCGTTTCTTCAGGGTGATCGTGCCTGTAATGCAGTCCCATGTTCCTTATGTCGCACAATTCTTTGCCGCATATAGGGCACGTTCCGCCCGTTATTTTTTTTTCTTCGATTTTTTCGATTTTTTCGCCTTCTCGGCTTGACCCGGGTGCATCACATTTCCTACGGTCAGCATGGCGTTTTTGTCAGCGTTGACATCATCTTCCAGCTTCTCGATCTTTTCCTCTATATTTCCATCAGTTACTGAAGCGGACTCTTCGTCGGCGATAGCTTCTTTAAAGCAGTCGCAGTCGTACTGCCATTTACCGGCCTCAGCCAAGGGATTTCTCGGGGCACCGCAAGTTAAGCACTTATCGCCTACCGTTGTTGTTTCATTGGGTTTTAGCTCTTGGGGCTTCTCGAAGATTTCCGGATGACGTGCCTGAAGATGTTCCTTCATGATCTCCGGCGTTGCCCTTACCTCGCCGCACAGCTTGCATGTCAGGCTTTTCGGCTCAGCCTTCTTCGGCTCAGCCTTCTTCGGCTCAGCCTTCAAAAATACTTCTTCCAGCGTGCCCATATCAAAGACCTTTCCATCCTGCGTAAAGAACTTCTTCTCAGTGCCACACATCATTATGCCACAATCCCTTGTTTTGTCAAGTAAAACTTTATTCTCTGGAGCCATTTTTCCGCCTCTCTTTCCATTCTTTATAGTGTTTTTCTATGGCCTCGAATACATCTTCGGGCCTTATTTTCGACATACAAACAGGTATCTTTATATCAGCTATCCCGTGCTCGCCCGGCAAACGAACCGATTCGAGTGGGCAAGTATTATTCAATGTGTATATCAATCGGTGGCACGGCTGACAGGAACATTTCTTCGCACGGAGACTCGTGCAGTTCTCCCAGTACTTGGTGAGGTTCTCTACCGATGAGTGACTCATAAACACTATCTTGGGCGTGTCGTAACAGGATGCCGCATTCAGAATGCCCGTCTCGGGCCCCAAGACCAAGTCCACGTACTTGGTCAGTATCATCGACTGCCTGACAGTAAAAATACCGCTTTTGTTATATGTGTTCTTATGTTGCCAATTTTCAAGGAGTTTGCACATATAGTCGCCTACGGTAACAACCGTGATATCTTCGTATTTACCGTGAAGTTCGTTCATCACGTAAGGGAGCCATGGGTATGTTTTGTGGAATGACGATCCCGACAGCGACACCTCGATCAGGAACCTGTCCCTGAAATGATCCCTGAATACCCGTGCCATCATCTTCTCCTGTTCAGTGAAATGAAGTTCGGGAAGCAGCCCCGATCTTTTGATGCCCGCTCTTTTCAGAGTTGCATCCATGTAATTCACGTTGCATTCCTTGTGACGCCTTGAATCTGACCATTTGAATTCTTCGGATCCCTCACATTTTAGAAGGGCCCCCTCGATAGAATGGCTGAAGTTGATTACCTTTTCAAAGTCTTTGCCGATATAATCCCAGTAAGGACCGAGGTCTTTATTCGGTATGGCGTCCTTTTCCTGTAAGAGGAACTCGTCGATGAAGGGATTTTCCTGCAAGACCTGCGCACTGTAGGGCGTACAGTTATAGACAATGTGATACCCCTTCTTCTTCAGGAGTCGCAGGACCGGCGTAACCCAGACAGTGTCGCCCAACGCTCCGTACCTGATAATTAAACACTCCTTATTTGTTTTCTTCTCTCTCGGGAAGGCAATGGCTCCCTTGTTAGCTTGCGGGTCCTCCAGAATGTTCCACACCTTTTTCAAAATGCCGGATGTTTTTTTTACGACCAGTAACCAGCTGTACTCATTGGACTCGTTGTGCCTTGAGGCACTGATCTTCTTGGCATTGCCGAACTTCTTGACAATTTTCCATACGTCCTGCCAGTAGAGATTGACCTTGTGGTCGGGGTTGCAACCGTCCGTCCCGATTCGGGGATAGTAGTCGGGATCAGGTCCGTAAAGTATCAGGTGCCCGCCCGGCTTTATCAGCCTCCACCATTGTCTAAGCACGTCCTCTGTTCCCAAAAAGTCTTCAAGGCAATGTGCACTGAATACGTAATCGAAATAGCAGTCCGAGAAAATTCTCAGGGCGTCGTTGGCGGACATATCTATGGGGAGATTTACCGCCCCTCCTGCCCTGCCTATGCCAATGGCGGACGAGCATATTTTTTCGTCGCCGCACCCGAGATCGAGGCCCGCCCCCCTGAGAAAAGTTATTACCCGGTGCCGACATTTCGCCGCCTCAAAACCTCTTTTCATATCTCTGCTCCATGACATTATCCATCTCCTTTAAAATTTAAAAAAATTATTGACTTTTGAATATTTTGTGTTATTATAAAGCAAGCCGCACAGATAAAGGGTCTGCGACGGCTCTAACACAACATTCTTTTGTAAGGAAAGAAAATTATGTCTGGCCCAATTATAACAAAAGCCTGCACTCATTGCAAGGAAGTTAAACCACTTTCGGAGTTCCATAAAGATAAATCTCGAACAGACGGCCATGTATATATTTGTAAAAGCTGTACCGCAAAACGCAACCAAACAAAGAAATACAAGGCTTATTACAAGCGTTACGCTCGAAGCGAAAAAGGCAATGCACGTCGAAGAATGCATCCAGAGCAGTATAGGGCATATTCCGCAGTAGCCGAGGCCGTTAAGGTCGGCAAATTGCCTCGGGTTAACACTTTGGAATGCTCTTGCGGTGAGCAGGCAGAGAACTATCATCACGAAAGCTATTTGCCCGAGCACGCTCTTGATGTTATTTCTGTTTGCCGTCCTTGTCATTTAAAACTCCATGAAAAGCAGTAGGTTATACCAACTCGCTGTTCATCTCCTTTAAAATTCTTCTTTTTATTTCCTTCAAGTTCTTCACTTCCGTTTCTATGTGAAAAGCCGTCGTTAACTCGCTCCTGTCTGCCAGATTTCTAAACAGATCGCCGGTCAACCACTTCTTTGCAAAGTATAGCGAGTCCTTCACTTTTATCAAGTTTAATTCGTGACCACAATCGGGAGTATTCGCCATGCCGTGATCGTGAAGCCCTTTGGCCTTGGGGATACACCAAACTTCCCATCCCCTCGCCCTCGCCGTAAAACTGTAGTCGCTGTCACTGGCTATGAACTCGAGGTTCTTGTCGAACAGTCCTATCTCTTGGACCATCTCCCTTCTCAAAATCATGCACCCGCCGGAGGCCCATGTGATCTGCTTGGACGCCCAGTATAACTCGGTCCTGCCGTAGTAGCACGAACCCTTAGGAAACGCCTTTGTACCGCCTGCAAAACTCGTATGGCTCTCATCACTCATCTGCAGGGGCATACCGATCCCGCACTTCGGATGATCCCTCATGAATATAACCATCTCAAACAGGGCGTCCTTTTCCAGATACATATCCTGATTTATCATCAGAAGGAATTCCCAGTCAGGTTTGTCAAGAAAGTGCTTGATGCCTTCGTTGATTGCCGCCGTGAACAGTATGTTGTCTTCGCTGTTGTCACGGATGTATATCTCTCCGACAAACTCCTGTGCTTTCAGATGCAGGACGCACTTGTCTAACTGGTCATGGTTTTTATAGAACGGGATCACTACTGGTACCACGAATTTTCTCCTTGATTTTGGTTGACGATTGCCCATCGAAATACGGGACCGTAACCAGCTTACAATCAATCTCTTTACAGGTATGCTCCGCCCTTTCTATGTTAGCCTTGGACCAGTTTTGGCCAATCGCTACAATGTCGGGACGGAGGTCACAGTAGGCTTGCAGGCCGATATAGTCACTTTGTGGCACAACGGCATCCACATACCAGAGAGAGGAAACTATCAGGAGCCTCTCTGGAAACGACAGGGTGGGCCTTGGCTTGCATTCCATCACCGCCTCGTCAGTCAGGACGCCAACGATCAAGAGGCCGTTTTTTGCCAGCTTTCTCGCCTCCATCAGGCACCTGATGTGCCCTTCGTGCAGAATATCGAACACGCCGCTTGTGAATACTATTTTTCTCACACTTTTTCTCCTTTATCGGTCATTGCCTGCCTGCCTTTTATCGGGGTTCTCCAGTCCAAACCGTACCATATCTCCAGATCGCTTTCGTAATGCCGGGGGACATAAAAGTTCTCGCCGAGAAAGAAGATCGTGTCGAGGTCGTTAAGCTGGTAGTCCTTAAATACGACAATGCCCGGATCGGTTAAGAGTAAGTACCATATCGCCTGCTCGGTGAAAGGATGAAAGTCTATATACTCGTCGAAACGCATCAGGGAAATGGTGTTGTCGAGGGTGACATTCCTGATGAACTTGAACCCATACTCCCTTACCAACTCCTTCATGGCCTCTGCCGCCGCCAGAGTGTCTTTTCTGAAGATACCTACATCCGTGTCGGAATCATGCGGAATAAGGAACCCATCCCTGACCGCACCCAAAAGCGTTCCGAACATCAGCCACATATCGACGCCGTGTTTCTTAAAGACCCTGTTGGCAATAACAAGATTCTCGGAAGATATTCCGAGGTTGATGCGGTTCGAATCACGCCGTGCCAGTCTTAAGTTGAACGGGTAATCTATTTTTTCTTCGTCTGTATTGTTTACGAGCTGGTTGAAAGTCTTCATGTTAATTCCTAATTGCCCAGATAAGTATTTGTTTCATGAGGAAATCTTCAAAAAAGCCGGAGAGTCGGCTGGTACAATCAGAATCGCAAAGATTTGATATACCGACTTCCAGCCTTATTTCAAGATTTGATTGCGATTTTAACTGTACCATACCATTACTATAAACCTTTATTGAAGATTGTCAAAACAATTCCTCAATCTTTTCGTATATCTTCCACATATCACGGGTTTTTCTGATAAATGCTCTATACTCGGCGGAGTTGTAATCACCCTCAAGCATCGCAATCGCTTCATCGATGGTATTGTAAACGTATTTTTCGGGGAACAGTTCCAGTGCCCCGGGAAAATTGTGGATTAGTGGTCGAATACCAACCGCCATAACTTCAATTAAAGCATTCGGGTCGCCTTCCACGACAGAAGTACTCAAGGCAAAGGCTTTGTCATGCAGAAACTTGTGCTGAATGTCCTTAAACCTCTTGACTGGTGCTATTCTGTTTTGTATCCGCATCGCACTCTTGATGTAATCGAAGTAGAACGACCTCCTGATATCGCCTTGACCGCCTGCGGGGAAAATAGAGTACTGGTAAGGCATCTGGAAAGCAAACTGTGCCAGCAACTGCACACCTTTTTTATGGCACAGGTCGTTGACCCAGGATATCTTCCTGTTTTTCTCTCTGTCAATAAACTTCCACTCGTCCAGGTCTATGGCATTCGGGATGAAATGTGTCGGGGTATCGAAGCCCTCGTTGTTATCAAGCCAAAGCCTCTGTATCGCCGGGTTGACGAAGATTAAGTGGTCGATGTTGCCCCAGTTCGCGTTCCATACGTATGGGGTATCCCATAATTCGTATGATCGCATATAAGCTATGTATACCTTGCCCCGCTTCTTTTCTTTCGACCAGTATTCCATAAACCAGTCGGACCAGTTAAACAGGACTATATCGGCCCACATAATCTGCCCGGCTGACTCCAGCGGGTGTTTACCGTATTTGCACACCCTCACCTCATATTTATCTGCGAAGAATTTCTTGTAATACCTCAGCCAGCAGTTGTCCCAGGGAGAGCATATCAACAATCTTTTTTTATTCGCTGACGATTGTTTCAAATAACTCAATCCTTTTGCGTGAGCGACTTTTCTTGCCTCTACTTTATGCGAATTACTAAAAGGCAATCTCCTGTAAAAATAGTCTCCGGCTCCATCAACCTTTTTGAAACGTATCTTTAGCACATTCTTACACAGGAAAACAAAATCTTCACAGGTTTCCAATTCTTCGTACATTCCAACCCTTTTAAATAAGGACGTTCTTTTCAGGCTGCCTGGGTTCGGAATCGGACCGGACTCGTGTTCCACTAAATACGACAGTAATTTACTGTTATCTGAAAAATCGTCATAAGCCCATTTCTCCTTGGGCAACTTGCCGTTCTCTTTTACAAGCGAAAGACAGCGGGGATAGAAATAGTCAATATCAGGAAATTTTTCTGCACAGCTAACCATCTTTTCAAGATAATCAGAGGCAATATAATCGTCCGAATCAACACCAAGAATATATTCGCCCTTTGCTTCGGTAATTGCCCTGTTCATTCCCGTAGCAAAGTTTTTATGATCTTGATAAATAAAGCGTATTCTTTCGTCCTGATAAGACTTGACTATCTGTGCCGTTTTGTCAGTACTGCCGTCATCGACGGCCAGCAACTCGAAGTCCCTATATGTTTGAGCTAAGACGGAATCAATGGCCTGCCTGATATACTTCTCCGAGTTATAGGCCACCATATAAATTGTTACCTTAGGTTTCATGATCTTTTTACCCAATAATCCCAAACAGTGTCGTAGCCGTAAACCATCTCATGCGTCAAATCCAGCCTCGTCCCAATAACGGCCCTATGGTGACGATGGCCAACTTTAATTTGGTGAAATTGAATTAACAACCTATCAAACTTTTCTACCAACCCTGTATCAATCATATAATCCAACAGTTCATACTCCCCGCCTTCTATGTTAATACTGGCAAGGTCAACATGGCCCCTCCCGAAATCCAGCATTACATCTTTTACAGACATAATCCTAACTCCTGCCCGCTTTCCTCTACCTTCGTCTATCAGGCTTGACGCGTCGTCATTGACAAAGATTACGGCTTTGCGGGTATCTTTACCCAACCCGAAATTAAACACCTGGACCTTCGGATATTTTGCCAAAGTTTTTCGTGCTTCCCGATAAAATTCACTTACCGGCTCGAAACCATAAATGTAAGGATCGTATCGCCTGGCAATCTCCCTGGTCCAGTTGCCTTTATATAAACCAATATCAAAAACAATACTGTTAGGGCCAATACCCTCAAAGACATACTGCAATTCCTCACCCCCATCGGCAATCCATTTTTCCTTTTGTTCTTTAATCATAATTGTTCCAAAAATCCCCTTAGACGAGCATCCAGCATTGTTATCTGTTTGCGAATATCTCCACAGGAATTGCCCACATAAAATCCCCTCTCATATACTTTGGACGCATTGACAAGAAGTTTGGGAATCTCAATATCTGCAAACTCAGCCATTTGTTGTTTATGGAGACAACACATAATTACCCTGACCTCTATCCCAACCGATTCAAGCATCCCACATAGGTCCGCAGTAGATACATCCTCCCGCTCAACGTAGATGTAAAATCCCATCCAACTACTTTGCCCTATTTCCTTCTGAGTTTTAATCCCCTTCACCTTTTCGCTGAAAGACTTGAAAAGCAGTGCATTTTTTTGATATCCGGCTAATATCTCTGGAAATCGTTTAAGTTGAGTCAGCCCCACCGCTGCCGCAATCTCAGCCGGTCTTACATTGTATCCGGGGTATAAAAAATTGTACCGGCCATGGAATGATGTTGACGGCTTTATATCCCTGCTCCAACCGTGCGATCTTAAAGATAAGATTATTTCATACAGTTCCTTGTTAGAAGTAACAGCAACGCCCCCTTCCATAGTGGAAATATGATGACTAAAAAATGTACTAAAGCTACTTGCTATCCCCATGGAACCAACCGATTTATTTTCGTATTTTGCTCCCATGGCCTCACAGTTATCTTCTATGACATGCAAACGATTCAGTTTGGCATATTCCATTATTTTGTCATATTCATTGCAATTGCCCAGCATATTCACAACCAGGATAGCGGCAACGTCCTTGGCGTCGGTTCCCAATAAAGCGTCAATGTCATAACCCAAAGTATCGACGTCAATATCTACGACCTTTAATTTCATACCAAGCTGGATAAGTGGAGCGTAGCTCGTAGACCACGCAATAGCCGGAACAATGATAGTAGAACCTTTCTCTAAAAGACCCGCATATATCATCGCAGATACTATCAATAAATTGGCGGAAGAGCCGGAATTTGTCATCACTGCATATTTGTATCCGAACAACTCGCAAAATATCTTTTCAAATTCAGCGACCATCTTTCCACAAGTATAGTTGCCCGACCCCAGAACTTTCATCAGGGCTAAATACTCTTCTTCTTTCCATTTATTAAACGCTATTGGATACCGCACTTTTCTGTCCTTAATTTTAATCTTACTTCTTGATGACACGAATTTGGTACGAAACCGGAATAATTTTCCACGTCGATTTCAAAGCCGGCCTCAAATGCCTGGGCCAGTTTTTCTGCTGAATATTCCTCGTTGTCCCCCTTCCGATTTGTGGTGACTGTCTGCACAATGTTTACAGGATTAGTAAATGCAACCGAATGCTTGTAGCACAAAAGCTGACTTTTAGTCTGACTAAAAATATTTACATTACTGGCCAACATTCCTTCAAGCGTGTTCGGGTTATCGTATTTCTGTTCTCTTAATAGTGGGAGAATATCAACCGTTCTGTAAACAGAACTGCATATCTCCAGTGGATAACCGAAATCATATTCCGCCCTTGTCCAGTCATACTTCAATATGCCGGTGCCTACCTCCTCAAATACCGGCAACTTCTGGCCAACATCTTTCGGATAGCAGTAATTAGTGTTCGTGCCCAGCCGTAATGAAAATCCAATGGCATCCTTGTTTTCCTGTAACCTTGCTATAATATCGATCAAGCTAAAATCTTTTACAAACATAGCGTCATCGACAAGAAACAGTACATATTCAGATTGGCTTACAATCGCCGACACCTGTACTTCAAAATCGTACTCCTCTTGAAAAGATACATTAGGAAATTTATCTCGAAGACGGTTATACTGCCTTTGATGCAGCAGACTTGTGGCTTTATACAAAACACACATTTCCACTCCATGATTATTGTGCAAAAAGAATGATTCTATGGCGGCCTGAAGTTGCACAACTCTGTCTTTGCTGAACACAAGGCATATTAAGCTAATCATTTTGTAAGTTGTTCCCGTTTGTATAAAGTGTCATACTAAACTCGGATAAAGGTTAAATTAGTTTTTGATATAGGTCTTCCAGAATTTTTATGTGGGATTCCATTGTCCAGTTAAATCGCTTCAAAAATACATTCTTCTGGCATTCTGCTCGTTGGTCCCACTTATCTTTTATCTCTTGAATGTTTTTAACAACGATACCGACACCATGTTTTTCGACAAACTTAGCGACTTCATTACAATTCAAGGCAATTATTGGGATGCCTGCCGCCATATACTCGAAGAGTTTATTGGGCATGGCCAGATTCCATTCTCGATATTCTTTAAGATTGCCGCACAGACCCCAATCGTGACAACCTAGTATCTGAATCAATTTATCATAGGGCAAAGGTGTGCAGAGGTGGCATATTGATTCGTAACAATCATTTTTCTTTCCCTTACCTGTTCCGGGTGCGTATACATGAAACGGAATATCTGCCAGCTGGAACCCTTTACAGACATCAATATAGTTGGCATACTGCATAAATTCCTTATCCTCTGGCGTATCAACCCGTCCTTCATAGGCCACACCACCTATCCACTGCCAAGACTGAAATTCATAATACTGCTCGTTAACATAAGAAGGTAATACACAGAAAGGTTGTTTTGGATCGATTATCTCGCGGCATTTTTCACCAACAAAAATAAGACCATCCGCCCAGTCAAAAGCAATTCGCTCCTCGGCGGACTTATATTTTACATCAGTACTCCTGAAAATCATTGCATCATGCACATCAAGAACCACAGGGATATTCGGAAGGATTTCTTTCGCTACCATGAGCATCCAGGACGGTTCGTTATGAATGTGAATAATATCAGCGTCTTTGTGAAGCCGTAAAGCCTCTCGTAATTGACTAACTGTTGCAAAATGACAGGAGGTTGTAAATTCAGGAGTTACGGGCAATCTATTTCCGATTAAATGTACTTCGTGACCTTTATTTAAAAGAGCTGTTGCTTGCTTTTCGACTCTCACGCAGCAGTGGTGTGCAACTTTGACTATTTTAAATTTGTTAATAAGTTTATTGCCTCCTCAAAGTCAGGGGCGAGCAAAACGCCCGCCCCCGAATTATTAATCTCTACTAAGTACCTCCATCGTAAACACGCTGATATTCCATGAAATGGTAAACCGTCCCGATAGCGCTTGCTATAGCCACCTCTCGAACATGGGGTACGACAACCCGATTCTTCGCTATGCGTGTGGCTGTTTCGGGTGCAACACCAGTTGCCGATCGGGAAGCAAGAGAAGATGAGCCTGGCACGAAAGTTGCTAATATGGTCCCGGATATCATCTGTAAATGAAAACCGGTCGTAGTGGAACATCCAATCGCACTGGCGCCTTTCACGACAATCCCAATCTTATTGAGTTGGGCCTTAAAAGGCATACGGAAAAAATTTGGTTCTCCGTGTCCACCAGTAGCATACCCTAATGCCGGACCTGTGGCACTGGGACGCTGACCAAGAGGGAATATATGCGTCATTTTTACCCCATAACAAGGGTCTGTATACATTTCAGACATTTTACTGCTCCTTCAAAAAAGTACCGTTGCTATTCTTTAAGCACTCGTTACGTGAATAATATGAGGCACAAAACCCAAGGCGGTGTCAACTGTAGCTGTACTTCCGCCTTCGTTAGTTCCTGTTCCACACCAGATGATCTGGAAGCCGAGCAGGGCATACCATGCGACCGCCTTGTTACGTCCGAAGTCCTTCGGTATGTCGTACCGGACTTCTTCAGGAAGGGCGACAGCTTCGAGAACTGCATCGTCCCCGAAGATCACAGCCTCGCCGAGAACAGAGTTTTTTCCGATGGAGTTACTCAAAGCGTTGGTCTCTTCGACGAATCTCACCTGGCCGTACTTTCCGATCTCGCCCGTAAACAAATTCTCGGGTTTGCCGTAACGCAAGGCCTGGATAAAGTTGGTGTCGTCTCTTAAACCCCGCAATGCCTTGACACTGCCAATACAGATATAGTTGCCCTCGTTATCATACGGCTGGACATCCCATATCTTCAACTGGTCGACGAGGTTCTTGACATGGACATCGTTGAGGTTGGCGGTTGCGGTAATAGTTGCTGTTCCGTTGGTTGTCAAATTTCCAGTAGCAGTCGACAGGCAAACATACTTCGCCAGTGACGCCTTGAACTGGTCGGCTACTGCGTTGTCGAGGACGGATGCCTCATCATTCCGCAGTACCTTGGTGGTTGCATTGTCTACATCAAACTCGGCCAATGCTTCGAGTTTACCGGAGAACGGTATTGCATTTCCGTACTCCGTTATTGTGGCCGTACCACGTACGACTTTGAAGTTACGCCTCGGCATGGTATCGGTCTCGATCAGCGTTCCACCTGATGTCGAGATTTTCGATATCTTATCGAAGTAGATCGTGTCGTTTTTATTCTTGCCGAACTCTTCTTTGAGACGGCAGAATTGACGAAACTTCATCATCGGTTCAGCGGCGTGCCTCAATTCTCTTGACAGTTTGGGTGCTCCCATAAAACCGCCAAGTGTATCGGTTACCCATAGTTGCTGAGCCATTTTAATTTCTCCTTAATTTAGCCTGCTTTTCGTTGTTCTGACTTCAATCTCCTTTTAGCGAGATAGTCGTCGTTCGATTCATTTTCGTCATCAGATGCACCAGAAGGAGTAGTTATGCCAGACCCAAGACCGCCGGCTTTGGCCGCAGAGACTTTCTTTTTGGCTTCCAACTCATCTTTTTCCTTTTGCTTGGTGGTTGCCGCCTCTGTGCCTTTTGCCTGTTCGGTCTTCAAAAGATTTCTCGTGGCCTCGACCGCTTTCTTAACTCTCTGGTCGAACGAGCCCGCTTTTTCTTTTTCGAAGAAGTAACGTACCATTTCCTCTTTCACTCCCTTATCGCCCAGATCGGGATAGGTGGTGCGAAAATCATTCATGAAATTGTTCGATTTGATTTTCTTGTCTAACCTTACCTCAAGGGCCTTCGCTTCCTTTTGTGTTAGGAAAGTTTCATCGCCTTCGTTGTCTTCGAGTCCGTCATCCTGATTGCCGCCTTTTAGCTTATCGAAATCGACGTAGGGGGTAAGCTGATCAATCAACTGTTGTTTCTCAGTCACACTCCCACTGAGTGTATCAAACTTGCTCTGAAGCTCGTTAAACTGCTCGGTCGTTACGGTGTCAGCCTGTTCGGTGACGCCCGCGGACTCATCAGTCTGCTCTGTAGCTTCTGAGTTCTCTTCGATTACCTGATCTTCCACAACTGTTTCTTCGTCTGCCATAATAATATCTCCTTGTACTTAGCGGCCTGAGTCCCCGTGAGAGACACCCCAGACGTGTCGCCGTTTTAAAATTAATTTGTATCAGCCTTCGAGTTCCCGTGAGAGACACCCCGAAGTGCCAATGACAATATAAAAAAAGCCGCACAAATCTACAGTTAAGTAAATTTGCACGGCTATCTTCCAAGTTATCGTGCTACTGTTATTTAATTGTTAATATTTACGCATTTTTCTGCCTAAATCAAACTTTTCGTCGAGTACGAATCTCAAATACATCCTTGATTATACCGTCCTTGGAATGCATGTCAAGGAGAATACTGCCAGTAAACGAAGGATTTTGCAAAAAAATCTCCTTGACCGCTTCAAATATCCTGTCCCGGGATTTAACTAATTTCAGCGTCTTTGCTTCCATTTTTTTCCTTGTAGTAGATTTCTGCCCGCTTCCCTTCCGCACGTATATGGTCGATAAAAGACATAAGTTCGTCTATTACCAATACGCTCTGCTGGGCGAAAACAACATCTTCCATATTTTCCTGTCTCGTCAAAAGAGCCGTCAGGTAATACTCCCGACGATCCTGAAGCATCGGTTTAATAATCTCTTTCCAGCCCGGTGATTCGAGGGTATTGCCGACCTTTCCGGCTTCCTGAGCGATCATCAGCATCTGATCGTCCTCGGACATCTCCTCCTGTTCTATTTCTTCATCCGCCATGTTCTTTCCTTTCGAAGTTTCCCATACTATCCGCCCCGCTGCACCCTTTTCTTTTTCCTTGCAGAGATCGAGCCGATGTCACTTTCCTTTATCTTACCGGGAAAGTCCACCTTGGTCATCTCGAACATGTAGTTATACCCCTGATACTTGATACTCCGCAACCTGACCATACCGGTGATGGGAACCTCTTTGCCCACATCCTCCTCGTCGAAGGGCAGTTCATCGCCCTGTATATGCAGGATCGGATACGAACCTTTGTCCAAACTCATCATGCCTTTTTTGTCAACTTCGGGCAGCGAGCCCGACCCGTCTTCCGGTACCGTGATTTCAATTTTTATGCCTGGCATTATTATTCCTTTCCGTCAAATATTTCCTTGACCTGCTCTTCGATAGAGCCAGTGACAGTGTCGATCAGATTTTCCGTGGGCTTCGATTCGGCTACGTCCCTGATAATCAACAAAGGCATTGCAACTATTTTGATCGGAGCCGTCAATACCTTACCTAAGAATCTACCGAGTGACATTATCAGCCCCCTCTCTCTTTCTTTATCCTCTTCTTGACTCGACCCCGGGTGAAATCCTCGGCCTCCTTGTTCTTCATGAAGTCGATCTTCTGCACGTCAAGCTGGCAAGAACTCTTCTCGTCCCCCGCTTCGCTTCTCTTGGTAACACTCACTACCTTAATGACGGCTTCGACCTTCATGGTACTGCCGACATCTTCCTCTGTCAAGCCGACGTCTTTGATTATGTAGAGAGATGGGTAGTAATCCCTCTTCTTGTCAACTTCCATTGCACCCATTGGGCGACTGCCTTCGTTTAAATCTACCATACTCATTTTTTCACCTGCTTTCTAAAACCTTTGATTATTGGCCTGATGGCCGTGCTCACATCGCTTGCAAAACAATCAAATTCCTTATGATTCATCACGATCATACAACCCTCGCTTACTTCACCGTACCTGAAATTCCTTTCACAGGCGATACATTCCATAACCTCGTGGAGAAAATTCTCAAAAGTACGTTCGTCACTGTTCTTTGTTCCTACGACTATGTGCTGTAGCCCGGTTTCCCCTGATCCACCGAATTCATCTTTGTCTTCGGATATACTGTATGTTTTACCGGCTATGGTTACTGTCTTTGGTATTTCCATAATACTCCTAATTGTCTAAATAAATGTTATCTCAAAATAATGCGATCTGCACCTATGTAGAGGATTCGTTTTTATCCTTAGTCCTCGCCTCCATCGCATCGAGCCTGTCAGCGGCGTCGGCAAGTTGCATGTACACTCTTTGCCAGTGGCCATTAGGAACGGACTTTGCATTCTTAACAGCATTGTCTCTTATATCCTGCAATTCTTCTCGTGAAAATTCTTTCATAATTTCTCCTAACTGTTCGGGCCTCTTTTGATTGATTCAAGTAATCTTTTGCCGATTTCAATAGCTTTATTGCTGTCAAAAACGCCTCTGGGGGTTTCACTCCAGCACATCGAAGCCTCGCTTATTGCTGTATTTATCAATTTCTCCCAGTCGTTCTGTACGTCCAATTGGACGCCATACCATACTTCCCTCTTGTTATTGGCAAGCTCAAAGGCATCAAGACAGCCAATCATGAACTCCGTAAGTATAAAGTCAGGGGTGTTAGAATCATCTTCTCTACTTTCGCTGTTTATTAAGCCAGCTAATTCTTTTTCCATCGTAAAATCCTTTCTTTTATAGTTAACTATTCAATACTTCTTGGGGTGACATCTGTGCCACCAACTTTCTTGCGTCCTCTGCCGCCTTCTGATTTATCGCTATTTTCTGATCAGGTGACATTTGTGGTCGAGGTACAGGTTGTCCCGCTCCACCAGCCGGCAACTGCGGTTGTCCCGCCTGTAATTGAGGTTGGGCTATTTGTTCTTCCGGCTCACGGTACACATCGCCAAAGTTCCAGATGTCAAGTAGTTTCTTCCACAATTCCTCTATCTTCGTGACCTGCTGAAGGACTGGAGACTTCAGTGCTATCTCTATCGCCTTGAGCAATGTCTGGGTCTGCTCTCTCTTTAACAATAGCAGGCTCAAGCCACCCACGTTAAACTCGTACTCGCCCTTATAGTCTGAGAACTGTACCAGCATATTATAACTGCCCCTCAATATAGGAGTGATGGAATTCGCCTCCAGTTCCCGTGCGATGACATCGAACATGCCCTGAGACTGATCTGTTTTTATCTCTATCTCGCCGAGAGTCTTCTGTCCCTTACCGGCCATGCCCATCAAGAACTCCGTGACCGCCGTAGCCTCCTGTAACTCCTTGCCCAGTAATTCAAATACCTTGAAGACATCCTGACCCAACTGAGACGTCCTGACTTCCTTAATGTGCTCGCCTCCTATAGTGACAGGAATCATTTTGCCCGGATAGATACTGAACACATCACCGGGACGCTTCAAAGCAGACGGATTATATGTAAACACCTTATTAACCGAGAAATTCAGGTTGTCGATGACCATGTTTAATATATTGTTCAAAGTATATTGCATCCTGACGCCGCTTTCTACGAGTGACGTACCAGCCGAACCCCTGTGCGGATAGACGATGGGAACCGTTAGATCGTGCGGGAATTTGCCATCGTTAAAAGGATTGTCCTGTATGCGGATAAGGTGCTTCTCGTTGACCAGCATCATCAACTGGTTTTCTTTCATGTCCTTACCATCCTTGGATATCACTGTCCCCCAGAATTCATATATCTGCACCTTCGGCTTTGCTCTGGCGTGCATACTCAAACCACGCCGCTGTTGTACTTGGGTTTCCTTGTCCGCTCTCGCTTCGCCGGCCTTTATCTTTTCCAGCTCCTCCATATCGAATATATCTTCGCCAGCACCTTCATTAACGGACTTGGCCATCTTCCGCAGCTTGGCAAGTGGCATCTCTTTGAATTCGATCAGGTAGTCCGGGTTCTCATCTTCGAACGGCATATAGTCGGGGCTGACATAAAGGTTGAGGACATCGATATTCTCGTATCTCAATTTATCCGCCTTGAAGTTCCACATACGTTTCAGGTCACCAAAGCCCAACAGCAACGCACTCTTAATCATCTCACCATAAGCCATAACGAAGTTGCTCTTCTTTAGCTCCTTTTTGAAACGCTTCTCGTCTTTGTCGAGTCTCCGATTCAAGTCGTCAAGTTGTTCCTGAACGGTTTCCATCTGCTTTTCCAGCCTCTGTTTGGTGTCAGCGTCACCTTCTTCAATCTTGCCGTATGCCCTGCGAAGGTTTTCGAGTTTCTCGTTAAGGGGTCCAGTCTCTTCGTCCCTCAATTCCATCAGGAATAGTTTACTCGTCTGCAGTATGGCACGCTTCACCATCGACGCCGCCCGTTCGATAGCCATTGACACCTTGGGAATAAAGACCTTGGACTGCCATTTTTTCTTTTTGCTCCAGTTCTCCTTGTTCTGAAACAAGAGCCATAGTTCCCGCTGTATATCCCGCCGCCCCTTCGAGGCTTTGTCAGCCTCTTTTTTGCAGTCAAGAATATACTTGGTCAGATACTTGTTATCTTCAAGGCTGCCATCGACGCCCTCGTCCTCAATAAGTTTCTGCTCATTATCCCTCTCGGGATCCGACTGGTCCTTCGGCTTCGGTTTCTTCTGAACTTTTTCTTGTCGCTTCTTCACTGTCTTTGATTCCGATTGATCCTTTTGAAATATCACTTTGTTCTTTGACATTTTCGTTCGCCTTATCTATGTTCTCACACATGTAAAACTGCTCCCCGTCAAGCAGGGCACGTTTCACCCCTCGACTTCGTAAAAACTCAACTAACTCGATCCTCCTGGCTGACTCTGTATTCGCCGGGGCACGCCTTATCTCGGCTACCTCACCAGAGAGTAATGCCATAATCAAATGGGCCCTGACCGAACTGCGGTCGATCGCCTCTTCCATGTGATCCTTGAGGCAATTAAAGAGTACCAGGATCGCTATCTCTCGTTCGCAGTCGAAGCACCACCCAAAACCGTTTCGGTCTGTCCCTCGAATCTCCCACTTAAGATGTTTGCATAGAAGATTGCCCGGCTGTGCCACGCCCTCAGGCAATACGTCTTTGATTCTCTGGCTGTCACTGATGTCACTCGCTACCTCTTCGACTGTCTTGTCCAGCTTGGCCCTGTTAAATCCCATATCTTCCATACCTTGTTCTGCTGGTGTGTTTCCCAGCCTGCAATTAATTGGGTCTTCGTGCTTATCCATCCTAATATCTCCTTGCTTAAATATTCAACAACTCAATAATCTGGCCTCTATACCCATACCCTCATCTACCAGTTCCCATATAGAGTTTTCGCAGATAATTATTAATCTGTTATGCCATGCTTTTACAGTAACAATCCTGCCATATCGTAATGTATCAGCGGAACTCCAAAGATGTTTAGCGTTCCGCCTTCTGAACTTCCACCATAAACCGCTTAATATCTTTTTAAGTTTCTTCATTCTAAAACCTCATTAACCTTCTTCGCCTGCGCCAGTGGAATCCATGCCACATGTGTATGAACCCCGACAATATCATTATTCTACACAAAGATTCGACCTGACTGCAACACTTTTCTCCTGCCTTATGAATCCAGTACAGGAATGTATTTACATATTCCCCCTCGATCATGTGCCAGCCGTATTTCCGCATCCACCTCAAAGGCCGATGAATAACCCTTGGCTCGCACTTAAATTCCTCGTCGATTCTTGCTCCCACACAAACCTCCACATAAACATCCTCATTTTGTGGCGGCGCCGTCCCCGAGTATGTTTGATCGTATATCATTAATACCCCTTCACTCCTTCCCTTCTGATGCTTGTCCGATACGATGCAGGACACTGCGTCCAATCCGGCCGCTTCCTGTTCAGATGTGCGTCTCTGCATGTCCCTTCACACTTGCGTCCGGTGCATGCACATTTTATCCCTATGTCACTCATAAGTTCGTCTCCAAACTGTAACTCTGGGCGATGGCGTCCTCGTCATCACCGCCATAAAAGTCGTCGTCGTCCGGGTAGATAGCTTCGTCGTCGTAGTCAATCTTACCCAAGCCCCACAAGCCATATACAAAACAGTCCGCTTTGTTCGGTGACCTGCCGAGCCGGTCCGCCTTTCTTAAGATTTCCTTCGATTCTACCTTATATCCGCAGGCTGTCAACTCAAAAGCTACTGCGGCAAGTTCCTCTATCAGTTCAGGATCGTCGGGGATAACCACGGTACCTTCTTTAAATTCCTTCTTGGCAGCCCACCACATTTCAGCACGAAGATTAAAGAAGCCGGTAAACTTACCCTCTTTGCGACTGCCTGCTTTTCGTGAGTCCGCCAGGATCGTAGGCTCGTCCATCTTCGATAAGAAATCCTTTGTGCTCGAACCGATGCCGATGTTATCGAGAACTGTCGTTTGTCCCTTAATCTCTTTTCGCATGATCTGGCAGTAAGCCGCTATCTGGTCGCCGGTCTTCTGCTTAAAGAATTTATGGCGGATGATGGTCGCATTCGACAAGCCGTATATTATTCCCTCGTCGCTGCCCATTTCGCACGGATCACAACAGACCAGAGTCTTGTAACGAAGAGAGATCACTTTGTCGCGTCTGACAGCGGCCATGATATGACTGTAGGGTATGACCTTGTCCTCGGTATCGATATCCTCCCAGCTATTCAGGACGAATCGATTGTAATGATGAGGGGATTCGACTTTGATCCTTGCGATATCCTGAATGAAAGATACTGGTAAATTATCCTTATTGTCGAATGTCGTAGCTTCAAATAAGGCGTATTGAGCAGGATTAAAAGCCTCCCTGGTCTGCTTTTCCGTCAACCCGGTTTCCTTCATAGATTCGCTAACTATCTCGTCGGATACGGGTTCCATCTTCTTCGCTTTGAATAGCCGCCATATCCAGTTATGCCCGTTCGTATTGGCACTTATACAGCCATAAGTCTCTTCGTCGGCTCTTATCCTGCCCCTTAACATCTGGAATTGACGGTCTGTCTCAAACTCTTCCGCCTGCTCGATACTAAACCCGTTCAGGTTCATATTCTGCAAAACCTCGACCTTGTTAATCTGTTCGCCGTGCCTGAACATTATTATTGAATCTTTAGCACTCTCAGGCCATTTTGGATTTCGTATCTTGGCGATTCCGTGAGAATCCACCTTAATCCCGGTCATCTTCTCGAAGTCAAGGATCGTAGACTCTTCGAGCCGGGTACGTTCCTTCCGAACTATAAGCCACTCTGCCCCTGGGTGGTCAAGACAGTACAAAGTAGGTTTAAGGCAGCAGGCAAACAAGGTTTTACCCGTACCCCAGCCAGCGACAAACGCCTGGAACCTTGCCTTTGACTCCATGAAGTCAGCTTGAAAGCCCTTCATGATTATCTTTTTCTTAATACCTATCGTCTCAATTCCTTGCATTTTAGGGATACGTTACTATTAACCAAGGTAATAAAGCCGTTTAGAATCGACCCTGATGCTCTCATTTCTCACGTTCAAGCGTAATACTCACATTTCCACCAAGATTAATATCTTGTCTGTCAGTCTGCTCCAATTCGTTTTTCCCAAGGAAGATTGCCATCGCAGGATTGCTTTTGGAGAGTTTATTTTGAGTCTTCCGGAGGTCTACTCGATGCTCTGCTCTCTTTTTCTTAATAATCACTTGAATATCGGGGCGAGACTGTAGTGTAGCCGTTGGAACTTCAATAACCCTCGCTATCGTCTCGTTGTGACACCCCAAGAAGGCCATCGCCTTTATTTTTTTCATCTGGGCATCTATGAATTCAAACTTTGGCTTACCACGTGTGGCTCCTGGTGTCTTTGCTCTGCTCTTGCGTTTATACTTCTTCTTAGCCATGATTATGTTATACCATTTTTTCTCAGTAATTCAAATAATTCTTTTATCACGACATCATGTTTGTTATGCTTTTCGATCAGCTCCTGCATTTTATAGTAGATTCGAGCGTTCCTTTGAGGGGTAAGAAAAGCCTCAAAAACATCCCAAGTGTCAAGTGGTTCTACATAACTACACGACTTTTTTTGAGAATCTGTAATATTTTCTTCTGCCATAACTTATTACCTCCTAATGATTTATGATATTGTTTAAAATTTATTCACTTTTTTCTAAGATTTACCTTGACTTTAGCCGATAGAGTTGTTATATTGGTTACAGTTTGAAACATTAATATTTTAATTAAAAGGATGAAATTATGAGCAGATTAGAAACAATAGAAGACCCCGACGATAGAAGCTGGATTATCAAAATAGCAGTTGAACTAAGCAAAGCGAATTGTTGCGGCGAACTATTTATAGAGCTAATCGAAATTCGCCTAACTGCGTCTTATCTTCGCGGCCAAATAAAAGGCTCGAAAAATGCAAGGGAAATTATGAGGCGATAACACTAAATTTTATTTAAGGAGCATACACGCTATGAAAATCGACGACAAGAAATATCCCAAGTGCCTTCGCAAGAAGACCATTGCTGAACTACGGACCATTATCAAGGACTGCAATTCAGCCCTGGCAACGAATCCCAACAATCCAACAACAGAGCACTGTCAAGGTAAAATCAACTATTGCATAAGAGAGATTAATCGCCGGAAGAAAAACCCGTCTCTTTTGGACGCCGTCACCAAGAACGGCAGAGAAAAAACCCTGCCCGATCCAGATGCAAGAGCCCGCCGAAATACATGGCTCGATCAGGATAGCTTTGATCTTGCCGACAAATGGCACAGGAAGAACAGTCCTATCGGCAAGCGTCTCGACTATCAAGAAGTCTTCGACTATCTCATCAGAACTCACCCTGAAACCAAGAAACTCTAACAACCCTATTAACTTTTCAGAGCATTATGGCATTGGGCAACAATTTATGTTTTTCCCCGTTGTCCTTTGCCCATAATGGTTGCAGATTCTCAAGTCTCCAACACATTCTAAATTCTGTGTCTCCGGTCGAATCAAACCAAAAAAACGATTTCGGTATAATATGGTCTATGTCCCAACAATCGATATTGCCCCAAGACATGCCAT
>SDBV01001352.1_pt1 | contig 36890 bp, 84 predicted proteins | sample 2277081 | NCBI WGS metagenome assembly SDBV01 (sample SAMN10402039, study PRJNA504765) | marine sediment metagenome | isolation source: marine sediment core GS10_PC15, 223 cmbsf | place: Arctic Ocean: Southern Knipovich Ridge | collected 2010 | reverse complement strand
CAGCGAGCCGAATGCTGCGATTGACAACCTTGGCTTCTGGCCCGTGGCCCTCACCGACGCCCAGAGAACCACCCTCTACAACTCCGGGGCCGGCACCTTCTACGCCGCGTTCCTCGACTTCATCTTCAACGGCCCGCGCTTCGCGTGGTCGCAATCGCCGCAAATCAGGAGGGTCGAATCATGAGGACACTTCTCGCCGTGCTCGTGCTGCTCGTCGCCATCCCGGCGGTCAGCGATGCCGCGATCACTCTCGAGGAGACTCAGGCGTAGGTGGACACCAGGTTCATAGCGCGGAAGGACGTCATCCAAGACCGCATCCAGTCGATGGTACGGTCCACGAGCGGGGCTTCGGCCGTGGCATCTTTGCCAGCTTCGTCTGGCGCGTAGTCAAGTAGGAGGAACGAATGCGAATCTCGAAGAAGGAACGAAAGCGAGTCCTGAAGAAGGCGCTGGCGCTGGTCCTCGTGCTGGCATTTACACTGGCGCCGGTGTTGGCGTTCGCCGAAGTCTGGAACGATCCAGGTGGAGTGGCAGTTACCGGCACAAGTCAAACGATTGAATTTCCCCGAGCATTTGAGGATGTCGCCGTCTTGAACGACGATGAGACGCTCTCCCTCTATATCCGTCTCTTCTGGTGTGGAGAAACACCTGGAGTGGCAGTGGCGAGAGTAGACTTCAATACGGGTAATCTTGAAATAAAAGCGACAAAGAGCCGAAGCTTTTCCCTTAACGAATGGGAAAGGACTAACTACATAGGATACTGCGCGATTTCGTTGATCGCCTCTGGAGCTGGGCCAGCGACGGTGAGGGTTGAGGGGAAGTAGAAAGTGCTCCGCACAGTACTGACTCCCTCGCAGGCGAGGACGGTGCTTGGAGGCTCCAGGACGCGGTCAGAGTTTATCGATTCAGGCGCGCTCCTGCCACTCGAATCCAACCTGATCCATCTCTGGCGCTTCAACTCCGACTACGTCGATGCACGAGGGGGCGTCACGCTCGTTCCGCAGTCCGGTACCCCCGTCTTCGAGCCGGCGCTCTACAACGACGGCGTGCGAATCACACCCGGGAATGAGCGTCTCCTGGCGACTGGACTGAGCGCGGCAATCATCGACGGAGGTGGAAGCTTTAGCTGCGCCGGGTGGGTAAAGCAGAACGCGGCTGACAGTCACTGGTATTTGCTGTCCACGATCAGGGTTAGCCCATCGGCGGGTGGGTGGTTCTTAGCGCATACGGCTTCTACAAGCAAGCACTTCTTCGAGGTGCGAGACGCTTTCGGTGGAAACGTCCACGCTGAAGAGCCTACAAAGATTACGGCGGTTGGAGACTGGATCTTCCAGTGCGGCGTATGGGACAATGTCCTCGAGCAGGCAACCTACTACTACGGTATCGGCGGTGGAGCGTTGCAGACTCGGGTTGGTGTTCGGACAGGATGGACCGGACCCCGGCATCCTTCTACTGACGCGATTCGCAGCGGCTACTTTATCGTAGGTGATGCGACACAGGATCACGTAAAAATCTGGGATCTTGCGCTAACGCCTACGCTGGTTGCCGCGTTGTACGCGCAGGGGCTGGCCAAGTAGAGGAGAAAGCATGGACACATTCTATCTTAAGCACCGCGACACCCGGCCGATCCTGGAGGTAACGTTGCACGACCCTGCGCCGCTAGGAAGCGCGCCAGATACGCTAGGCCCCGTGCATGATCTGACAGGAAGCACGGCCTGGGAGCTTCACATCTGGCTTTCGGACGGGACAGTGCTTACGCGCGTGCTTGTACCCGACGGGGATCTCACCACAGGGATCGTACGCTATACCTGGCTTGCGACGGACTGGGATACAGGCCAGCTGGTGGTGAGTCCTACGCTACCACTGAGGCCAGGCGTACGAGAACATTGGATGGAGTACGAAGTGGTCGGACCATCGCCAGCGCGGATGACGTTTCCTAACGGCGGAGACCCCAGCGACGCATACGATGCGCTACGGATTTACTCCGACATCGGTCAGGCGGCTTAGCCGCGATCTTGAGACACGTAGCCTTCTCCTCCGGAGTGAGCATCCTCTTGCGGACTCCTCCCCGGAGGAGTTCGACGATTACACCCAGCAACGCGGCGATGACGAGCCAGAACAGAACAGGCCTGATCAGGATGACGTAGGCGTCGAAGATAGCTTCCATGCTTCTCCTAGCCTACCCATGCAGGAGAAGCTAGCAGCGCTAGGTACAATAGCAGCAGCAGGAACGGCAGCAGCAGCGCCTTCGTCAACGTCGGCTGGAGGGACTTCATCTTGGTCATCACGTTACCTCCTGAGGTTCGTATGCACCGGGTCGGATCGTCCCGTGCTTGTCATGGATCTCTTCCCACCTCTCCGCGCACTCACGGCAGAGCGGTTCTCTAACACCGTTGATTCGGATTGAGGGGACGAGATCCGGGTTGCAACTGAAAGTTTGGCCGCACGAGATGCATGGACTGAGCAACATCATGTATCCCATCTTCTCTTCCTCCTGCCCTTGATCATGGGTTCTTTTTAACCAAAAAGCAACAAGATTATCTCCTTATAAATGAAGGACTTACAGGGTTCTGGTAACTCCTTATAGCAGAGTAGGTTAGGGTATGGCTTGCAAGAATGGCCAAGGTGGCCATGATTGGAATCTCCACACAGAATCGGGCGTGGAGCCTTGGGGATCTCTGGGTGGGGAAAGACAGACTAATGGATGAGTCTTTTAGAGCCCTTACTCTCGGGCCAGACGCTTCGAGGCCAGTTAATGCATAGGTCACCAGCTTGGTATTTTTGCAAGTGGGTGGCTCTTTCCTTTGACCCCATCTGACTCCAGGCGTACCTGCGGTACACCCCCACGGAAACCTCTCGTTGTAGTTGCTTCCGCCTTGGATTAACTTTGTTGCTTGATGCTTCTGTGCTTCTCTCTACGGCATGCTCCATTCTCATAGGAGTATGCTCCAGAGTAATAGATCCGTCATCGAGCAGACGGTCCAAGAGGTAATCCTGGATGTCTCGCAATGAGTCGAAGATTAGCGACCCTTTGATTGCGTTACACAGGGAACAGCACGGCACTGTAACCTGACCTCCGATCGCCTGCGGGAGAACGTGGTCCTGCTCCTCTCCGAGAAAGACCCTTCGCCCATGCCAGGTAACAGTTGAGCCAAATGCTCGGTGGCAATAGGTGCAGCATCCATCTGAAGCTCTAATCATCTTTCTGAAGTTTACTCTTCTTCAGGTAGGAAAGTCAAGCGCTTTGTGAAGCACCTGCTTTCGGAAGACGGCGACTCACGTCGCCGTCTTACCGGGCAGCCTATGCGAGCTGATTGGATGAACGACCTGCCTTGACCCCGTTCGCCTTGAGATTCAAGGAGCTGGCCACAGCACGTCCCCGACGGCGACCCTCAGCGTTGTGCTTGTTGGATTGGCCAACGGCGGAAGCGAGCTTGGTGTACCTATCCATGTATGTGGTTACTGCGGTCTCAGCGCGGTTGATTCGAACGAGAGCCGTAGATGTGCTGACCTCAGCGGAATGTCGTTCTTCGCGGTACCTCTCAGCGAGGCGTTCAATGAACCCACGCATGAAGGAGACTCGATAACCCTTGGTGTTGGCTCCAGGGTTCTCCTTCCGATACTTCCGGCACTCCTTGCGAACGAGCTTATCAGCGATGCGAACCAAGGTGACTAGCATGAACTCGGCGATCTCAATGTCACTCTGGCGACCAACCAGAGTGATGCGGCTGGAGCCAGAGCAGACCATGATTCGGCAGAAGTGGGCCTTGGCCACGATGCTAGCAAGTCTCTCGACCCAGCCAACTCGCTTGTGGCCAAATTGTATATCTTGCCATTCAACGATGTGCTCTTCGACAGGCTCTTCCTTCTCTTCCTCTTCGAACTCGATGTCGGTTGCCTCGAGTTTATGCCTGAGGAGAAGCTGCTGGAACATCGCAGCGAACGCTTCGGCCTCATCCATCGAACCAATCTTCTCGGCTGACTCTGAGTGTGCCTTGATCTTTCGAAGCTTCTCGATGACCTTACTTAGTGTCATGACTTTTCCCTCCTTCAATTGCCTTTTGCCAGGATGTTGTTGATTGCGCCGTTGATGCTTCTCAAGAGAGCCACAGCGTGAGTACGCTCATCTGTGGATCCGACTTCCGCCAAAGATTCGAGTGAAGACCGCAAGCCATGCGCCATCTTTAGCGCTAGCTCTTCACCCTCATTCTCTGCGAAGTGTATCAGGTTGGTGCTGATGCTCATTGCTTTCCTCCTTTGAAAGCCCATGGGGGGCCACGACTAGAGTCGCAGCCTACCATCGACCTTCAGGACCTTCCAATCTCGGCCCAGGCGCTTGAGGTGTAGTTCTCGCGGAGAAAGGCCACAACCGGGATCAGACTGCACTCGTCACCTTCGTCCTTGAGAATCTCTTCGATCTCGTCGAAGGACTTTCCCGTCGCCAGGTACAAGCCGATCATGTTGTACCAGCCGCGACACCAGCGCCTGTGTTCGTCGACTAGCTCGCCAACCGCTTCGCAGATCTCTTCGTCGATCTGGGCAAGATTGACCGGCCCAGCGTCTGGGTCCGATTTCCGAACGAGGTGAAAGCAATTCGGCATCATCTTCCTCCTTCTTTTGAAAGCCCGTGGAGGCCCACTCCGAGGAGCAGGCTACCATCGACCTTCAAACTGCTGAGCCTTTCTCCTTTTCATCTAGAACGACATAATATGGCATGCCTCCGGGTAACACCGACCAGAGATCCTTGGGCATCTGACTCTGGGCAAGCCCTAGAGCACAGCCCAGTTGGAAGAGCTGCTCCATGATCATGTGCATGCCTGTCCACTGCTTTCCGTGCTTGTCGTTGCACGCGTTGAGGAAGGACCATCCGCCGCCCTTCGACTTGAGGAACTCCTCAGGAAGCTCGAGAAGCATTTCTCGGACTTCGGCTCGGTGAGCCTCGAGTCTGGTTGGATGAAGCCCAACCGGATGGACGATTCCTTCCGCCTTGATGTGGTTCGAGGTGTCTTCGTTGTCTTTGAACAGGCAGTCTCGGAAGATCGAGTCTACCCGATCTGCCGTTAGCAGATGCCCGTCATCGTCAAGTCTTGAATCGTTCGCCGTCATCTTTTATCCTCCTTTGAAAATCCGTGGAGGCCCACTCCGCGCTCTTGGCCTGCGCCTCTGCGGCGCTTTGTGGCTGAGTGAGTGAGCTACCATCGACCTTCATCACACCTTGACGAGAGTGCAACGATTCTTCCTGCCGCACCTATGCTGCTTGCAGTGGCGGAGGGCATGCTTCGTGTGCCACCGCTTGTGCTTGTTGCACCAGGTTTTCTGCTTCATGTTGGTTCTCCTTTCTGCCTTGAATCCCAAGTCCAGGGCAATACGAGTTTAGATCATGACGTGCAAACGGTCCGTCACCACTCCGGTGCGTCCACCGACTCGGCGCAGCCACCTTCGCCCGATTCTGCGCGGGGTTGCCATCCCGCTTCCGCTCCCGCATGGCCAGCAGCGGGGGTTAGGCTCACTCGTATTGCCCTGGACTTGGGACCAGAGCTGTGCATTAACAGTGGGCCGAAGCCCACTGCCCCTCTGCGTTAGAAAGCCATCTCGAAAACGCGTCCGGCTGCCCGCTCGACGCGGACACGCTCGTCAGCGTACGGAATGGTGGTTGCGGCTTCCGAGATACCGTTGCCGATACCCCAGACCGTCCGGGGGTTGCCGTACCAGTCCTCGTGCTGCTCGGCCAGATCATAGGCTTGAGTGAGCAGCTTGCGGGAGAGCTGGAGCGACCGCATTCCGAACAGGGTGTCCAGAAGCTCGTCCTTGGTGTTGGCCACTTCTTTGGCCATGCATCGCTGAATCCGTTCCTCGTCCTCCTTGGAAGAGGCATCGGTGTACTTGCGGAGTTCCACCCGCAGGTTGTTGAAGGCTCGCGCCTCCGCCTGTCTGCCGGCGTGACGAATCCGAAGCTCCCGCACCCCCTCGACGCCCCACACGTTGTGGTTGGCGCAGATGAACGAATACAGGAACGTGAGCATCCAGAAGCTCTTGTCACCAACTTCGCTGTTGGCGACCATGAAGCCACGGCTGAGACCGCCACCAGGAAGGTGTTCGAAGATGCGGCGGTTGTTGTCCACCAGGAAGACGAAGATGTCGTGATCACTGGCGTAGAGTCCCCGGGTGGTGCCACCACCGGCCAGGGTTGTCTCCGGAGCGGGCTTCCACTCCTGAGAGAGACGCATCAGCCTGGAGGTGATGTCCTTGTCCCAGATGCGCGCGTAGTCCGGTCCGGTGAGAGCCCTGATGGTGGGGTGACCGTTGACGTCCAGCAACAGCTTGGTGAGTCCGGCAGCCTGACCGCGCTGGGCGAGTCCATGGTTGAGGTTCTGCGCCGCCAAGGTGGCGGGCAGTTCACGGAGGTAGCCAGCGGGGGCATCGACAGCACGGGAGAGCTGGCCAAACGACCAGTGGGTGAGGCTCGCAGGCACGTTGGACTTGCCGATGAGCTTCAGGTCACCGTCGCCTGCTTCGACTCGCAGGTCGGCGTAGCGCACGCCCCGCGCCTCCTTGGTGCGATCGGTACGCTTGGTGACTGCCTCGTGAAGCGATTCGAGGCTGAGGAACGACTCGTCTGCTGGACGCGTCGCCCACTGGTGGCTGGCTTGGCTGAGAATGTTGTCCATCTTTAACTCCTTGCCACGACCGTGGCTCTTTCTTGGAGCCGACTGTGTGGCGATGGTACAGAGGTTTACGGCACAGAGCGTTTAAGCTCTCGGAGTGGAGCAACCTATCAGTCCGTTGAGATGATCGGTCCCCATGGTCGCGACCGGAGTCTTGACCTGGGCGCTGTTAAACTCTCAACGGACTGATAGGTTGCTCCCTACCGGCAGCCTACGCAACGATACGAGCCTTGCTCGGTCGCTTGCCGAACGCGAAGTGTTCATCATTGCCCCGTGTGAGCGTGGCGGAATCGTGGCTCAACGGCAGCCTACGCACGATGCGGATGCCCAGGGCGATGCCGAATCCACCGAGATGGATAAGCTGTCGCGCAACGGAGGCAGTAGCCTGTCTCTTGACAGATCACTCGCTTGTTCTCTGCGTCGCGATGCTTGGCTTCCTTCTCTTCGTCGATACGCTTCATAGCTGATTCGTGGATGCCCTTGCGCCACCGCTCTTCCTTCTCTTGGAGAGCAGCGTTATGGGCCTGGTTGATGAATGCTGCGCGAACGCGCGGAGCATCGGGATCATCCGGCCGCTTGGTGGCAGAGCACCAGCCATTCTCACAGCGAGGCCACTGCGCGCGGCGTAGAAAGACGGAGCCACAGAACGGACACGCGGCACCGTCCACCCCGTCATACTCCCCGACGTAGACCGTAGCGTCAGCGGAGCGACCGAATACGTCTTGGACCGTCACGGTGTTGGTCATCTTGAGTCTCCTTCCAACGCCAACCGAATCCAGAAGTCACCATCCTGAAAGAAGCTTTCCAGCAGCACGGAACCACCGATCAACTGAAACCTCCACACGCCCATCGGTGAACCATCATCTCGAAACTCACCGCTCTTCCTGGCGCGACGACTGAGAGTCTTCGCATAGATGGTGGCTGCCTCTGTGTGGCTGCCTGCGTTGGGAACTTTTATCTCGTTCATGATTGTCTCCTCGTTTGCTCTCGGAGGGCCACCCCGAAAAAGGAGCAGCCTACCGGCAACCTACGCATTCAGTAGCATCGAAGCTTTGGCGATTGCGGTGATTGGCAGCGTGGCGAAGCGCTTCCACGAATCGAGACGAGCGGTCTCGAAAGGAACGAGGAAGTATTTGTCACCATCAGCGTGAATGACGACCCATTCGTTTCCCTTAGCGGACAGCTTCACGACTTCGCCGACTGCCCTTAGGATGGGCGTGCGTACTTTGTTGTGCTTCATTGTTCTCCTCCTTGAAAGCCCGCGAAGGCCTACCCGGCGGGGTAGGCTATCGTCGATCTTCAAACGACTGGCGCTTTGTATAGGGCGCAACCAGGACAGCCACCGAGGCTTGTTGAAACCGGCCCATTGATATGCACGCCTCGTGCGGAGCGATTGGACCCGGTAGTGGGCAGTCCCAGTCGCCCTTGATGAGGGCGTCGCGTTGCTCAGGTGGCAGACGCAAACGCTCGATGTACGATGGTACGCACCCACAGTCGCACTCACCCTTACAGGCGCAGTAGCGACATTTGGGACAGTTATGTGCTATCATCATTCTCCTTTGCGAACATGGCAGCTGAACTAGCCGCATACCAGATTCTACTGGCGAGAGGACTTAATTCATCCAAGTCCTCTATGTTCATGGAACCGTCTTCATGCTTGTTGAAGGCGTCCAGATCCTCGTGGATGCTGCGTGCTGTATTGAGTACACGTTCTAGACTGTTCTGAGCGAGCATTCTGCGCTCCGTCTCAGTGATTGTGACATTGATTATCAGATCCATCAATCTCCTCTTTCAATAATTACGACTGGAACGCCAGTCTTTCTGGCATAGCGTACTGTCGCCCACGTGCCACTCCTCATTACTTCAGGACCGGCAGGGCAGGCGATGAGTAAGTGACATGCGTCTACGATGTCGGTAGCGCAGTTTCCCGCAGCGTGGACGCTTCTTGATTCTCTTCCCGCAGCACTGGCACGGTGACGGTAAGCCACGTGCTTCAGCGATTCCCATCTTGCTCTCCTTTTGAAAGCCCGCGACGACCCACCGCCGTTAAGCAGCGGGCTATCGTCGACCTTCAGTGGTTCGTCTCGCTTCGGAAACCTGTGTCTACGTAGAAGACTTCTGGAACAAGGTCGCCGAGGTATCGTCTGTTCTGGAAGAGCTTGACGCGTCGGCCGTACTCGTTGGCTACCGTCTGCGCATCTTCCAATGTGAGCGCATTCAGCACGGTGTTCGTGCCTTCGACTGCAACCTCGATCATCGTTTCCCTCCTTGAAAGCCCGTGGAGGCCCACTCAGCGAGTGGGCTACCATCGACCTTCAGTTCACGCGATACGGACCGCTGAGCTCCACGATATGCCAGCCGAAGGACTCCCAGCGGTCGCTCGTTGGCTTGAAACCCTTGGTCTTGTGGCAGCGGGACAGCGCAACCCGGCGAGACTTCTCGTTTGGTGGTTTCCTGAAGTCTTCGCGGATATAGTCCAACGCCGCCACGTCCGACTGGGTGCTGGGCCAGCAGGAGTCGTAGCGCAGCATGTCGAGCGGGAAGTGTCCCCGCCCTTCGACGACGAACTTGCTCATGTACATGTTTTCCTCCTCTTGAAAGTCCGCGAAGGCCCACTCGGTAGAGCGGGCTATCGTCGACCTTCAGCTGATTTCGTGCTCACGTGCCTTCCAGCGCAGGTCGGCGCTGCCATCAGCGCGTGGGTTGAGCACGAGTGAGTACTCGACGTGCTTGCGATTGAAGCACGCCCTGCTGTGGCGTTCCCACCAGGGGTTGGCGACCGAGCCGCCGTGCGTGTGGTCGAGGTCAATCTTCTCGATCCGTGCCTCTGCGCCGTTGGCAACGTGGACGCAGCCGGAGTCGAAGCGAACGATCTCGCCTACGGCGAACTTGGCGAGTGCCTCTACCCTTGCGAAGAATTCGCTCACTGCGTGTGCGTTCAGCTTAGCATTTGCCATATCATCTCTCCTCTTGAAAGCCCGCGAAGGCCCACTCACTTGAGCGGGCTATCGTCGACCTTCAGTAGTCGTCGCAGGTGACGAGCCATCCGACGCCTCTGTCGTGCCATAGCTTCATCTTGAAGCTGGCCTGTCCGTCTCGGGCGCAGCAACCAACCAGCGCCATCGGTGGGCTGAACTTGACGATGCGAACGTCAGCGATTCGGTCGAGTTCGTACTTGACGTACGCACGAGCGCGACGAAGGATCGTGGCGCGATGCGCCTTGGCAACTATCTTCATTATTCCCACCCTTCAATGAGGTCGCCGATCTTGCGGGGGTCGACGGCTGGAAACTCGGTGATGAGATCACGGAGGGTTGCTCCGGCTTCGAGCATCTCGGCCATCCGAACCAGGTTCTCGCCGGAGACCGCGATGTACCGCTTCGGTTCCTGCTTCATGTCATCCTCCTTTGCGTTTGCTCTCGGAGGGCTGCCCCTGAAAGGGGCAGCCTACCAGCAACCTACGCCATGAACTGTTTGACTTCAGCGTATCGCTTTCGGCGAAGCGCCAGGAACTCCTCACGGCTGTACTTCAGAGCCTTGAGGCTTCCGTCGTTGCTCCAGTGGAGCAGCCAACGCTTCGCGGTTTCCGGCTTGATTGTACGCATGAATTTGATCTCATCCGCTTCACGGTGTGGGCCAGGATCACCACCCCATCCCACGGGGCCAGCATTGTAGTGACGGTTGAGTACGTAGATGGCCCGTCCGAGTGCATTGGGAAGGTGATGGCGTTTCGCCAGCTTGTGTAGCCGATGCAACATTGGAGTCATCTTTGCCATTAGTGTCTCCTTCTAGAGCGTTTGCTCTCGGAGGGCCACCCCCCGAAGGGGGCAGCCTACCGGCAGCCTACGCCGCGCGCAGCATACGAAGCGGCCACACACCTCCGCCACCGTCCAGCCGGGCCCACTTCTCTCCGTTCCCCGAGTTGGGAACGAAGAACTCGGTGATCGTGAATACGCGGCCTTCCCATTTTTCCCGCGACGGGAAGTCCAGCGCAACCACGACAACCTTGTTTCCAACCTTCATTCTCATTTCCTACCTCCTTCTTGTGGAGCGTTTGCTCTCGGAGGACCACCCCTTGAAGGGGGCAGCCTACCGGCAACCTACGCATCCTTGATAGAACGTGCAAACGCTAGCAGCGCTGCGTTCTCATCCTTGATGATCACGTCAACCAACGTGCACGGCGCTACGTTGAACTTCACGCCTTCCGGGCTGACCGCTCGCCGTGTCCCGATCTTCGTGCAAACGGAAGCGTTGAGCTGCGTATGAAACTTGTCTCCGACCGTCAGCATGTCGAACCGCATAACTTTTGTCATCACGTTCTCCTTCAGAGCGTTTGCTCTCGGAGGACCGCACCAGCTTGGTGCGATCTACCGGCAACCTACGCTTCCTACGCTTTCGGATAGATCCGTTCCCAGAGCCAGTCTTCGGCGTATCTCTTTGAGAATGGCTCCGCCTCCGTCAGAGTATACAGACCACTGCCGTATCGCCCACGACTCCACTCGATCGCATCCTCTAGGATGAGAACGAAGCGCGTTTCTCCACCAGGACCAAGATCCGTGAGGGAGATTGTGTTGCCATGGTCGTAGGCTTTCGGGGCGTTCGTCTCGAAGACGCCAAACGTCCGCGAGTTTTTGCCAATCGTCAATTGGATGGTTTCCATATCATCCCCTCTCTTTAGAGCACGTTTGCTCTCGGAGGGCCACCCCTTGAAAGGGGGTAGCCTACCGGCAACCTACGCTTTGGTCGATGTCCCATCCTCCAAGGAGCAGATCCAGATTCGCTTGATCTCGTGCTCCACCAACTCCACCGTCCGTCCGTCGTTCAGCGTGACGGTGTAAAGCTGCTCGGTGTACTGGTCGTCGTCGTCGTCATCGGGGCAACGCCAGCCGGCGGGGCTCGTCGCCTCTTCGGGGACATCGTCATTGCTCATGTCGATGGTGGCAACCGAGACGACCTCAGCGGTCTGCCCGCCGTCGGAAGCCTCCGGGTGCTTGTCGCGCCCGCAGTAGCCGTCCATGTCGATTGTTCCGATCTCAACTTTCAGCATCTTCTTTCTCCTTTTGAAAGTCCGCGGAGACCCCACCGCCGAAGCGGTGGGCTGCCGTCGACCTTCAGTCCTCGTCGTCGTCTTCGGCGATGTCCTCGAGCTCCTGTGCGGCGGAGCGCATCGAGGGCGCATGTCCGCTGTCGTCGTTGATCGCACCGCGCACGTGCGCGTGCCAGTAAGCCTCGGCGTTCGCGGTGAAGCCGCCGTGCTCGGAGTAGATCCGGAGCGCCTCGTCGTTCAGCGCGTGGATGAGGGTGCCGATCTCGTTGATCGCTTCGGCCGCGTCCCGCGCGTCGCCGGTTTGCGCCTCGGTGATCGCTTCCGTCGCATTCTCGATCTTGTCCTTCAGCTCTTCGATTGTCATTCCGTTCTCCTTGTGAAAGTCCGCGAAGGGCCACGATCGGAGTCGCAGCCTATCGTCGACCTTCAGCGCGCGCAGGGAAGGATGCGGGTCGTGAAACCCGCTTCGCCCAGTGTCTGATCACCGTCGAAGTCCTCATCGAGAAGCATCCGCTCGGCAGCCCCAGCGTCTTCCGCTGTGTAGATATCAACCTGCTCTTTGGGCAGCCGGTGCTTCCGGCAGAACTTCTCGATGTCGGCGCAGCCCTCACGGTGGATCAGAAAATCCTCGGTGATGCCGGAGCCGTTGGCGGTGTTGATCACGATAAAGTTTTCCATCATTTTCTCCTTTTGAAAATCCACGGCGGACGATGACTAGTGGCGAGGTTCCTCACCCGAGCTTCAAGACGGGATAGGATCCAGCATAACCGTCATCGTCTACCGTCGACCTTCACGCTACGCAACGAAGCTCACGACCGCAGCGAACCAACCCGCGATCATGATTGCGATTCCGGCAACGGCCCAAATCCGCGATTGGCGTTCCATCGTTCCCTCCTCTGAGCGTTTGCTCTCGGCGAACGGCGACTCAGTGTCGCCGTCTACCGGCAGCTTACGCGTCAACGTCAACGTCAACGTCCAGCCCACCACAGCCGGGGCATCCGTTGAACGATGCGCGCTCGGCAGCTTTCACGGTGCGGAACTTCTTCCCGCACTCCATGCACTTGAATCTTGGACTGGCCAACAAACGTTCCAGAAACACGCTTGTCTTCACCTTGGTCATATCGTCCTCCTTCTGAGCGTTTGCTCTCGGCGAACGGTGACTCAGCGTCACCGTCTACCGGCAACCTACGCTTGCATGAGAATTTCCACGCGTGCATCCCAACCAGCGCGATCAGCCTCGGCCTCCGCTTGCTCAACGGTCATATGCGGACGTCGGCCTGTTGCATGCTGTTGAAAGTGCGTAAGCTCATGTACAATCGTACCGACGTATCCCATGACCGTTCGCTGGCCGCGTCGGATCGTAATGTGCGTTAGGCCATCGTCGAAGGTTGTCCAGCACTGTCCAGCGCAGTTGTACGGCATGAGGCGCGCAGGGACAAGCTTGATGGATTCTAAGGTTGGGCCGAAGAGATCCACGTAATGCTCCTGCACGTAAGTGAGAGCGGTTTCGAACTCTTTGATCATTACGTCCTCCTTGCTCCGGGCTTGGGACCGGAGCTGCCGCATTAGTGAGGTTGTAATCTCTTCTACAACCCCACCCCTCTGCGTTTCCTAAGCTGCGCGGTTTTGTCGGGCTCGTTGCCTCTTTCTCCGCTTCGCTTCTGTTGGCTCTGGACGTTCGACGCGTCCCCGTCGGTCGACCCAAATTGAGCGGCGTGTTTCGTGCCTATGCGTCTAATCGTTGCGGCTTTTGTCTCCGCGATGAGCGGCTCGCTGGGTTGTCGACCCCGGTTCGAAATCGTCGCGCCTAGGCTGGGGGGTTTATTGCCCTGCTTTGGAAGCGGCTTGGCTCTTTGTATCGGAACCTCTTGGGGGAGGGGGCGGTCGGAACCTTTTTTGGATCTCTCCGGGCTTCCCTGCCCTTGCTGGCTTACCACGGGGTCCGTCTGCCGGGTTGCCTCTTTGATGTCCCTTCCAATTAGATAATATGTCCTGCTGCACGAAATGGCAACATTATCTGCACCTGTAACTCATTTGATGTGAGTGACTTACAGAGTTTCTGCATTCAGTGGTTTCACGAAGATGTGTAGCTCATAAGTTGCTGATTTCAAGGGACTTACGAGGACGAATTCATAGGAGGCCCTTAGGACTGGCGCTATGGAGATCCCCACACAAAACTACGTGGACGACCCGTAGATGGCCACCTGGCCCCGTCCTGGGGTCCGCTTTTGGGGTAATGCAGGTGAGGTAGACAGGAACCTCGTCGAGGACCTTCCTGGCTGAGCGCCGCTTCTCTCATCGCTCCCCTGGCGTCCTACTACTACGGCGCTTCCCTGGGGGGTTCCCCTACTACGGCACTTCCCTGGCATTTTCTCCTTGCCTTTGGAGTCAGATAGGAGGATACTCACCTCAACCCCAATCCCCATAGTGGGGGTGGAGGTCCTTTCCTTAGGAGGGAATGAGAAATGGCAAACCCCAACCCCAAGGCTCCGGCGGCTCCGGTCAAGGAGCCCAAGAGCTTCGCCCAGAACCTGTCCGGCCCGAAGGGCGACAGCCTTCGCTTTTCGGCAGTTCGTCGGCCGGATGGTTCCATCGACGCGTTCGTGACGCTCTTCGTCCGTGACGAGAAGGGCAAGGTGCTCAAGTCCGAGCGTGGCGCCAGTTCGAAGCATCGGAACTTCACGGCCGCACGCGAGTGGGTCGATGCCGGTGTCGAACGCGCTCTGAAGGCTGGTTGGAAGCGACGGAAGGGCGGAGGGGGCCGGTCCAAGCCCGATGCCTTCACGCTCGACAACCTGCCCAAGCCGGCCAAGTAAGGACTGATCCGCTAGCAGTTCTTTTGAGCCCTGGATTCCTGAGTGGATCCAGGGCTCAAGTTTTTTGTTGACTTCAGTTAAAAAATAGAGTATAGTAAGAACTATACTAGTTCATCGTGGAACAACTACAGCTGGGCTTCCCCGAACATGACCCGTGGCAAGCGTGGCTTGCGCGTGCACATGGCCCTAGGGAACGATTGGAAGACCTGATACTCCAAATCAAACGTGACACGGCCGTGTTGCGCGAGCCAAAGTGCTACCACCCCAACGACTTCTTCGAACGTCGCATTGAAGCTTACCGAGCTGATGCCCAAGCGCTTGCTGAGAAGATACAATGCATGTAGGCTTCACGGGAACGCAGAAGGGGCTCACGCATAGACAGAGCCAAGAGCTTGCGCTGAGGCTTCAGGAGCTACCGCTCGGGAGCACTTTCCACCACGGAGACTGCGTCGGAGCAGATGCTGAGGCTCACGACATAGCACGTAGGCTCAGCTACAACAAGGTGGTCATCCACCCACCAATCAACTTCCACAAGCGAGCTTGGTGCAGTGGCACTGTAGTCAGACCGCCCAAGCCGTACCTCGAACGAAATCATGATATTGTAGACGCAAGCGACATCTTGATAGTTTGTCCAGCGCAACAGCAAGAAGTACAGCGAAGCGGAACATGGGCGACTATCCGTTACGCAAAGAAGAAGTGCATTCCTGTTATTATGATAGGGCCGTGAGGTGGAGCGATGAGTACACTGATTCCCTGCAAGAACCTCGACCACACCGAGGGGAAGTACGACGATTGTACGCTTGAGACCTGCACTCCGCATTTCCCGGAGGTCAAGTTCTGGAGGCGTGGTCCACGCTGGACGGACAACGGACCTGGGCGGGAGCCGAACCAGTCACAGGTTCAGTTCTGTAAGCTACGCGGACGTATCAACGACATCTTCGATTGCTATCAAAAGAGCGAGATGCCCTGCCATGAGCAATGATTCAGCGTAACCTGTTCGAGACAGCACGACCGGCAATCGCTAACCCCAATTGGCACCCGCCAGAGCCTCCGTCGCTCGATGGCGTGAATGAGATCATCCTCGATTGTGAGTCAACTGGTCTGCGTTGGTGGGCTAATGATCTTCCCATTGGGATAGCTCTGGGATACCGTGATGGTCGCGCTCGGTATCTACCGTTTTGCCACGCGGGTGGCAACCTTGATGAAGACAAGATGAAACGCTGGGCACGGCGTGAGCTTCGAGACAAGCACATCTACTTCTTCAATGGTCCCTTCGACATCAACATGATGTACAGTTGGGGTGTTGACCTTGAGGCGCAAGGATGTACGGTCTCCGATGTTGGTCATTATGCTGCTCTACTAGATGATCATCGGAAAAGTAGTACCCTCGATGCCATTGCGAAGGACAATCTAGGCTATGGCAAGATAGAAGGTATAGACAAACGAAGGATGGCAGAGTACCACGCTGCTGATGTAACAGCCTACGCCGAGACCGACGTTGTACTGGTGAACGAACTTCGAAACAAGTTCTGGCCTATGCTAGACGCTCAGGGTCTTCAGCGTGTCAGAAAGCTTGAAGACGATTGTATCTTCGTCACGTGCGAGATGATGCGCAATGGGGCTCCTCTTGACGTTGAGAAGCTTGACGCTTGGGTGGCGAAGTCTGAGCAAGACTACTACGCGTGTCTGTGGGAGATACATCAACTTACAGGGTTGAAGATCAATCCTCGTTCTCACCCTGATCAGATCGAGCTGTTTGAGAAATGTGGAATCCCTCCTCCAACAGTGAAAGAACCCGGAGAGCGACTTGGAAAACCCACCTTCACAAAGGAAACCCTCAAGGGTATCAATCATCCAGCTATCAAGGTTCTCTATCGTGCAAAGCGACTCGCTAGTCTGAGAAGCAAATACCTTGTCAAGTACCAGGATGAGATCAAGAAGCACGGACGTCTCATCTATTCTCTACACCAGATGCCAGTTAACGATGAGGGTGGAGTCAGGTTTGGACGTTACTCAAGCTCAGGCTTCGGTGGAGACACCGAAGATGGGATCAACATTCAGCAAGTTGCCGGGAAGAAACAACAAGCCTCTGTCAAGGATGATGAAGACCTTGCGGGTTACGTTGTCAAAGAGTTGTTCGTTCCTGAGAGCGGGCTGTGGTGTTCAGCTGATGCTGAGCAAATTGAGTTCAGGCTGTTCGCACATTACGGTCAACCTCCCCGCGTGCTTGAAGCATACAAGAAGGATCCAAGGACAAACTTCCATAAGATCGTTCAGAAGATGATCCAGGAGATCAAGGAGATTACCTATGAACGGACGAAGGATTGTAATTTCGCGGAGATATATGGCGCTCAACTCTCCACAGTAGCTGAGATGATTGGGCTGTCTGAGAAGGAGGCTCGCCCCTTTGATAGAGCATACCATAAAGCTCTTCCAGAAGTCAGATTGATGCTCAACAAAGCAGCCGACATTGCTGAGAAGCGTGGCTTTGTGAGGACCATTCTTGGCCGGCGGGCACGCTTCTCTTGGATAGAAGAAAAGTACCCAGCATTCAACCGAGTGGTTCAAGGATCAGCTGCTGATGAGAACAAGATCAAGCTTGTAGAGCTACACAAGGCTCGCCACGAGACAGGATTCAAGCTGAGATTCACGGTTCATGACGAGGCTGATGGTGACGTGCCTGATGTGGAGGCAGCCAAGAAGGTAGCAGAGATCCTCAACCGCCAGATTCTTCCAACGTCTGTCCCGCTGTTGTGGAAAGTGAACACAGGACCAAATTGGAAAACCTGTGAGTGAGGAGGGGTGATGGGGCGTTACAAGAACAAGAGAGAGCTTATCAACTGGGAACGGAGTTCGTTTCTCATGGCCATAAAGGCTCTAGCTGGCCTTCTTCATCGGTACGAAGGCAGAACTGGAGAAATGGATCTCTGGAGGCGAATGGAGGAGTTATACCCCATCATGCAACAGGACATTCAGAACATTCTGCCCATGGCAGTGGATTGGCCCCACACGTTTGAGGAGGTTCGCGGAGTCACAGAAGCTGCTCAAGGTGGAAAGAAGATTACTCCAAGAAAACTCGGGGGAAGAGGGGACGTTGTCTTTCGCAAAGGATACAACGAGAAGTCCATACTTTTTCCAGATGTCCTCACATGGTACGAGGCTCATCGAGGAATCTCAACCGGCAACATTGATCCTCGACATTCCTTTGAGGATTGGATGGTCAAGCAGAGAGCTAAGGAGCAGCTGAACCGTTGCTACTATTGTCCCATTGAATTCAGTGACAATGTTCTCCCAGTGGGGGATCACCTTTGGCCCAGAGCCCTTGGAGGCCGAACGGACTTAGCCAACTGCGTAGCAACTGATGCTCGCTGTAATCAACAGAAGGGAACCATGCCCCCAGATGACTTCAAGAGGAAACTCAACAAGCTGCTTCGAAGGGGGAGACGAGGGTTGGTCTCATAGGAGGTAGAAGTCGTGATCACATCGGATCGTAATGTCTTCCTCGGGGCTCATGTCACGAAGCATGTGAAGGAAGCCTTGAAGAAAGAGGCAAGAGACAAGGGACTATCCATGTCCCTTCTTGTCTCTATCACTCTATCTAAGATGCTGAGAAAGAGAGGCTATGACATACGCGAAGATGTCTCTTGACAAGTTCGGATTCGCGCTGCTTGCGGAGCATGATCTAGATCCCATCTATGACGTGTTGTATGAAGCTCGTCTTGACCAACAGCTGTTGAGAAAATGGCTCCTTGCCTACTGGTGCTGCTACAACGCCGGTGAGAGTAGCTGGCTCAGTGAACAAGGAGACTTCTGGGAACAAATGGCGGAGATGGCTGCCAATGAGACTCCTGCTCCCATCGGAGGTCGCTGGCCTAGAGGAACAGAGCGTAGGCACTTCCGAGGCCAGAAGGCAGTTGATGCTATCCAGGTTCTGAGCAAGCGCTTTCCGCAGCCTGAGCTAGCTGTTGTTTTGCTTGAGAAGTCAGGTCCTTACACCGACGTCCAAAAGGAGATTCTCAGCGTGGATGACAGTGGTCAGAAGCGCTGGCCAATGTTTGGCCCTTGGATTGCCTTCAAGGTTGGGGATATGTTAGAGCGGGTGCTAGACGTGACCATTGACTTCACCGGATCTGATGTGTTCTTCTTTGATTCCCCGAGGAAGGCTGCGGAAGAATGGATGGCGATCGAAAGACCCGACCTTTGGGATCGCCTGACTCGACAGGAGATAGTCACCAAGGCTATTGACTTCCTCAGTTCCAAGTTCGGAGACAAGCTTGCTCCTCCAAGTGAGAATCGTTTCATGGGACTCCAAGAGTACGAGACGATTCTTTGCAAGTGGGGGTCTCATATGCATAGTCATTATCCCATTTGCAAAGACATTATAGAACTCAGGGAGGTTCTCCACCAATGGTCTTCTGTCTCCTCAACTGCGGAGAAGCTTCATGCTGCAGTCTACTCCGGTTGAAACGCATCTCCTACACGGAGTGTCTATCCTCGTAAAGCGTGAGGACCTGTGCTGCCCTGATGGCCCTCCGTTCTCCAAGATGCGCGGAGTGTACGCACATCTGGCTAACCGGCCGGAGTCAGTCATTGGTGTCCTGGACACGTTCCATTCCAAAGCAGGGTGGGCGGTGGCCCACGCCTGTCTTGAACTCGGGAAGCAGTGTATCAATTTCTGGCCCCAGTACAAGAAGGATAGAGGAATTCAATCCCAGCAGCGCAAGGCGGAGACTCTCGGGGCAGACTTGGTAGCTCTTACCGCCGGTCGATCTGCGATTCTGTTCCATCGTGCGAAAGCATATTTGGCGGAGGAACATCCCGGAAGCTACATGATGCCTAACGCTCTGAAGCTAGATGAGAGCGTGACGGAGAATGCACAGGAGGCACGCAGAACGGCATCCTCGTTGCCGGGTAAGGGCACGCTCCTGATCAGTATCAGCAGCGGGACAGTCGCGGCGGGGGTTATCAAAGGACTCGAAGGGGCTCTTGGCTACGACATCGTGCTTCACATGGGTTACAGCCGAAGCGAGGGTGCAACCAGAGCTTACATGGAACGGATGTCTGGATGGAACCTGGCTCGAGCTCAGTACGTCGATGAGGGATATGGTTACGCGGATCACGCCAAGGGAGTCGAAGCTCCCTTCCCCTGCAATCAATACTATGATCTCAAGGCTTGGAAATGGCTTGGCAAGCCTGGAATTCTTGAAGAGCTGAAGAGTCCTATTGTGTTTTGGAACATAGGAGACTAAGGGATGACCGACGAACAGCTGCAGTTCGACGTAGAGGCTAGTGATCTCAAGATAGACCCCTATGAATGGTTCATGAGAAATGAGCCATACCTAAACCTGAGCCCCATCGAGGTTGACCCAGAGACAGGCTTTCGATTCACCACACGGGCCATTGGGATGGTGCGTGGAACAAAGGAAGAAGACAAGAAGATTTTCAAGGTGTACCTCGATCCTCTACCCCACATTGTGTTGGACCAGAACATCCCGCTGAGGGGGTGGTACAAGGGCAAGCACGAGCCAGACAATGTGCGCCTCAGGCCTTGCGAAACAGACGCAATTCTGACGCAACCCTACGGCGGGTTCTGCGCGGTGGGCTGCGGGTTCTGCTACATCAACCACGGAATGCGTGGCTACCGTAGCCAAGGCATTGCGGTTGTGGATCCCAAGTATCCCGACAAGTGCCGCAAGCAGTTAGAGAAGATGTATCTGGGCACCGCCGTCTACATGAGTTCCTTTATCGATCCCTTCTTGGAGTTGGAGGAGGTGTATCACAATACCGAGCGGTTGTCTCAGGCTGCTTTGGATCACGGGTTGCCTATCTTCTTCCTGACCCGCAAGGTAGTGCCTAGCTGGGCGTACGATCATCTAAAGCAGAATCCTCACAGCTACATGCAGTTCTCAATCAACACTTCCGATCCCCGCGATTGGATCAGACTCTCCCCCCGGGCTGCCTCGCTGGAAACAATGATCGAGCAAGTACGTGAGATGCACCGCCAGGGCATCTACGTCTCCATCCAAGTCAATCCTGTAGTAGCCGGTGTGATTCCAAATGAGGACATTGTGAAGCTCATCCATATACTCGGTGATGCGGGGGCTGACCATCTGATCTTCAAGTTCGTGGAGATCACTGCGAACTCGGTGCCTGCTTTGATCGAACAGATGGTGATGAGATTCGGATCCAAGCGGGGCAAAGCCTTTGGTGACTTGTTCACCTGTAACATCGGTGGCATGAAGACCATTGATGAGGCCTACCGCAAGCGAGGGCTAGACTACTTCAGCCGCGAGTGCAAGAAGGCCGGCGTCACAATGTCGCTCTGCTATGAGTACGAATACGAGCGTGACGACAAAGGTGGCATCACTCGCAAGCGTGGCAAGTCTATGAACGCTCGGTACATGACCAGCGACCAATGTCACGGGCATCGAGTGCCGATGTACAGCCGAGCCGACCTGACACAGCCCATGAAGCCCATGGATGTTTGTCCCCCCTCTGGTTGCCTCCAATGTGGGGATGCTGAGGACAAGGTGCCCTGCGGGTCGGAGCTTCTTGGACAAGCGAAGGCTCTTCAGCCGAGTGACTACAAGATGTTCCGCGAGCCTGAGGGGATCAAGCTGAGGACAATCAAATGATGAACGACGAGGCTGCAAGTGGGATAAACGTATTATGTCAAAACTGTGGCGAGGATTCCGAAGTCCCTGTAGAAATGGCTCCTATTGGGGCTCTCTGGACTTGCGCAGAATGTGTTAGAGACACATTCCATGTAGTCAAGAAAGAAGGAGAGAATTTTGAGACACCCTAAGCAAGCTGCGAAGCCATTCAAGCCAAATCCCGACATTAAGGGTGGCTCGAAGAAGGGTAAGGCATATCTGCCTTGGCCTATCAAATCCATTGCCTTTGCGGATGGATTGATTATGGGGTGGAAGGGAGGTGACTGGGACACTGATCGTAGAGGTCCGCCCCTCCTCGAATTCATGAAGATGTTAGACGCAAGAGCCCCTTGGATCTTGGATTGTCGTATGGAAGCTGTAGCCAAGAGCAACCACAAGGACAAAAGCAGAAAGGCTCAAGCTGATCTTCTCAAGAATCGCGTCTACAAGGGTCACTATGATGGTACATCTTCGAGGGGTTCAAACCACGATCCAAACACCAGAGCGAGTACATCGAGAGAATTCTGGCGAAGCAAGTGTGGCTCCAATATAGTCGAGGTCTACTATGAGAGAGGACTCAGAGGTATGACCTGTCCGGAGAAACTCCCATGACCATCGGGATGGAGTTGGAATGGGCAGACGTTGATAGGCACGCTGAAATTCCTCCTGAGTTGGGAGTGTGGAACAACAAGGACTATACGATTGTCAATAGTGATGGCCACGCCAACTCGATAGACGGAACTACCTGGTCCAAGGGTGGAGAGATCAACACCACTCCTACTGATACAGCTCAGGAACAAGCACTCATCGTAGAGAAGCTGGCGAAGCTTCTCAACCCAACGATCAACTACAGGTGCAACCTCCATGTTCACGTTGAGCCAAGTGTCGATCTCACCCAGGACGTGAACACCCTCAAGAAGGTTGCTGTTTATCTCAGAGAGGCAGAGCCATTCGTCTACGAGCATCTTGAGCCAATTCGGAAACCTCTTGAAGGTGACTACCTGTCTGATGAGATGTACAAGGGAGCGATGAGGCGCTATCGTCGATCCCTGGTGAGTCATCATTATCGCTTACCAGATGCTCGATGGGAAGAGCTTCTAGAAGCAGAGACTCCCAAGGAAGTTTACGAGGCACATGCACCTCCGAAGTGGGATGGTGGCCGCATGTGGATGATCGCTCCGAGACCTGGAATGAATCTCAGATCCCTCTGGAAGCATGGAACGATTGAGTATCGTCATTTCCCTGGGACAGCCGACCCAAAGGAGATAGAAGACTCCTGCGAGTGGGCGATGCAGTTCACCCAAGCTGCTATCGATGGTCAACCCTCCGTACAGGCTCTGTACAACAGCCGCAACTGGATGATCGCTAAGTTCAGATTGTACATACATGAGCTTGAGGTTCGCTATCAAGAGACTAAGGATTCCCGCCGATGAATGTACTCTTCGTCTGTACTGGTAACATCAATCGCTCCGCTGCAGCTGTTATCCTCGCTCAAAAATACTCTGGGTGGAAGGTCAAGGGGGCAGCGCTAAATCTCAAATCTGGGCGACCTATGAACCGATGCATGCGTGATCTCCTTGGCCTGGATCTCAACGATCATAGGAGCACTGCCATATCGGCGGAGCTTATTGAGTGGGCAGATATCCTTGTTGGATTTCAACCCAGTCACATGAAACAGCTGCTTCAACTGTCACGGGGCGCAAGACCCCACAAGCCAGTCTATAACATTGTGAGGTGGCTCGATGATGGGGAGATCAAGGTGCCTGATCCTCAATTTGACAGCACGGGACAGCTCCATCGGGAAGTACTCAGAATGCTAAAGGTGGCTCTCCCCCGAATGCGTAAGGCATTCGCACGTCCACCACAGTTCTGGTAGAGAGGAATGGGAAACGATGAGTCCAATCATAACAACGTTCTCTGGTTTCGAGATTGACCCTTTGGACTTGAGAGGTGGTTGTATTTGCGTCGATGACATTGCTCACGGTTTGGCATGTTGTAACAGATTCGCAGGTCAAGCACGTTGGCCCATCAGTGTAGCTCAACACTCTGTCGCCGTCTCTCTTCTCTGTGGCTCCACTCCATATGACCTCCAAGGATTGCTTCACGATGCGAGCGAAGCCTATCTAGGCGACGTGACAAAGTGGCTTAAGCAGACAGAGGAGATGAGTGCCTATCGAGAAGCAGAGGCCAGGGCACAAACAACCATCTATGAGGAATTCCATTGCCCCTCGGAGCTGGCTGATATTGTCGAATGGGCCGACAAGCTCATGGTGCGTTACGAATTCCAACTGGCGTTTGGGAGAGGTCAAACGGTTTCTGGATACGAAGTTCTTACCAAGGGGGAGCTCAAACGTATCTCTACCATCAACTCAACCCTCTGGCGCCCATGTATGACATGGCAAGAGGCAGAGGCAAACTTTCTCATTCGGTTTTATGAGATACAGCGGTGAAGATTCTTATCACTTTTTCCTTGACATTAAGTGGGAAAAGAGTTATAATCCACGCTCCAGGTAAGAACTAGTGATCATCAACCTGCGTGGCACCAACGGCTTCTGTCCTTCCTCCTATAAAGTCAGACGATGGAGAAAACATGTCACGCAAGAAGTTGCTTGAGCCTAACCCAACCCTCATCGCTGAAAATGGACGATTGAGGACTGCGCTCTCCGCAAAGGAACGCCACATTCAGAAACTCCAGTTCAGGTTGGATGCCTGTCTCTACGCAATGGTCTTGATGCGAGAAAAGACCCAGGAGATAATGGCTGAGCGCGACCAAGAAGGCTACGTCGGACCAAGAGTATGATCATCAACCTGCGTGGCACCAGTGGTTCAGGCAAGAGCTTTATTGTCAGACGTGTGATGGAGCTTTACGCCTCTACTCATTCTTCCTTCGCTTCTGATCTCACAGAGCACCTTCTAGCTTCTCTTGATCCCAAGGTTGAACGTCGGAGACAACCGCTCAGTTACCTTTGCAAGGCAGACGGTCACTCCTCTCTCTTCGTTCCCGGCCATTACGAGACTCCTTGTGGAGGCTGTGATACCATTACGAAGCCAGACGATGTGTATACTCTTATCCACGACGCTGCTGGGATAGGCCATGATGTCCTCTTCGAGGGGATCATGGTTCAGGATGACGTCAACCGAGCAGTAGCTCTCAACAAGCAACATCGGATGCTTGTCATCAGACTCAAGACCCCTATGGAAATCTGCCTGGCGAGCGTCCAGAAGCGACGAGACGAGCGCGGTGATACTCGTCCCTTCAAAACAAAGAACACCATCGATCGAGACAAGCGAGTCAGAAGGTCCATGGACAGGCTTCGATTGCAAGGTGTCGAGACGAAAGCTCTTGACCGGGAAGAAGCCTACACAACATGCGCGGAGGCATTAGGATGGACCGTTACGCATTCCTAGTTACAGGTTCGAACTGTTGTGGGAAGACGACTCTTGTCAAACGAGTAGTGGATAGACTCACTGCGGATGGCTTCGATGCTCGCAACATCTTCAGTGTGCGCGCCGACAACGACGGTCGTTTCAAGGGAAAAGTCCCAGATCAAGAGAAGGCTCTCCTCGAAGTCTGGGGGAGTGAAGCTGGAGTAGCCATCTTTGAAGGAACTCGAATCAACAATCCTCTTACGCGAGTTGCTAAGGCTCATCCTGAGATTCGACAGTTAGAGGTGCTGGTTGTCCTCCAAAAACCTGATGTCATGAGGGCTCATATGGAGGCACGCTGCGCTCGAAAAAACAAGACCTTCCGAAAAGACTATTGGAGCATAAGGCAGTTGGAATACGAGGGTATGAGAAGGTATCCCAACTACTTCAGCAAGAAGAGAATCACCAACGTCAAACTCTTTACCATGGATCTGGAGTATCGAGCCTCAGCAGAGATAGAAGCTCATCTCGAAGCTCGAATCAGGGAAGTATTGAGATGAGTCGCTTTGTTATCGCAGGCAATAGGAAGAGCCTGAGCAAGTGCTGTCTTGGCGCGGAGATCATCTTGCCGTCCTTAGGTCCAGCAACGGTCATTGTGCCATACAAAGCTACAAGGCGAGAGGGAGACGTCACGGTTTTGATTAATGGGGACCGTATAGGCAAGAAGATGCGTTTACGTGGGGGCTTGATGGTCATCGACACCGGTGTAATCAGCCCAAACTTCAGTGGTGATGATAGTGAAGATTAACCACGCTAATCACTTCTTTGCTACAGCTCGTGAGCGCTACACGATTCGTGAGCGCCGTCTGCTAGAAAAACCCTGGCCTTGGACAGATGATCCTATTTTCAAGGAGTGGCGGTTCTGCAATGTTCACCGTGAACACGACCGCGTAACGGAGTGGCTCAGAGAGAACATCAGGAATCAGGTGCTGTTGCCTCTGCGCATGGTGGAGGCCATTCTTATCTTCCGTTGGTTCAACCGTATTGAGACTGGCGAAGCAATTATCGACCTCCTCCTTGAAGGGTGGGATGCTGAAGTTGCTCGCGAGAGACTTGATGATGTTCAACCCATATTCACGGGTGCTTACCTTATCTACTCGCCTCCTGGCGAGAGCAAGCTTGACGGCATTATCCAAGCCATTGATCTGGCTCGAAAACAACTCCCAGTCATGGTGCCCCTTTGGGGCCTAACACTTCGAGACGCATGGTTCGACCTGCGAAAACTGTACTGCATGGGAAGCTTCATGTCCTATGAGATAGTCACTGACCTACGTTGGACACCCGTGTTGAGTAAAGCAATGGACATCAACACTTGGGCTGCCGCCGGTCCAGGGTGTGCCCGTGGCCTTGGTCGTGTTATGGGCGTAGGCCTGGACATGTACAGGTACGGCACCGTACAAGATCAGAACCAGATGCTAGGCATCATGGAAGACCTCCTCTCAATGAGCAAGGATGAGAAGTTTTGGCCACAAGCGTGGACACCCTGGGAAATGCGCGAGGTTGAACATTGGGCTTGCGAGTTCGACAAGTACCAGCGTGCCGCTGAGGGATACAGGCTAAAGCGTCGATACCAAAGGAGAGACTGATGAGCATCCGAACACGGGACCGCAAAGGTCTGAAACAACAACTCACCATCCTCCACGTCTCAGACGGCTACATCTTCTCTTGCCCAAAATGTCTTCTCACGCGACACTTCGCAACAGAGTCCGGCTGTGTCACTCGTGCCGCTGAACATATGCTTCAACGGCATCGCATTCGACTGACGCTGCCATCGCGCAAGGTACCGGCGTGATGCATACAATCAAGGTTCGTAACGTTCATCAGGCTCTTCCCGAAGCGCTGCGCCTGCTTGATGAGGAGGGCATCCGTCGTAACACTCGGAACGGTCCTGTGCGTGTGATTGAACCTGGGCCAGTCATCACGACCTACAGCCATCCTCGTGAGCGGGTGATCTTCTGGCATCAACGCGATGCAAATCCAGCCCTCCATTTGTACGAGGCACTGTGGATGTTGGTAGGTCGGAACGACGTGCTTCCCCTTCTCCGCTACACCAAGCAGTTCCTCATGTATAGCGATGATGGAAAGACACTCCATGGGGCCTACGGGGACAGGTGGAGGAGGTCCTTTGGGGTAGACCAGCTCACGATCATCGCAGATCGGCTCAGGAAGAACCCTGAAGACAGAAGGTGTGTCCTCCAAACTTGGGATGCCCGCGTTGATCTAGATCGGAATGGTAAGGACGTACCCTGCAACGTCATGATCACCTTTCAGCGTAGCTCTGCTGGATGCCTCAATATGGTTGTCTTCAATCGCAGCAACGACATCATTTGGGGAGCTTATGGTGCCAACGGTGTTCACCTCTCTATGCTCCAGGAGTACATGACGATACTGATTGGTTGCACGATGGGTACGTACACCCAAGTCAGCGTGAACTGGCATGCCTATGAGAAAGTCTTTGAAGAGTTGAAGGACATGCCTCGAAGCGGCTACCTCTACGACAGAATGCCAACAGACCCGTACACCATTGGTGAGGTTGTCACAACAGACTTCACGCAGAAACACCTTGATGCGAGCATCATGGGCTTGCTTCAACAAGCCGATGATCCAACCAAACTATTCTTTCCTCAGATGGACTGGGCGTGCACGTTCAACGCAGTTCTACGAGCACACCAGGCATGGTGCGATCTTCCTTCCCCTCTACGTTACACACGAGCCCTTGAGACTCTGGACCTTGCCCCTGTCCAGAACGCTGACTGGATTGTCGCAATGCGCGAGTGGATCCAGAGGCGTTACGATTGCTGGAAGCAGAAGAATGCCTAACGGGAGCGAGGCGCTACCGCCGCATGAGGACTGCGTAAGCAAGTACGGGTGCAGGTGTGTCAGCGTCGTAAGTGAAGGGAGCCTGGTGCTAGACAAGGTCTTCCAGGAGATAACGGAGGGATAGAATGGGCTGCTACGTGAACACAGACGGCTCCAAGGAGCTGTGGCTGAGAGAGAACGCCACACCCCTGCCAGGCCTTCCAAAGTCTCTTTCAGAGCTTTCTGCAGACAAGCTGCCAGTCTGTCTCATCAACAACGGCTTCTTTACCGCAGCGAGCGTTGCATTCTCAGACGACGAACTGCAGAACTTTCAGAACCCTGACGACCTTCGCCCAAAGCGCTGGTTCAAGGCTACCAGGACGTCGCTTCGTAAGGTCTCCCCACTCGAAGAATACGAGGGATTGGCATGACGACCTTCGAGTATATCCTCGGTGGCTTCATGATCTGCGTAGTTCAGGTTGTGATTATCATCCTTGCCCACCATCGTGGATGGACGAAGGGCTATGAGCAAGCGCAGCGTGACGCGCGGAGGTAAAATGCTGAAGGGCAAAACGGTTCGGATCGTGACAGGCGAGGAACACTCCTGGGGCTTTTGGGTTACGGATGCTGAGACAGGGAAGCCTATCCCTAAGCTTCAAGGAGCGAGGATAGAGCTGATGATCTACAAAACCCCTGTAGCTCACCTCCAGGTCGTGATGCCGAAGGTGAATGTTGTTGCCACCGTCGACTCCGTAACTGAGCTCTGTCCGCATTGCGGGAGCGAGCGAGAGGAGCAGAAATGATCCTCGACATCATAGCCGCTCTCATCCTCATCACCACTGTCGCAGCATAGGAGAAAGACCATGTCGGGTGGAATAGGTGGAACGTTTGTAACGAGCAGAGACCCCGCCGCCGTTGGACTCTCGACCATTCGGGATATTGAGGAGGGACGGAACCGGCGGACCCACACCCTCCTTGAGATGTTCGAGGTTGCCGTTCGTGTCCAGGTGCTCTGCCAAGAGAGAGGAACAAAAAAGGAACGTCAACGTGCCCAAGAATCCTACGACGTGGCGAAAGCATCACTCGAACGAACCCTCGGTCTGGAAAAGGGGAAAGGCGGGTAACGGACGCGTGATCAGAAGGAACAACGAGATGTGGAAGCCGCAGGCCACCGGTGCCTGATGGGCAACAGATAGGGTAGAACGTGCAACGCACGCTAAGCAGACAGGGCTCTCTTTCCGGTTCTCGCGCCCGCGACATCCGCGAAGCGGAGGCGCACGCGCCAAGGCTGAAGCGTAGAACCGGAAGCTTCCTGCAAAAGGAGTATTGATGGACAAGCAACCAGACTGTCGTGAGTGCGGAACCGGCCAGGGGCTCTGCGCGCAGCACGTCATGCAGGCAGATCAGGCCGCCGCAGCCGTGAAGGTAGCAGGTGCATTTGGGCAGAGTTTGGAGAAGGTCAACCACCCAAGCCACTACGGCGGAGACACAACGTATGAGCACATCAAGGTCGCTGAGGCTTGGAGTCTCAACTACGCACTCGGCAGCGCGACCAAGTACATCTGTCGCGTTGGGAAGAAGGGCGACAGTCTTGAGAACCTCAAGAAGGCACGGTTCTGGATTGAGTATGAGATCAAGAGGCTTGACAACCGTGAGCGCTTGGATAATCTTCTGAGTCACACCTTCGATGGCAAAGGAGATTCTGTTCTTGGCCGCTGCGCTCACGAGGTGGATGGAATCTACTGCGGGCGACCAGCCTGCGAACATCGTCTAGAAGCAACCTGCGAAGAGCTTGACTGCGACGAAGACAAGCACTCTCCGTACTGTGTGAGTACCGTCCAACAGCGAATAGAGTCTCGACTGTCAGCACTCGCCGAGACAAGCAATCCAGATGACCCATCCGCCTTCGAGTCTGCCTTTAGCAGTGCACTTCATATCGTCCGTGAGGAGTTTGCGCGTTGAACGAGAAGACTCTCGTCACTGGTCTCACCCAAACTCTCCGGAAGGAGCTGTTCGGAGCGGTTGTGTTCAATCACGCTGACTTGGTCACCGCTGGAATCCCCGACGTCTCAGTTACATGGAACGGCTGGACAACCTGGCTTGAAGTCAAGTACGCAAACCCAAGCTTTGAAGTGACAGGGATACAGAATCTGACTATGAGACGTCTTGCTAGTCAAGGTCTCGCTTGGTTCATCATCTATGATCGAATGACAATCAAGCAGACGTTGATTGTCCATCCACAATACATTGTAACTGGCACTTATAAAGTACATGCTCTCAAGCTTCCCATAGACTTTCCGTCTGCTGATGGATTCAATCACCAGTCTGTCGTAGACTTTCTGAAGCGTGTAACCCAATCCGAGAAGGAGTGAGATGAAACCTGTCTGTGCAAACTGCCACCTGTTCTTCCAGCCAGAGAAGAGTGGGTTCTACTTCGAGGAAGGCATGCCGGTTTCGAGCGTCGAGCGTCCTCCGACTGACACAGACTACGTGCCCTACAAGCTCTGGGTTGGGGACCTCTGGAAGTGCCAGGGGTGTGGTGCTCGGGTGATCGTTGGAGTGCCTCAGACTCCGATCGCAGAGCACTTTCAACCGGACTACACGGAGCTGACTGAGAGGTTCAGACCTCAGCTTCGCGTAGACGACTGTTAAGGAGAGCACTCTTGCTTAAGCTCAAACGCCCACTCGTGATCTTCGACGTGGAGACCACAGGCACCCACCCCCAGGTTGACCGCATCGTCCAAATCGGCATCGTGAAGGTATACGTCGAAGGCCAAACAACAGAGTGGGAAACACTCATCAATCCTGGGATGAGAATCCCTCCGGAAGCAACTAGTATCCATGGCATTAGCGATGAGCATGTCGCTGACTCCCCAACTTTCAAGGAGATCGCCCCCAAGCTTGCTGGAGGACTGAAGAATTGCGATGTGGCTGGATACAACATCCGGTTCGACATGCTCTTCCTTCGCAAGGAGTTTGTACGAGTAGGCGGTCGTGATGTCCTAAAGGACGCCAAGATCGTTGATGCCTTCCGGATCTTCCAACAGCATAACCCCAGAAACCTTGCGGCTGCTGTAGAGCATTACCTCAAGAGAAAGATGAAGGAGGGTGCTCACAATGCTCTCGTTGATGCTCAGGAAACTTGGGAAGTGCTCAAGGCGCAGCTTGAGGAACATTCCAACCTCCCCGATGATGTGGATAAACTTCACCAAATTTACTTCGAGTCACCGGCTGAGGGCTTCCTTGATGCGGAAGGGAAGATTGCGTGGCGCTTCGGTGAGGCGACTATCAACTTCGGTAAGTGGGCAACCATACCGTTGCAGAACGTAGCGCAAGGGTATCTAACCTGGATGGTAAGAGAAGGGGACTTCGCGCCAGACGTCAAACGCATCATCATCGAAGCTCTCAAGGGTGTGTATCCAAGGAGGGAAGACTAGTGAAGAACGCACGCGGACACGAGATGACGTGCCAAGAGACCCGCTCCGACAACTTCCCGTGCGGTGCACCAGCGAGAGCGATCGTCGACAACGGCGACCTACGGTCGTACTGGATGTGTCTTCCCTGTGCTGACCACAACAAGCGGCACCGCAATGCCGTTGTCTACTTTGTGAAGTAGGGAGATGACCGCAACTGGACGTATGCTAGATGAGCTTACAACCCCGAGCAAGCCCCTCACCACGTGGGAAGAGAGTTTCCTCGCGTCAGTTACTGATCAATACGAACGCAGTGGCAGTCTGAGCAAACGACAGTTTGAGATACTCGAGCATCTGTGGGTGGAGAAAACGCCATGACGGCTGTCACGCAACGGGATGCTCGAGAAGCTGAGATCGCTAGGCTACACAACATAATCAGCGTGAAGGCTTCTTGATGCAAACTGCAACTGAGTTCATCAATCTGCTGACCGCGATCCTGTGGCTTCTAGTTACGCTTGGAGTTGTTGGACTGTTCTCTATCGCGGCTGCGTGTGCCATATTACGATGCTTCAAGAAAGCAGAAAGGTAGGGACGATGATCGAAGTAAAACGCGTTGAAGTCCGAGACCGAGCGACGATGATCCCAGCTCTCGCGCTCGGCATCAGAGGCGGAGGCGATGATCCCCTGATGAATCGTGCAGGCTTCGGCGCCGACTTTACGTGCGTGCTGCTCATTCACCTCGCCAACGGCGTCTGTCACCACGACGTGTACGACTGGCCCAGCAACCCACGCACGATGCAACAGGCACACCGCTGGCTCCAAGAGCACTGGGAGGAGCATCAGGATGGCGCTGTCGTCGACGTCGAGTTCATCCTGGGCGAACAACCCTCTGCGAAGCTGAGCGAAGTAGGATGAAAGTCGTCGAGTTCCTCTGTCTAGTGGCACGCGCCAGATCAGAGAAAGCGAGCCACAGCGAGTGGAAGAACGCTTGCGACTACATCGCTCGCGATATGATCTTGCAGCAGCCTAATCACACCCATCTGGAAAATATCTATCGGCTCACGTGTAAGCGTGCCGACCAAGACGCTCGAGTGTTCGTCAAGGCGAAGAGAAAGAAGGATGAGCACTCAATTTGCAAGATAGCTGGATGCGACCAAACGGCAGCTCAAACGAGTCACTTCTGTGAGGAGCATCGTCATGCGGTGGGAAAACCGACGGCATGAGCACAAAGCGTGAGGGTGTCCCCGAGTATGAGAAGGCTGATCTCGATGAACCCTTGTTTGTCCTTCGCGCACAGGACTCGCTCGCGCCTGAGGTCGTCCAGCTCTGGGCGCTCAACGCGGGCATGCGTGGCGTGCCGCAAGTCAAGGTCGAAGCAGCTAGAGCGTGCGCAGAGCGCATGCGTCAATGGCAGGAGCTTCACGGAAGCAAAGTACCAGACTAGAAGGAGGGATGACGATGACGAGTAGTGAGAAGACCCGGATCAAGATGTACACCAGAGCGAAGCACACGATGACGCTGCTGGGCACGACAGGCGCCGTCGCTCAAGGAGAATGCCAGATCGAGGAGATCAACGACATGATCGCCGATCGTCGAGAGCAGATCGGTTTTCTCAAGAACCAGATCAACAGCCTTCAGGACAAGAAGGTCGAGGCCCAAGCGGCGCTTGCTGGCTACAAGCAAGCGCTGCGGGAGAAGAAATAGCTTCATGCTTCGCAGTTGGCTCATAGAGGCGCTAGGAGGTAACCTCAATGCAGAGGAGGATCGGAGCTCAATCCTGGGAACCATTCTCCTCTGCATGGCTGTGCCTCGTGTCCTGCTCATCCTTAGGTGGACAGGACAGGAGGTGCTAGTCCAATGGTGTAGGAAGCCCGTGCGTTTCCCTTTGATTGAGAGTCCACAGGGAGCGGCCGGTCCCCTGTTCGAGCCTGATAGACAGAGAAACCTAAAGGGCAACTGGTATTTGAGTGGGGCGAGGGTGAGGTTATCCACTCAACCCTCAGATTTACGGCATCGACGTAACGGCCGTTGATGAGACGCAGCACCTTCCAGCGACGCGCTACGAAGACGCAATGAAGGCGGAGATCGAGAAGCGGGCAGCAGAATGCAGGGAATAGTGACTCCAGCTCCTGCTGGCCCCAAGGCCGGGCTCCCGGGGGGGTCCTTAACCCCAAGGCCCGGAGGGTACCGTAGAGGAGCCTCCTGGCGGTTCTGGCCTGGGCGCCTTAGGAAATGCGAAAAGGAAGGGAGGAGGATCTAAATGCCTGGGTTCCTTGAGCACGTCTTGGCGCACGTGAACGCTGCCGAGGTCGAGTTACGGAAAGTGCGAGAGATGATCGAGAAGGACACCCACCCGGGTCTAACGTCCTGGATGGGATTACTTGACACACGCCTCAAAGCGGCCGCGAGCAAGATCGAAGCTGCCAGGCGGATGCCGTGAAGCGGCATACATGCAAGCGTTGCGGTAAGAAACGCTGGGCCAAGACCGTGCCTGATGCGCCGCAAGCTTTCAGACGAGACATCTGCAAGCGCTGCTTCGAGAAGGAGCACGGTTCTCCTGACTGGAGAGAGCCTCGACCGAAGCGCATCAAACACAAGAGGAGCACCGGACCCAAGCCCACCGGGAAGAAGGAACGCACCGGGAAGAAGGGACGTAGAGAGCGCGATGCCTGATCGGTCCTTGGGGCTTTCGGAGAACGTAAGGATCATCCCAACTGGACACATTCATAACTACGTGGATGTAACCACCTTTGGCTCCTACGAGGAGCATCTGTGCGCAGCAAGTTTCTGTCCCGCACCCTATCGCTGGCGTTGGAACAACTTCTTCGACTGGAGCTACGTCAGTGAGCTTTCTGCAAAAGGAAGGAGAGAATGATGACTGATGAACCCGAATGCTATCCCAACTTACACGCGGTCCCGACGAAGCGGCTCGCGACCAACATCGTAGGCTCAATCATTCTGGCAAAAGGCAACATCAATCGGTGGGGTATGCTAATCGAGAGGTTTCTCACGGATTATCGAGTCGAGGAGGAAGACCGGGAGCAGCGTATCAAGGACCTGGAGAGAGCGCTGAAGAGATACGGAGCTCACGACGACCAGCAGACGTGCAGAACGCCCACGTGCGCCTGTCTAAGCATCGACCACGAGCATGGTGCTGGAGAGCTTCCCTGCTCTTGTGGCTTCGCCAAGATCCTCGGAGAGAGGTAGAAGAGGAAAAGAGATGAACGGAAAGAAAGCGCTCAAGATTCTGAAGCAGCCATTCCGCGCTGGAACGGTGGTCATCAACTGCGTCGTACATACACGCCTGGACTGGTATGATCGTCCGAGGACCTGCGACCTGTGCTGGGTGGACATGGGCAACCATATCTCCTACTGCTGCCGCGTCAACGACTTCCTCAACGAGAGGAAAGAAGAGGCGATCAAAGCCCTCTCGGAGGAGTGAGCTAGAATGAAGCGCAGAGAGTTCGTCCAGCTGCTCGGCCTAGCAGAAGCTGCGGTCGTGCTGCCGGCTCCCTTAAAGGCGCTAGCCGAAGGTCCGCTCGAAGAGGAGCTGAGCTACAAGCTGCTGTTGGGCGATCGCGAGATCCGCGTAGCGGAGATCCGCATCATCTGCCATACTATCGACTACGATTACGAGCACTACGAGTCTCCCCTTTCGGAGAAGCAAAGAGTGTCCGGACTGACGCGTCAGGAGATACACTTCGAGCTCAACCAGGCGCCGTCTAAGTGGAGCCGGAGCGGGCTGTTCGACCTCGACAAGCCAGTCGACCTGGAGATCTGTACTTGCGACTTTTCCTGGAAGACGAAAGCTCTCATCAGAAGCTACACGGTTCGGGAGGACGGTATCGTCGATGTGGAGATGGTAGGTATTGGCCCTCCTGAAGAGTTGAAAGGAGGTTGACGATGGACCGAGTATTTCGCATCGGCCTAATCAAACGAAGCAACGAAGATCCCATCCCTGAGAACGAACCAATCTTTATCCTTCGGGCTCGAGACTATCTTGCTGTCCCTGCGCTTCAGCACTATCGAAAGCTGTCGGATGCAGACGACTGCACCGCCTACCATACGGAAGGGCTCAACGTTGTGATCGCGAACTTCGTCCGTTGGCGGAGGGAGAACCACGACAAGATGAAGCAGCCAGGAGTAACGGAGGGGAGATGATTGACCTCTCCCGAGCCCGTCGCAAGCCTTATGCCCACCAGGTCTACGGGACTGAGTGGCTCGTTGATCTCATGCGTCCAGAAGAAGAACGCACCATTCCTGGGGCTCTCCTGCTCGCTGATGACATGAGGTTGGGCAAAACGAAGCAGTGCATCGACGCTGCCCAGATTCTCTTGGAACAAAGAAAAGTCAACCAAGTGATCGTTGTCGCACCAGCTCCCGTGAAGGATGTATGGTATGACCCAGAGTTTGGGGAGCTGGCCAAGCATCTTTGGGAAGGGTTCCCCTCAGTGATCTACGAGTATCACGTTCGCTCTCATAACTGGCGCCACGACGTTGAGGAAGAGAATCAACCCAGACTTGACTGGATCATCACAAACTATGAGTACATCCGCTATGGGGTTGAGAATCGCGGCAGTGGCCGATGGGGTGGCCCCCACCTTGATCCGCTGTTGGACGTCTGCGGCAAGCAGACGGTTCTTATCCTCGACGAGTCTACGGCTGTAAAGAACCGCAAGGCTCTCCAAACACGAGCCTGTCTCGCTTTGCGAAAGCGCTGTGGTCGTGTCTGGCTCTTGAACGGTATGCCTGTCTCTCACTCCCCTGAGGACATGGATTCTCAAAGCTTCATGATGGATCGTCGTATCCTCAACTGTAGAAGCGTTACAGCGTTCCGTTGTCAATACGCTGTGATGGGAGGCTACGTTGCAACGACCAAGTCAGGTTTTCCAGTAAAGACGCAGGTCATCTCCTGGAAGAACCTCGAAGACATGCAACGTCGACTGGCGCCATACGTTCTACGTCGCATTCGCTCAGAGTGTCTTGACCTTCCGCCTCAACTCGAACCCGTGACTCTCACTGCTACCTTGACCGATAAGACGTGGAAGATATACAAAGAACTTCGAGATGAGTTCGTTGCTTGGTTGGATGAGCAGACTGTTGCCGTAGCAGCGCAAGCGGCTGTACGCGCGATGAGGCTAGCTCAGGTCACCTCGGGATTCCTTGGTGGGCTTCAAATCGAGAACACTTGCCCAGTTTGTAAGGGCTCCGGAGATTCTTGTTCTGAGTGCGGAGGCTTTCCTGTTATCCAAACAACCAGTGACCCTCCCAAGGAGATTGGCTGTGAGAAGCTCAACGTTCTCCTTAACTGGATCAAGCAACGCCTAGACGAAGACTCCGAGATGCGGATGCTGGTGTGGTGCCGCTTTCGCCCAGAACTCTTTCGAGCCCTCAAGGAGATCAGCCAGATATCTCCTTTGAACGTCAAGGCTGTATACGGAGCACAGAAGAAACCTGAGCGTCGGGAGGGTCTGCTCCTGATGCATCCCGACACCAAATACTCTGGGCCATCTGTTCTCATTGGGACACAGGGTACAGGCAGCGTAGGATTGAACATGGCTGGCGCCCATGAGGTGGTTTACCTGTCAAACGACTACTCACTGTACAAGCGAAAGCAGTCTGAGGATCGCCCACACGGGCCTGGCCAAACGCAACCTATCTCGTACCACGACATCATCGCCGTTGGACCAAAAGGACAGCGTACCATTGACCATGCGGTCATCAAGGCTCTTCATGCCAGGGAGAATCTAGCGACCTGGACTATGCAAGCTTGGGTGAAGGCGTTGAAGGAGGAGTAGATGCCTAAGTGGAATGAGGAGACGCGGAAGAGGCTAGTCTGGCTAACGTGGATTCCAGAGGTTGCCGCAGCTCTGGAGGAGATCGAGAGGCAGGCAGAGATCCAACAGGAGTATATTTCTAAGACAGACCCAATGTTGTTCTGCTCCGAAGACCTAACCTGTGGGGAATGCAGGGGATGTCTCATGGACAAACTCGACAAGGCTGAGCGGCGCATCGAGGAGCTGGTGGAAGCACTGAGAGACTGCGTGGAATGCATGGACCGAGCGCGACGCA
>SDBV01001351.1_pt1 | contig 36933 bp, 18 predicted proteins | sample 2277081 | NCBI WGS metagenome assembly SDBV01 (sample SAMN10402039, study PRJNA504765) | marine sediment metagenome | isolation source: marine sediment core GS10_PC15, 223 cmbsf | place: Arctic Ocean: Southern Knipovich Ridge | collected 2010 | reverse complement strand
TTTTCAATATATACAGCTATGAAGATCAAGAGATCATAGAACGGACAGCACCCGTGGAATCTGATTACAATCTTCTCTTCCATACCGGAGGCGGTGAGTTTTATGTTAAAGGCACTGAAGGATTCAATACCCTTCAGGATTGGAAGCAAAAGGGTTATGAAGAACATTCAATAATTGCGGACCCGTTATTTGTTGATCCGGAAAACGATGATTATTCCTTGAGACCTGACTCTCCCGCGTTTAAACTGGGATTCAAACCAATTGATCTGTCCACAGTTGGCTTGAGAGGCAGGAAGTGAAGTTGAATAGGGGGTAGTTGTAGATAGGTATTGTCAGTTATTCCCATCAAGTAAGTAGGAGAAATATGTCATGAAGAGTTCAAGGAACACTCACATTTTAGTGATTGTCGGTTTTGCAGTGTTGCTTTGTTCGTTTATTCCGATGTCAACTGCTGAAGAGATCGCACTGTATGTTTCCGCCGAAGGGAATGACTCCTGGCCAGGCAGTATCTCCGCACCTTTTGCAACGATAGAAAAGGCTCGTGATGCCATCCGTGCAATAAAGGAAAAGGGGCCGCTGACAAGTCCGGTTACGGTTTATGTTCGTGGCGGTTTGTATGAACTGTCTGAGACGCTTGTATTTAAGCTTGAGGATTCCGGTACAAACGACTACCCAATTACTTACACAGCCTATGAAGATGAGAAACCGGTTATAAGTGGCGGCAGAAGTATAAGCGGCCCATGGACCGATTACAAAGGCGAGATTAAGGTTTGTACGATTCCGGCGGTGACAGAAGGCAAATGGAGCTTCAGGCAACTCTTCCGCAACGGTGAACGCCAGACACGTGCCCGTTTTCCTAACGAAAATGAAAAGTTTTATGTCATAGATGAGTCTGAAGGAGATCCTGGCAGAGACGCAATGAAATACCAGGCAGGCCACTTCAAAAACTTCAAGAATCTCAATGACGTAGAAGTTGTGATATTTCACGTCTGGAACGAGTCAAGGCTTCTTGTTTCTGAATTAGATGAAGACGAAAGGATCGTCACTTTTACCGGTCCGATCGGCAGGAGATTGCAAGCAGAAAGTCAACTCAACCGCTATTACATCGACAATGTTCTGGAAGGTCTGGATAGAGAAGGTGAATGGTATTTAGATCGGCACACAGGCAAACTTTACTACTGGCCTGAAGGTGACCTGGGAGACGCTGAATTACGAGCACCTGTTTTGAATGAGCTCGTAAGGTTCGAGGGGGACATGGAAAACCACAACTATATTCAAAACATTAATATCCGTGGGCTTACCTTTTGCGATGCGGATTATGTTCTTCCGAAAGAAGGTATTCCCACCATCAGAGACCCCGGTGATATATGGTTTCCATCCGCTCTAACGCTCAAAGGAATTAAGGACTGCGTTTTTGAGAATAACACCGTTAGAAATGTCGGCACATATGGTGTGGATGTGACAGGCGACGGCAACCAAATAACAGGCAATAAGGTCTACGATACCGGCAGCGGAGGTATTATCACAAGAAGTTACGGCAAACATCGTAATGTGATTTCCTATAATCATGTCCACCATTGTGGCTCGGTTCTTCACGCCGCAGTTGGGATCAATATTGATGATGGTGGTGGATTGATTGCGAATAATCTCGTACATGATACATCGCATTCCGGCATTTACGCGCGTCATTTTGCTACTGCTTACGGACAAGAACACGAAAGAAGAAACCAAGAACAGGGATTAATTATTGAGTACAACGAAATATACGATGTAATGCATGGGATGAACGATGGTGGTGGGATCTTTATTCGAGACGACCATGTTGTTATAAGAAATAATCTTATTCATGATGTTTGGCACAGTCCGGAAGGTTATGGGAGTTGGGCATGGGGCATTTATCTCGGCTGCGATACTAGAAATTGCTTGGTTGAGAATAATGTCGTCTATAGGGCCAAAGGGGGGCAAGTTGTGTGGCACGGCCAGAAGAATAATACAATCTACAACAATATCTTTGTAGAAACATATGGAACCGAAGGAGACCAAGCGCAAGTCAATTATATTAATCCGGGGGAACTGAAGCACGAGAAGATAAGATTGCTGCGAAATATCATCTATTATTCAAATCCTGATACGGACCTTTACTTTTTTGGATTTGGTGGTGAACCAGAGAGATCACTGCCGATGGAGTCAGATTACAATCTTATATTCCACACCAAGGGCAAAGAATTTGTTGTTATTGGTGGTCTTCCTGGAGTTACTACATTCGAAGATTGGCAGGAACGCGGTTTTGACACTCACTCGATTGTTGCTGATCCGTTATTTACAGACCCGGAAAATGATGACTATTCCTTAAGACCCGACTCTCCAGCATTGAAAATGGGATTTAAACCGATAGACCTTTCCCGGGTTGGTTTGAGAGGCAGGAAGTGAAGTTGAATAGGGTGTAGCTGTGGATTAGGTATTGTCAGTTATTCCCATCAACTTGTAAGTAGGAAAAGTATGCCGTGAAGAGTTCAAAGGGTCGTCACATTTTGGTAATTGTCAGTTTTGCAGTGTTGCTGTGTTCATTTACTGCAATTGCGAATGCTGAGAATGAGGCCGGGCGTAGAAATGTATTAGCGGAAAAGGGATTTATCCACATTCTTGGTCCTGGTCCAGTTCTGGAGCCGAACGAGGAGAAAGCATGGGATGATTGGGTGTTGGAATCTTGTGACATTTTCAAGGATCGGAACACCTACTACTGGTATTACCATGCGCAAGGCAGAGATAAGGAAGTCTGGTCGGAATATTATCAAATAGGAGTGGCGATAGCGCCGACTCCTCTGGGTCCCTGGAAGAAATACGAGAAGAATCCTGTTTTGGAGGTGGGGGCCGAAGGCAGCTGGGATTCCCGCTCAGTTGACTGTGTCGTTGTCATGAAAGAAGAATCGTACCACGTCAGGAGAGGAACTGAAAAGTATTACATGTGGTATTCGGGAGTTGGACCAACCGGACGGCGCATGGGTTTGGCGACAGCGACAAACCCCCTGGGTCCCTGGGAAAGGTATGAAGGCAACCCTATATTAGAGGATTTTGGTTTTCTGGGCGGGGTGGTCATGGTTGATGGGAAATTCTACATGTACAGTCAATATCCCGTCACAGTGAATGATAATGGACCGTTATGCGTGGCCACAGCCGACAAGCCTGAAGGTCCCTGGACAAAATATGAAGGCAACCCCATTATTGATAGAGGTGATTGGGGATCCTGGGATGCCGGGGGCTTCTCAGAAGCAAGAGTCAAGTATCACGATGGAGTCTTCCACTGTTTTTATGGTGATAGGGGAATTGGCTACGCATACAGTTTCGACGGTTTCAACTTCACCAAATATGGTCGCAACCCACTTATCACTTTGGATAGAGTCCCCGATGCTTCAGCCCTTGCTGAAGCAAGTTTTCTTATTGAGCCGCCCTTTGTTTACGTGTATCACACATTAAAGTACATTTCTTCAAGCAGGATATGGAGTGAAGACCAGTGGAGTTATGTTGCAAAACAATCGGACTGGAAGGGAAGTTGGATTGAACATTTAGGTATTCAGGTTCTTTCGCTGGAACCACACTTCAAGATAGCAATGCCGGTTCTCAATATTGAAACATTAGGGGGCAAGCAGAGCACCGGACTGCAAGATTGTCTTCCGATAGGCCTGCAGGCTGCCTCCAGTCTTGCCCTTTCCACCGAGTGCACTTATGACGCCGGCGCCAGAGCTGGACTTCGACTTCACGTAAGGGCAAGCGACGACGGGGTGGACTATGACACCGTAGATTTGTACAACTTCAATATCGAACTTAATGCAGGCAAGGCCGTCAAGAAAACTGTCGAATTGAGCCCAAAATCGAAGTTTGTGAAGGTTATTGTCGAGAACCTGGACAACTCATATCCCGTTGGATCATTAAATATCACGGCAACCTTAGGAAACTAAGTGACAGTCAAAGGTAGATTCAAGCCAAGCGCAGGCAGTCAGAAACGTTCAACCTTAGAAGGAGGAACAACCATGAGACATTTCAAGAACTCTCACATGTCGGCCATTGTTGTTGGAACACTGTTGCTTTGTTTATTTGCAGCGGTGGCTAATGCGGAGAACGTGCCCCCGAAGAGAAACATCTTCGCGGAGAATCCGTTAATCCACATTCTCGGACCCAGTCCGGCCATTACGCCAAGCGCCGATAGGTCCGCGCCTGATAGTAGTGTCCTGGAATCTTGCGACGTCTTCAAGGACACCGACGGTACTTGGTACTGGTACTACCATGCGCAAAGCCATGACGATGACCGCTGGCCCGGTGGATATCGAATTTGCGTAGCGACTGCCAAGAATCCTCTCGGCCCCTGGACCAAGTACGAAAACAATCCTCTACTGGAACCTAGTGAAGAAGGCGAGTGGGACCATTGGGGGGACGCGTGTGCCGTTATTCTGAAAGAAGAGGCCTATGATATTGAATCGGAGGATGCAACCTACTATATGTGGTATTGGGCCGGTGAAATGGGTTTGGCTACAGCAAAGCATCCGCTGGGCCCCTGGGAGAGGTATGAAGGCAACCCTATTATGGATTGGGAAGACGAGGGCGGCAACTATCCAGGAAGTGTGACCAAGATTGGTGACACGTTCTATATGTTCGTCCAGGCTCCTACCTCGGTACAGGATCAAGGGCCATTCTGTATGGCCACGGCTCCCAGACCTGAAGGTCCGTGGACAAAATATGAGGGCAACCCTGTTATGGATCCGGGTGACTGGGGACTCTGGGACGCTGGCGGCTTCTCCGAAGCTGCGGCCAGGTATCATGAAGGGATCTACCACTGTGTTTACGGTGGAACGAAGGCCCCGAAAGTTGAAGCAATGGGCTATGCCTGGAGCACCGACCTAATCGACTGGCACAAGTACACCGCCAATCCCGTTATCCCTCTAAGCAGAGTTCCGGACGCCTCAGGCTTTGCAGAGGTACATTGTTATGTTGAAGGGGCGTATATTTATGTGTTTCACACACTGAGGTACTACACCGGCGAAGGCACTGCTCGGGGTCTTCGCAGCTTCCCTAACTGGCAGACCGAAGATCTAGCGGTCCAGGTTCTTACTATAGATCCAAATTTCAAGGTGTCCTTCCCGATTCTGCTGATGGACTCGTTGGATGCCGGGGAGAGCAGCAGAATAGCAGCTTGTCTTCCTATCGGTCTTGAGGCGGCATCAACGCTTGCCATCGCCACTGAATGCACCTACGATTCCGATGCGAGCGCAGGACTCCGAATTCATGTCAGAGGCAGTGACGACGGTGTGCATTGCGACACAGTAGACATGTTCACCTTCGATATCGATCTTCAGGCAGGAGAGACTGTGAGAAAGACAGTCAACCTAACTCCTAATTCGAGGTTCGCCAAGGTCATCGTCGAGAATTTGGACAAGTCAAATCCCGTTGAGTCATTGACCGTCACGATGACGGTAGGGAATTAGGTCAGAAATAAAGTTGAGCCCTTATCAATGAGGGGCAGTGAGAAGAATTCAATTACGGAGAGGAACTGCTATGAGACATTTCAAGAACTCTCACCTGTTGGCCATTGTAATTGGAACACTATTGCTGTGTTCATTTGTCACGGTCTCCAACGCTGAGAACGTGGCCCCGAAGAAAAACATCTTCGCGGAGAGTCCGTTAGTCCACATTCTGGGACCCAGCCCGGCTATTACACCAAGCGCTGACAGGTCCGCTGTTGACAGCAGTGTCCTCGAGTCTTGCGACGTTTTCAAGGACACCGACGGAACATGGTATTGGTACTACCATGCAATAAGCCGTGACAAGGAGCGCTGGCCCGGCGCATATCGGATTTGCGTAGCGACTGCCAAGAATCCTCTCGGTCCCTGGACAAAGTACGAAAACAACCCTGTTCTGGACATTGGCCAAGAAGGCGAGTGGGACTATCGGGTAGTTGCGTGTGCCGCTATTCTGAAAGAAGAGGCCTTTGACTTTAGGTCGCGTAATGCAACTTACTATATGTGGTATTGGTCCGGTGGTGAGATAGGTTTGGCTACAGCTGACAATCCGTTAGGGCCCTGGGAGAAGTATGAAGGAAACCCAATTATGACCTGGAAAGAGGACGGCGGGGTCTATCCAGGAAGTGTGACCAAGATAGGTGACACATTCTATATGTTCGTTCAAAACCCTGTCTCGGTCCAAGACCAGGGACCATTCTGCATAGCCACTGCTCCCAAACCTGAAGGTCCGTGGACAAAATATGAGGGCAACCCTGTTATGACTCCCGGTGACTGGGGACTCTGGGACGCTGGCGGCTTCTCCGAAGCTGCTGCCAGGTACCATGAAGGGATCTACCACTGTATTTACGGCGGAACGAAGGCGCCGAAAGTTGAGGCTCTGGGCTATGCCTGGAGTACCGACCTGATCGACTGGCACAAGTACACCGCGAATCCCGTTATCCCTCTAAGCAGGGTTCCGGACGCCTCGGGTTTTGCAGAGGTCCATTGTTACGTTGAAGGGGCGTATATTTATGTGTTCCACACGTTAAGGTACTACACAGGCGATGGTACTGCTCGGGGTCTTGGCAGTGTCCCCGACTGGGATACAGAGGATCTAGCAGTCCAGGTTCTTACTATAGATCCAAATTTCAAGGTGTCCTTCCCGATTCTGCTGATGGACTTGTTGGTCGCGGGGGAGAGCAGCAGAATAGCAGCTTGTCTTCCTATCGGTCTTGAGGCGGCATCAACGCTTGCCATCGCCACTGAATGCACCTACGATTCCGATGCGAGTGCAGGACTCCGAATTCATGTCAGAGGCAGTGATGACGGTGTGCATTGCGACACAGTAGACATGTTCACCTTCGATATCGATCTTCAGGCGGGAGAGACTGTAAGAAAGACAGTCAACCTAACTCCTAATTCAAGGTTCGCCAAGGTCATCGTCGAGAATTTGGACAAGTCAAATCCCGTTGCGTCATTGACCGTCACGGTGACGGTAGGAAACTAAGAGCTTTTAACAAGAAGACTTTCGCCGCAGAGGGCGCGGAGGATACAGAGGGTTTTCCGAAGGATGCCTGTATTGTTCCGTTATCTCCGCGTACTCCGCGGTTCATTTTGTTGGAATGTTTTAAGTCAAAGTATGGCTGCAAAGTGTCTTGACCGAACGAAGACGAAGAGTGCGTTCTTGGCCGCGTTTTTGCGCGAAGAGACAAAAGCTATCGGATTCTCGCCAGGTGATGACTGCAGCCGATGAGTTGGAACCGATGGAATGCGCAGCCGTACGGGCAGGTATTTGATGAGAGAGGATTTGGTTTAATGGGGTGTAATTGGGCTTCGATCAGTCCTGACCCTGGCGCAGGTCACGGGCATAGTTCTGGGAAGTGAGGGAAATAACGAGGCTCTCATGTGTAGGAGGTAAAGAAATGCAATCTGCAAAACAACGGATGTCTTGTATCGCTTTTTTTACGGCCATTGTACTTGGTTTGGCAATTAGCACAACCGCCGAAGCATCCGATCCTGTCGACCGTTACAACGTTGTATGGGACAGTCCCAGCGCGAATTCTACCGGCTCGATGCCTATTGCCAACGGCGATATTGCTCTGAACGTATGGGTTGAAGGGAACGGAGACCTTCTCTTTTACATTGCCAAGAATGACAGCTGGAGTGAAAACGGCAGGCTGCTCAAGTTGGGGCGTGTTCGGGTAAAGCTGTCGCCCAATCCTTTCGCCAATGGATTGCCGTTTCGGCAGGAGTTGAAGTTACACGAAGGAGAAATCGAGATCACCGCGGGTGAGGCAGGTTCGGAGGTCACGATTAGGGTTTGGGTCGATGCCAACAACCCGGTGGTTCACGTGGAGGCGGAAGGCAAGAAGAATTTTGACATGGAGGTGAATTTCGAAACCTGGCGGGAAGCCGGGTACAAACTCGATGCTACTACATACAGTGACATGTATAATTTTAACAGTGGTGGTTCAGCACCCTTAGAAACCACTTTCGCTGACAATAATCCATATCCAACTATAGTGCATCCGGATGTCATCGTTCCGGGAATGAAGGACCGCATCATCTGGTACCATCACAATGTAAAATCGGGATGTGAATTGACAATGAAGGTTCAGGGGCTGGAAAGCTTTTATGAAACAATGACGGACCCACTTTTGTACCGCACGTTTGGAGGGTCGATACAAGGTGATGGTCTTGTGTCAAGAATGGAGTCCGGAGAGGGTTGGGACGAGTCTGTTACCGGAAGGTGGACGCCCAATGACAGGGTATTGGAGTCGACCCAATCACGCACACGACAAAGTTTCAATGTTTACCTCCTGACCGAGCATCCGGTAATGGTAAGAGCCTGGCTAAAGAACTTAGACACACTTGTTGACCGGGTTGATAAGATCGATATCGAGGATGCACGCAAAGCACACCAGCAGTGGTGGGATGATTTCTGGAACCGCAGTTGGATTCGTATTACAGGCAGTGACGATGCAGAAGAAGTTGCAAGAGCTTACACGCTGCAACGTTACATTTTTGCCTGCAATTCAAGAGGGACGTATCCCATCAAGTTCAACGGCTTTCTGTTCACCGTTGAAGACGAGGAAGGAAACAATGATCCCGATTTTCGGGTGTGGGGTACGGGTTACTGGTTCATGAACACACGCGCAATGTACTGGCCGATGATGACTTCAGGCGATTTTGATTTGATGGAACCTTACTTCAATCTATACCTGAACGCTCTCCCGATGGCCAAGGAGCGAAACAGGATTTACTTCGGTCATGCGGGGGCTCATTTTCCGGAACAATTGTTTTTCTGGGGAGGCTTTCCAACCGACCATTACGGCTGGGACCGCAGAGGCAAGCATATTTCGGAAGTCGAATGCAAGTGGACAGCCAGGTTGTGGCAGGGAGGCCTGGAGCTTACTTTGATGATGCTGGACTACTATGCTCACACCGAGGACAAGGAATTCCTGACAAACAAACTCATGCCCATAGCGAACGAGATTACCACCTTTTACGATTTGCATTACAAACGGGATGAGAGTGGAAAGCTCTACATTTACCCGGCACAGTCTCTTGAGGCCTGGTGGGATTGTGTTAATCCCATGCCCGAAGTTGCTGGTCTGAGGTACGTGTTGGATAAGTTATTGAAACTGCCTGAAGAATATACAAGCTCACAACAGCGTCAGAAGTGGGAGCGTTTGCTTTCAGAGACACCAGAGCTACCCACAAGGAAGCTTGAGGATGGAAGAACCATTCTGGCGCCCGCGGAAAAGTATGCAGACAAGCATAATCGCGAGAATTGTGAGCTGTATGCCGTTTTTCCATACCGGCTTTTCGGCGTAGGAAGACCCAATCTTGAGATCGCACAACTGACATATGAGAACCCATTCCCGGACCATTTCAACATTGGAGTATACATGGCATATCTTGGCTTGGTGGACGAGGCGCAACAGTACATCGTGTCCAGGGCGCTTCGCTCGAGCAATTTTCGCTTCCGGCACCTCAACACAGAGCAATTCCCGTTGGCTTATATGTCCTTGCTGCAGGCGATGTTGTTGCAGTATGAAGATGAGAAGATATATCTGTTTCCAACCTGGCCGAAGGAATGGGACGTTGAATTCAAGCTGTATGCACCATACAACACGGTGGTTGAAGGGACATATCGCAAAGGCGAGCTGGAGCGGTTGAAGGTCACTCCGGAGTCGCGGGCAAAGGATGTCATCCAGATGCTGCCTTAGGCCGCCAGACATCCAAGCTTTTGTCCGCCATTGCCCCACGCGGTTTACCGGACGCATACCACGCTATGGATAAGACCGCTATGAAATCCCGGACAAGTCCGACCTTGGGAACTGAGTTACAGTTACGGGTAGATTCAGGCCAAGTATAGTTCGTTAGAAACATTCAACTTTAGAAGGAAGAACTGTCATGAAACATTTCAAGAGTTCTCGCCTGTTGGCCATTGTTATTGGGACACTATTGCTTTGTTCATTTGCTGAAGCGACGTTTGCCCAAGAAGTTACTCTTTACGTTTCAACAGATGGCAATGACCAATGGTCCGGCACTTTGAAAAGTGCCAATGCCGGCAATACAGATGGGCCCATGAAGACTCTCGTGGCGGCGCGTGACGCGGCACGGAAATTGGAGCCGGAACAACGGAGGAGGATCATCTTACTCCAAGGCCGGTACTTTCTGCAGGAACCGCTCGAACTGGATGCCAGAGATGAAGGACTGACGATTGAAGCGGCGGCGGGGAACAGGGTTGTTCTGTATGGCGGTCGGAAGGTGACTGGTTGGAGTAAAGACGGTGAGAATTTCTACTCTATTGCCATGCCGAGTGTTAAAGAAGGAAAACTGGACTTTCGCGCCCTGGTGGTCAACAACAGGTTCCGTACTCGGGCACGGTTGCCACAAGAGGGAGCATTCAACCACGTCGACTCAACGTACGAAGGAGGTTCTGCCCAACCGACGGAAGAAGAACGATTGCTCATGGAATATGACCCCAAGGATATTCCCCCCTCCCTGGACGTCAATAATGCCGAGGTTAGACTTTATCATTTGTGGGATGAATCGCTGCTTGGTGTTGCCTCCAACGACACTGAATCTCACAAACTAAAATTCTCCAATAGGCCCGGTTACGCCTCAGGGGCATTCTTTATGAAAAAATACATCGTCTGGAATACTCGAGAGGGCATGAAGGAGCCCGGGCAGTGGTACCTTGACCGTACAGAGGGGAAATTGGTCTATTGGCCCCAACCCCGTGAGGATATCAGCGAAATCGAGACTATCATCCCGACGCTTGAGTCGATTATTCGGATCCAGGGCACCGAGGAGGAACCGGTCAAGAATATAACTTTGCGGGGATTCGGTTTATCCGTGACGACCACGCCGATAGCTGCCGGTGGCTTCGGCGCCGGCAGATTCGCTGGAGCCGTTGCTATAAGGTCCGCCGAGAATTGTCAGCTGCAAGATTTGGAGATCTTTAACGTCAGTGGTTATGGCATCAAGGCATCGGGGAGTAACTTTAGCGTTGAAAGATGTCATATTCATCACACGGGCGCCGGGGGCCTCAGGTTTCAGTCTGGAGAAGGTGCAGTGGTGGCGGATAACCACATCCACGACGTGGGGATTCTGTATCCCAGTGGCATTGGAATATGGGGCGGCGGCAGGGGCGCACGTGTCAGCCACAACGAGATTCATGATACGACTTATACGGCGATTGACTTCGGCGGCCAAGATCACTTGATTGAGTACAACCTCATCTATCGCGCGATGGAGGAGCTCCACGACGGCGGAGGCATCTACACTCACGGAGGCAAAGGAATCGTCATCCGCGGGAACTACATTCGCGACTTCAAATATGATTTCCATCTCGATTCAGGAGCCTGGGCATACTACCTCGATGAACGAAGCGAAAACTGCACTATCGAGGGCAATTTATCTGTCAGAGTGCCGTGGCCGACATTACATCACATTGCCAAGAACAACACGCTCCGTAATAACTTTTTCATCACACAGTTGGATACAGTTGCCCGAATCGAACTTCCCATATCGTCGAATTATGTTTTCGAGAAAAATGTAATTTATGCAGTAGGCCCCATCATTATTGCCAACTGTGAAGCTCTGACGAGCTTCTCTCACAACCTGTTCTTCAGCGAAAGAGGCCAAATAGACTGTCACAAGATGCGGGAATATACCCATGCCAGCAGCTATCCACTGCAGGAGTCTGAGGAGATCATCGTAGCCGACCCTCTTTTCATAGACTACGAGGGAGGTCTCGTTCGCCTGGCTCCGGATTCCCCTGCGCTCAAACTGGGCATTGTTCCCATCGATGTCAGCACCGCCGGCAGACGTTAAGAGTATTCAATAACTTGGTTCTTGTGTGAGACATCTTTATGGCGTAATGGTTTGGTCAGGATATCAAATAACTAGGAGGAAACAGTAATGAAAGATCTCAAGAATTCTAACATGTTGCTGATTGCCGCTCTTGTACTGTCGCTCTGTTCATTCGCGGCGACAGTCAATGCAGCCAGTTCAGCCGCGCAGTCAAATGTGTTCGCAGAAAAAGGGTTTATCCACATCCTTGGGCCTAATCCGGCCATAATGGCAGGTGACGAGGATGCAATAGATGGATGGATGCTTGAGTCAGCTGACATAATCAAGGTTAAGAACACCTACTACTGGTATTATCATTTTAGAGGTAAAGAAGAAAGAGATAACATGCAATCAGGGCAGAGGAAGCATCCGACTGGGTATCGATTAGCAGTAGCGACCGCCCCATCCCCTCTTGGACCCTGGACAAAGTACGAAAATAACCCGATTCTGGATTACGGACCTTTGGACAGTTGGGACGTTGGTAATGCATGTGCCACCGTCCTTAGAGCAAGAGATTCGGGTGAGGAGAAATATTACATGTTTTACAATAATATTGGGGGGGGGAAAAGGGGTGTTGGTCTGGCTACAGCTTCACATCCGTTAGGTCCCTGGAAGAGGTATGAAAACAACCCTGTCGTCGAATGGCCTGGTGGCTGGTTATGCAGTGTAATGGAAGTAGACGGCAAACTTCACATGTACCATGGTGGCAATGGTGGGAGGTCGTTTTCCGTAGCAACGGCTCTTAAACCTGAAGGCCCCTGGACAATGTATGAACACAATCCTATTTTTGTTCAAGGCGATTGGGGTTCCTGGGATGATGGTGGTCACACTGAGGCCAAGATCCTTTATCGCGAAGGAGTTTTCCACTTCTTTTATGGTGGTAGTCCATATCCTGCACAAACCTTTGAAAGTATAGGGTACGCATATAGCTTTGACGGATACAACTGGATTAGATATAGCGGCAATCCGGTTGTTCCCAGGGAGAGAAATCCTGGTGCTTCGGCCCATGGCGAAGTGCAGGCACTTATTGAGCCACCTTACGTTTATCTGTATTATACACTCAGGTTAAATAACCGGGGCACATTTGAAGTCCCATCAGAAGATTTAGGGATACATATTCTTACGATAGACCCGCACTTTAGCTTATCGATGCCAGTACTGAGCATTGACTCATTGATGGCTAATCAGAGTAGCGACCTGGAAGCTTGTAATCCACTAAGCTTTGAAGCAGCCAGCAGTCTGGCTTTGACCATCGAATGCAGCTATGATGCCGAAGCAAAAGCAGGACTGCGAATTCATGTAAGGTCGAGCTACGACGGTATAAAATACAATAGCATAGACCTATACAACTTTGACATTGATTTTATACCAGGCCAAACAATAAATAAGACAATCGAACTGTCCCCCAAAGCTAAATTCATAAAGATTGCAGTAGAAAACCTGGATGACTCACAACCAGCTAATGCAATAAAAGTCACGGCAACCCTAGGGAACTGATTCCGCCTGCACATTGAAACTCTGCAAGCGGAGGTCGGTCGATTCAAGAGGCAGAAAATCTGAGTGGATTGTTGTGATGATTTTCACGACTTTTCGCATGCGGATAATTGTTGTCTGCTGCGCCTCGGACTGCCCACGTGGCAATCGAAAGTTAATCACGCCTATTGACTGATGCAGAAGGGCGAAAAGCCCACCTGCGACGGTCGCGAGTAGGGCCATATCGGGGCCCTCGATAAGGGTCTATTCCGAGCAAATCGGAGATTGTGACCATGGCAAATACAACAAAGCAGTCTTTAGGAATAATCATTGCCGCAACGATCATGCTTCTTGCTGCAGCAAGCACAGAGGCACAGGATGATCTGGAAGCGGAACAGTTAGCGCGTGCATATAAGGATTTGGAGAAGCATCTTGGTGCAAATGCGCCGAAAGATGAAGATTTGGTGCTATTGACTGAGCGAACGACACATCCCGATGCGCAATGGTTTCCTGATGCCGGCTTGGGACTGTTTATGCACTTGAACTTGCCAAGTGTCCATCCTGAAACCGGAAATTCCTGGAGCTGCTTTGTGCGCGAAGGGAGTTCGAACGCAGACAACCATAGCCCTCAGGAATTTTGGGCATTAGCTGACAAGTGGAATCCCGAGAAATACGATCTGGATAAATGGATGAAGGCCGCGAAAGCTGCCGGTTTCAAATACGCTGTGTTGACCGCCAAGACTCATGTTGGGTATTCCCTTTGGCCCAGCCAGTACGGCGAGATGAGCACGCGGGAACATATGAACGGCCGTGACCTTCTCGGACCCTACGTCGAAGCGTGCCGCAAAAACGATATAAAGCCGGGATTCTATTTTTCCGGATTTGACTGGTACTATGAGCGAGACTACATTAATTTCTTCCAATCCAGAGGTTCACTCTTTTCTTTTGATTACTTTGGCAAACCCAATAGACCACCTGTCAAGAAAGACACTTATTTTCTCAACTACAAGCACGAACCTGTTGAGAAGTTGCCCGTACGTCCCGCAGGCTTCGCGGCAGAGTATAGGGAATTCTCACGAGGTCAAACGTTTGAACTGCTCAACAAATACGGGAAGATAGACATCTGGTGGTGGGACGGCGGCGGGGATGTCGGCACAGAGGAAATGCGCAAGATTCAGCCTGGGATTGTCATAAATTGTCGTGATGGCGGCGGCGACTATGTCACACCTGAAACCCTCGGGGAATTTAATTACGACTACATCAAATATGCCAGGGAACAGGGCTGGTGGATTGAACTGTGTGAGATTTGGACCGAAGGCAGCTGGCACTATGACCACCAACAAGAAGGTGGACAAGTGAAAGGTGAACAATTGAAGGATACCGGCTGGGTGTTGTATACATTGGCAAGGTGTCGCAGCTGGGACAGCAATTTACTCCTGAATGTCGGCCCTCGCCCCGATGGACAGATGCCGGAGCAGTTCTATGAGAAATGTGCCGAGATGGCAGAATGGATGAAGCACAGCGGTGAATCCGTTATCGGCATCACGGGTGGCGGGCCCTACCCCGAACAAAGTAATGTCCCAACTACCATAAAAGACAATACATGGTATTTGCACCCCGATTATCGACGTGAGACCTGGGACGAGCCAATCGTTGTTGAAGACGTCGAACGGCCTGTGAACGTAAAACTGCTGCGAACCGGTGAGGCATTGAGTTATTCCTATGAGGATGAAACTCTGACAATCCTTATACCGAAAAGTAAACGAACTGATCTGACTGATGTAGTAGCTCTCCAATTCTGAGAGTGGCGTGTGTAATCAAATCGAGACCATTCTCAAAGCGGAGATGTGCGATGGCTGGTGTTTCAAAAAAGGGTGTGCTGCTTTCGAAAGACGCCATGATCTAAACTCAGAGTGTCCAAGCGATGCTGACGGCGTACCCGGACCATACGGTAAGCAGAGTTTTCAGGGCGATGTAAATGGAGGCATCAAAAATGAATTACATGAAGCGCATGGTTTTGACAGTCGTATTTGCTGGTTTGGCAGCAGTGTGTATGAGTTGTGTTCATGAGCGGGGTATAGGGCTTTCCGTTCGGAACATCTATCCGGCATCGGATCTGCAGAACACCGGCAATTGGGTCTTAAGAGCAGATATGAGCGATGAATTTGATGGCACCAGCCTGGATTCGGATAAATGGTTAGCCAGTGGAACCGATGGCAAGTATCATGTTGGTTGGACAGGTCGAAGACCTTCCCAGTTTGTCCCTGAGAACGCCATCATCGAAAATGGCAAGCTCAAGTTAAGGACTAAATGGGAGCCTGAATTTGATTTTGCTGAAGGCCACTATATATACACCACGGCAGCGGTAATCACCAAAAACACTTTGAAATACGGCTATATTGAAATCAAGTGTAAAGCTGCCGATGTGTCGTTCACCAGCTCGTTCTGGGCCACGGGACCGAGTTCTGAGTTGGATATCTTTGAGTTTGTAGGCGATTCGAAGGTCCGTGAACACTTCGATACTCTCTATGAGTTCTGCATCCATAATAGGAATGTGGAGGATTGGCAAAGTGAATTTTGGAAAGAAAATGTGTCGTTGCCATGGCGGGTAGCCAGTGGGTTTCATGTATATGGCTGTGAATGGGATGAAAATGGTTTGAAATTCTATGCAGACGGCAAGTTAGTAAAATCCGCTTCCAAAGAGTCAATAGGAAATCACTGGTGTTTGACTGAAGAGATGAACGTCTGGATGGACTCAGAAGCTTTCATATGGCATGGTTTTCCTGATAAAGATGAGCTGCCTGCCGATTATGAGATTGAGTATATTCGCATATGGCAAAAATAGACAGCAGCGGAGTGAGTGTTTCTTCGCAACGACTGATATCTGTATTGATCAAAGTAGTATGTAGAAATGCTTCAAAGAGGCTGACGAAGTGGTAACGGTCATCTCCCGAAATGTGATAGGGGAAATGTCGGATTATCATGAGTGCCAGAGTAGAAGAGAAATTCGCACAGGAGAGCAGGAGGTTATGGCGATGGGAAAAATGACAAAACAGTTTTTGGGAGTAATCCTTGCGACAACTATCTTGTTTCTTACCGCGGCAGACATAAAGGCACAGGATGCCGAAGAATCGGAGGCGCCTGAGATCAGGATACCAGGCAAAGTTCTACTCCGAGGTGAGAGAACTACGCATCCAGACGCCCAATGGTTTCCCGATGCCGGTTTGGGACTGTTTATGCATTGGGGCATACCAAGTGCGCATCCTGAGACCGGTAATTCCTGGAGTTGCTTTGTGTTTGATGAGAAACCAGGGTGGTTGAACGAACCCTACCGTAGCCCCCAGGATTTCTGGGCATTGGCGGAGACGTGGAATCCCGAGAAATACGATCCTGACAAGTGGATGAAAGCGGCGAAGGCTGCCGGATTCCAGTACGCGGTACTAACCTCCAAACCTCATCTGGGTTATGCCATTTGGCCCAGCGAATTCGGCGAGATGAGTACCCGGCAATATATGAATGGCCGTGACCTGCTCACTCCTTATCTCGAAGCCTGCCGAAAAAACGGCATGAAAACCGGATTCTATTTTTCCGGGTCGGACTGGTATTACGAACGGGAGTACATGAATTTCTATTTCGGAGGATCGGGGGAAAAAAGGGACCATTTCCTCAACTACAAACATGAGCGGGTCGAAGAGCTCCCTCAACGTCCACCCGGCTGGGGGGAGAAGATGACCGAATTCAAACGCGGTCAGGTGCTGGAATTACTCCAGAACTTTGGGGAGATAGATATATGGTGGTGGGACAGTAGCACCCAGGTAAGTATCGAAGAGATTCGCAAACTTCAGCCGGGAATTTTGGTTAATAATCGTGGACCCGGCGGCGGCGACTATGTTACGCCCGAGACTTTGGGTCAGTTCAGATACGAATATATCAAGAACGCACGAGAACACGGCTGGTGGATTGAACTGTGTGAGCTTTGGAACAAAGATGCTTGATTTTATCACAACGCAGTAGAAGGTGAGAAATTGAAGGATACCGGCTGGGTGTTGTATACATTGGCAAAGTGTCGCAGTTGGGACAGTAATTTACTGCTGAATGTTGGCCCTCGCCCTGATGGGCAGATGCCGCAGGAGTTCTATGATAAATGTGCCGAAATGGCAGAATGGATGAAGCACAGCGGTGAATCCGTTATCGGTATCACGGGCGGAGGACCCTACCCCGAACAAAGTAATGTCCCAACTACCATAAAAGACAATACATGGTATTTGCACCCCGATTACCAACGTGATACCTGGGACGAGCCAATCGTTGTCAAGGATATCGAACGGCCTGTGAACGTTAAACTGCTGCGAACCGGTGAGGCATTGAGTTATTCCTATGAGGATGAAACTCTAACGGTTCTTATACCCAAGAGCAAGCGTACTGATCTGACCGACGTGGTTGCTGTTCAGTTCTAGGGGAGACCGACAATACGAGGTCATTTGTGGACGGGCTCCGAATCCTGCCGCATGCGGCAGGAGTTCTGCTGTTGAATAACCAGGACAGACTTATTGATGAGTCAAGGATAGTGTTGCCAATGATGACGTAACCGTTGCTTAATTTCGGAGGGACACAATATGACTCGGCATACTTGGTTCAAAATTGCATTGGGTATTTTTCTTTCTGTTTTGTTGAGTGTTACTTCTGCGACAGCGGAGAATAGACCCCGTGCGCAATGGACAAAACCGGCCGGTTTTGATCCTGGAGAGGAAGTAAAGAAGCACACCGATACGCTGCCGTTATCGGATCAGGAAGATTGGCAGAATTGGCAAAGATTTGAGCCCATGTGGGACGAGTTCGAGGGCGATGAGCTCGATGCGGACAAATGGCATCCGAACAATCCCACCTGGAAAGGACGCAAACCTGGATTGTTTCATCCCGGCAACGTGAGTGTCCGTGACGGCAAACTGCACTTGACGATGAAGAAGGAAGATGTGCCGGAAATGTCCAAGGAGGAGGGATTCCATACGTACACATCGGCTGCGGTGAAGAGCAAAACCACAGTATTGTATGGCTATTTTGAAGTGAAGTGCAAACCAATGCGCTCTAATGGCTCCAGTGGCTTCTGGTTTTATGATCAGACCGATGACTGGTGGACAGAAATAGATGTTTTCGAGCTTGGGGGCGGTGTGCCCGGATACGAAAAGAAATACAACATGGATGCGCACGTGTTCAGGGCCCCTAATGAAACTATAGAAAGGCCCTGGGCCGAACACGCGGAATGGTCGGCGCCGATGGAACTGGCGGACGATTACCACGTCTATGGCCTGGAATGGGATGAGAAAAGAATCCGATACTATTTCGATGGCGTGCCGGTAAGGTGGTTGGAGAATACGCATTGGCATCAGCCGCTTACTCTGAACTTCGACAGTGAGACGATGCCGGAATGGTTTGGCCTGCCGAAAGATGAGGACCTGCCCTCGACCTACAGCGTTGAATACGTCAGAGCCTGGAAATCAACTCCAAGGACAACGCCGGAAAACTGGACGAGGGAAGGGAAAATTGGTCCCACGCCGGAACGAATATCAGATGCGCTGCCCTTATCGGATCAAAAGAACGAGGCGAAGTGGCGCAAGCACGAACCGATGTGGGACGAGTTCAAGGCCGATGTGCTCGACATGAGCAAATGGACTCCGTATATGCGCGGTTGGCGTGGCAGAAAACCTGCGTATTTTTCTCCGGAAAACGTCGCGGTCAGTGACGGCAATATGCGTCTGACGATGCGAATGGAGGAGCCTCCGGATACGGCGAAGGAGAGGGGTTATCATACTTATACTTCCGCCATAGTGGAGAGTAGGACCCAGGTGAAATACGGATACTTTGAGATCAAATGCAAGGCGATGCGCTCTTACGGCTCAAGCAATTTCTGGTTCATCGGCGGAGGAACGGAAATCGACGTATTTGAAATAGGCGCCGGCGCGCCTGGTTACGAAAGAGATTATCATATGGATGCCATGGTCCATCGATCCCGAGTCGATGGCAATCCCTGGTGTATGCCTGCCATATGGGAGGCGCCGGAGAGCTTGGCGGATGATTATCATGTTTATGCCTTGGAGTGGGACAAGGACATGCTGAAGTATTACTTCGACGGCGTGCTGGTCCGATGGATCAAAAACACGGATTGGCATGATGACCAACGGATGGTGTTTGACAGCGAGACTTATCCTTTGTGGTTCGGCCATCCTTTAGCGGAGGACTTGCCCTCGATATACAGTATCGAGTATGTCAGGTCATGGAAAAGAGATGACCAATAATCGAATTCCAACTCAGCAGGCTGCTGGGTGAAAAATGGAGGTATCCTATCATGAGGCAATACATGAACTCTCACTTGTTGGTGATTGTCAGTCTCACATTGCTGGTTTGTTCAGTCACCACAATATCAACTGCTGAAGAAATCGCATTCTACGTGTCCCCCGAGGGGAATGATTCGTGGGTGGGAGACAGTATCGAGAGACCGTTTTCCACGATACAAAAGGCTCGCGATGCCGTCCGCGCCCTGAGGAATAGGGGGGAGCTCACCCAGCCGGTGACGGTGTATCTCCGTGGTGGTTTGTATGAGCTGGACGAGACCATCGCGTTTACAGTTGAGGATTCCGGAACGAGGGAGTATCCGATTACATATACTGCCTATAAAGATGAAGAACCAATCGTAAGCGGAGGAAGGAAGATCGCCGGACCCTGGGAAGATTACGAGGGCGAGATTAAGGTTTGTACAATCCCCGAAGTTAAAGACGGCAAATGGTACTTCAGGCAGCTTTTTCTAAACGGCCAGAGACAGCAGCGAGCACGCATTCCCAATGATGGTTTTTACAGGACAGAAGGCGAGATGGATAGAGATAGTTTTAAGTATAAAGAAGACCACTTCAAGGATTGGAATAACCTCAATGGTGTTGAAGTTGTAATCTTTCATTCCTGGAATGAATCCAAACTTCTTATTTCTGAATTGGATGAAGAGAGTAGAACAGTATTCTTCACGGGCCGGATCGGTAGGAGGGGAGACAATAACCGCTACTATATCGAGAATGTCCTGGAAGGACTGGACAGACCAGGTGAATGGTACTTAGAGCGGTCCACAGGCAAACTTTACTACTGGCCTGACGGGGACCTGGACAACGCCGAATTGCGGGCGCCTCTTTTGAATGAGCTTATCAGGTTTGAGGGAGATGTAGATAAGAAGGATGACCATATTCGATATATCAATATTCGTGGGCTTACTTTGTGCGAAACAAGTTATATTCTTCCAGAAGAGGGTATTCCTACTATCAGAGATGTCGGTGATATATGGTTTCCGTCAGCCATTACTTTAAAAGGTGTGAGTCACTGCAGTTTTGAAGATAACACCGTCAGAAACGTCGGCACTTACGGTATCGATTTAAGCGGCGATGCCATTCACCTAATAGGAAATAAGATTTATGACACCGGTAGCGGGGGGATTGTGACCAGAAGTTACGGAAAGTATCGTAACGTAATTTCATATAATCATATTCATGACTGCGGTGTGGTTTTTCACAGCGGTGTTGGAATTAACATCGATGACGGCGGCGGTTTGATTGCGAACAATCTGATTCATGACACGGGGCATTCCGGCATATACGCGCGTCATTTTGGCACCGATTATGGACAGGAACATGAGAGGAGAAACCAGGAACAAGGGCTTATTATCGAGTACAATGAAATATACAACCCGATGCAATTGGTCAATGACGGGGCGGGGATTTTTGTTCGTGATGACTTTGTTGTCATAAGGAACAATCTTATTCATGATTCCTGGACACCTCCCGAAGGGCAAGGGAGTCCTGCATGGGGAATCTATCTTGGCTGTGAAACAAGAAACTGTCTTGTAGAGAACAATGTTGTGTATAGAACCGAGGGTGGGCAACATGTTTGGTTTCAGAACAAAAACAATACAATCTTCAACAATATCTTTGTAGACGGAGGCAGGCAGCAGATAGATTACAACAATATGTCGAACGCTTTCCACCATCAAATAAGATTGCTTCGCAATATCATCTATTTTTCGGATTCCGAGAGTGCGCTGTACGACATATCTGGAAATGGCTCGCTGCCTGCGGAATCGAACTTCAATCTAATATTCAACGCGAAGGGTCAAGACTTGGTGATTAGAGGTCTAGCAGAGGTCGAGACATTTGAGGATTGGCAGGAGCGCGGCTTTGAAGCATCTTCCATTATTGCGGACCCATTGTTTGTGGATCCTGAAAACGACGACTATTCCTTAAGACCCGATTCCCCCGCCTTTGAATTGGGATTCAAGCCGATAGACCTCTCCAGGGTGGGCTTGAGAGGTAGAAAGGCAAAGTAGGAAGAAGAAATTGTGGACAATATTTGTTATTGAACTTTAGAAAGCGTTTGGAGGTTTACTATGAAGTGCTTTAAGATTTCACACATGTTGACAGTCGTTGGTCTTTCACTATTGCTGAGTTCATTTGTTTCAATGGCACAGGCTGATGAGATTGTCCTTTACGTCTCCCATGAGGGGAATGACGCCTGGCGAGGGGGCAGTATTGACAGGCCCTTTGCAAGCATACAGAAGGCGCGTGATGCCATCCGTGCAATGAAGAAAGAGGACGGATTGAATGAGCCGGTTACCGTTTACATTCGGGGCGGTTTGTACGAGCTGGACGAACCCATTGTGTTTACTCTTGAGGATTCCGGCACAAGGACCTGCCCCATTACCTACACAGCTTATAGGGATGAAAAGCCTGTTATCAGCGGCGGCAGGGGAATTGATGTTTCGTGGAAGAAGTACGAAGGCGAGATTATGGTCGCTACTATTCCGGAAGTCAAACAAGGCACATTGAATTTCATGCAACTCTTCGTCAACGGTAAACGCCAGACACGGGCCCGTACTCCTAACCTCGGTGAAGGATTCTATTACAGTGAACCACCTGAAGAGGATATTGGCAGAGATGCCATAAAATACAGGGCAGGTGAATTCCAAAACTGGAAGAATCTCACTGATGTACAGATTGTGATTCATCAATCCTGGAACGAGTCACGACTCATTGTTTCGAATTTATACGAGGACGAAAGGGTAATAACATTTACAGGTCCGATAGGCAGGCGAGTCTCGCGCAACCGATATTACATAGACAATGTTTTGGAGGGGCTGGACAAACAGGGGGAATGGTATTTAGACCGACATACAGGCGAACTTTACTATTGGCCTGATGTCGACCTGGAGAGTGCTGAATTTCGAGCACCTGTTTTGAATGAGCTTCTCAGGTTCGAGGGCGATGTAGAAGCGAAGGAACATATTCAATATGTCAATATTCGTGGGCTTACTTTCTGCGAAACGAGTTACCGCCTTCCAGACGAAGGTATTCCCGTCATCAGAGATGTCGGTGATATATGGTTTCCATCAGCCATTACCTTAAAGGGTGTGAGTCACTGCAGCTTTGAAGACAACATCGTGAGAAACGTCGGCACCTATGGGCTTGATTTGACCGGCGATGCCATCCATGTAAGAGGGAATGAGATTTATGACACCGGCAGTGGTGGGATTGTGACCCGAAGTTATGGAAAGCAACGCAACGTAATTTCATACAACAATATTCATGACTGCGGCCTGGTTTTCCCCAGCGGCGTTGGAGTTAATATTGATGACGGGGGAGGTTTGATTGCAAACAATTTGATTCATCACACCTCACATTCCGGTGTTTACGTGCGTCATCATACTACTGATTACGGACAGGGACCCGAAAGAAGTAATCAGGAACAGAAGTTGATTATTGAATATAATGAGATCTACGAAGTGATGCATGGGTCGAATGATGGAGCAGGCATTTTTGTTCGTGACGACCATATTGTTATTAGAAACAATCTTATTTACGATGTCTGGGCAGTCTCTGGGGGTATTGGAAGTCCCGGATGGGGGATTTATCTCGGCTGTGAGACGAGAAACTGTCTGATTGAGAATAATGTTGTGTATAGAGCCAGCGCGGGGCAAATGATATGGTTCCTGAATAAGAACAATACTTTCTTTAACAATATCTTTGTAGATGGATCCCGCACCCAGATAAATTACCAAAATAGTGGAGATGCTTACCACCACAACATTAGATTCCTGAGAAATATCCTTTCTTTTTCGGGCTCTGATACACCCCTTTACAGTTTTGGATATAGTTCTGGAAGATCGCTGCCGGAGGAATCAGATTATAATCTTATATTCCCCGCAGGGGGTCAAGACCTTGTGATTAGAGGTCTTCCAGGAGTCGAGACATTTGAAGATTGGCAGGAGCTCGGTTTTGACCAACACTCCATTGTTGCTGACCCATTGTTTGTGGATCCTGAAAACGACGACTATACCTTAAGGCCCGATTCCCCCGCCTTTGAATTAGGATTTAAGCCGATAGACCTTTCCAGGGTGGGCTTGAGGGGTAGAAAGCTGAAGTAAACCTGAACGCATCTCTTGAGAAGGAATGAGACGCAAGTGGTTGATATAGATCCAGTGGACATGAATGGGAGGGTTGAAAAATGTTTATATTTGCAGGGTTTGATATGCGACGAATAAAGTTTCTGCTACTGATCCTCCCAGCGATGGCGATGATGCTTCCCGGTGTTTCTGAAGCCCAATCATCCGGAGAATCGTTTGCAAAGATATGGGAACAAGAGATTGTTTTGCCTACTTACCTTATTGGCAAAGATGGGCCCAATCCCAGGTTCTATAACGGCAGGGCTTATCAAGGAGCGCAAGGCCGCGTCTATCCATATCCAATTCAGGAACGCTTGACCGACAACCGTCAAGACGTGAGTTACAATGCTGTTTATCTTGAAAACGAGTATATCCAGCTCAGCCTGTTGCCTGAAATAGGCGGCAGGCTGTTTTCGGCGTTGGACAAAACCAACGATTATGATTTTATCTACCGTCAGAATGTGATCAAACCGGCTCTTATTGGGATGCTCGGCTCCTGGATCACCGGCGGGATTGAGTGGAACGTTTTTCACCACCATAGAAACACATCCTTTATGCCTGTGGACCACATAATCCAGGAAAATCCTGATGGAAGTGTTACAGCCTGGGTGGGCGAGATAGAGATGCGCCACAGAATGAAATGGGCAGTCGGCGTCACTGTATATCCCGGTAAATCATACTTCGTCTCGACGCTCGTCGCGTATAATCGATCGCCATTCATCCAGTCCATTTTGTACTTTGCTAATGCAGGTGTCCATACAGGAGAAGACTATCAGGTCATTTTCCCTCCTAGCACAGAGTGGGTTACTCAGCATGCGAAAAGGGAGTTTGCAGCCTGGCCGATTGCTCATGAAACTTACAACCGTGTAGATTTTACATCCCTCGGACTTGAAACCGGGAACGATGGAGTGGACATCAGCTGGTGGAAGAATAATTTAAAGCAAATATCCTATTTTTGTTTTAACTACGAAGATGACTGGATGATCGGTTACGACCATGGAAAAGATGCCGGCACATGTATTGTTGCCAATCATCACATCGCTCCCGGCAAGAAATTCTGGACCTGGGGCAGTGGTACTAAGGGCGAAGTATGGGATAAGGTTCTAACTGAAACCGATGGTCCTGAACTGGAACTCATGGCCGGCGGTTATTCAGATAATGAGCCAGACTACAGTTGGATAAAGCCCTTTGAAACCAAAATCGTCCGGCATTACTGGTATCCGGTTCGTGGTATAGGTGGTGGAGCAAAAAATGTCAACATCGAAGCTGCAGTCAATCTGGATGTAACAGAGGAGAACTCCGCCAAGATAGGATTTAATACAACATCGCGTCGAGACAACGCAAAAGTGCTGCTCATGGCCGCTGAGAACGTGATATTTGAGAAAGAGATAGATATAAGCCCAGGCAAACCATTTTTGACAGAGGTAGCCTTGCCTTCCGGAGTGAATGAGGAAGATTTGCGGATTTCTTTGCTTTCTTCAGAGGGCGAGGAATTGATTGCATACAAGCCGGTTAAGAAGAAAGGAGCCCCAATGCCCGAGGTGGTCAAACCGCCTGCTCCTCCAAAAGAAATAGAGTCGGTCGAGGAACTTTATCTGGCGGGCATGCGTTTGGAGCAATTTTATCATCCCTCAATAGATCCTCTACCGTTTTATGAAGAAGCCTTGAGAAGAGACCCTGGCAACTCAAGAGTTAATACAGCGGTTGGTATCATTAACATGAGGAGCGGGAAGTTCGAAGAAGCAGAAAAGTATCTTAGAATTGCTCTTGATCGGGTCACTCGGGACTATACCCATCCGAGAGATGCCGAAGCCTTCTACTATCATGGGTTGGCTTTGACGTATCTGGGAAGATTTAGAGAGGCTTACGACGACTTTTATCAAGCAACTTGGGATGCGGAATTCCATTCAGCGGCTTATTATCAACTGGCAGAAATAGATTGCCGAAAAGGGGATTTCGCGCAAGCCATGGAACATTTGGCTAGCTCCCTTTCCACAAACGTCAATAACACGAAAGCGTCGAACTTGAATGCAATAGCATTAAGGAAAATGAGCCGACTTGAAGAAGCAGAAGAAGTTGCATCCAAGGTCGTATCAACAGATCCTTTGAATTTTCTGGCCAGAAATGAGCTCTACCTGACTCAATCAGCACTTGGGCTCAAGGATAAAGCTACCCAGACAATAAATGCCTTAACGACAAAGATGAGAGATATACCTAATTCCTATCTGGAGCTTGCTGCCGATTATGGCAATTGTGGTTTATTCAATGAGGCGATTGAAGTCCTATCACGGCTGATTGAAATGAATAAGCCGGCAGTCAGCACATACCCCATGCTCTATTATTATGCCGGTCATTATTCCCAACGGAACGGTGACGTCGGCAACGCTGATAAATATTACCGTCTTGCAAGGCAGATGTCTCCCGATTACTGTTTTCCTTGTCGCTTGGAGTCAATTGGGGTTCTCCGTGCGGCCATGAACGATAATCCTGAAGATGCTATGGCTCCGTATTACCTCGGCAATCTACTCTATGAAAACCAACCTGAGGCAGCAATACAAGTATGGGAGAAATCGGAAAGGTTGGGCGCTGATTTTGCCACGCTGCATCGAAATCTTGGTTTGGCGTACGCTCGAACAGAAAAAGACATCCCCAAAGCCATTGCCAGTTACAAGAAAGCCGTGGCTTGCGACAATAAAGACACGAGAATCATTTATGAGTTGGACGTTTTGTATGAAAAGAGTCAGTTGCCTCTTCAAGATCGGCTGGCATTTCTGCAAGAACATCATGAAACGCTCATTTCGGACGAGTACTTATTGCCCCTTGAAAGAGAGATTGGCATCTATGTTCACCTTGGCCAATATGACAAGGCCCTTGAGCTTATGAAGCCTTATCATTTCCAGCGATGGGAAGGCGGAGCGAATGTCTACACCTCATATGTCAATGCGAACATCCGTCGCGGCTTAGAGCTCTTGAAAGCCACAGAACATCAGAAGGCTCTCCAATATCTCGAAGCAGCTCTGGAATTCCCAATACACTTGGAAGCGTCTAAGCTATTTGCCGGAGGAAGGTCTTGTGAAGTTTACTACCTCATTGGATACGCCTATGAGACTATGGGGGACAGTGAGAAAGCCAGAGAATCGTATGAAAAAGCGGTCGCGGAAAGACAATATTACCATCAGCTCAATATACCGCACTATTATCGGGGATTGGCGCTTAAGAAGTTAGGCAGAACTGAGGAAGCGAATCAACTGTTTGATGGTCTAATCAAGCTGGGACAGGAAAGGCTTGCTGCTGTTGAGACTAGTACTGGTTTGAGCTTTTTTGCAAAGTTTGGAGAAAGAAATACTCCTGAAGTTCGAAAGGCAAGAGCGCATCATTTCATCGGATTGGGTTATTCAGGAAAAGATGACCTTGCTAAGGCCAAGGCTGAATTTGAAACGGCGAAACAATTAGACGTCAATCTACTGTTAGCTGTTGCAGATATTGCAGGATTGGAACAGTAATTAGGACATCTTAATCACGCTTCGAAACTTTAGTGTTCCTGTGAGGAGGTCACAAAATGACTCGGCATACATTGTTCAAAATTGCATTGTGTGTTTGTCTATTTGTTCTGTTTAGCGTTGCTTCTGCGACAGCCGAGAATAGACCCCGCGTGCAGTGGACAAAATCGGCCGGTTTTGATCCTGGCGAGGAAGTGAGGAAGCAGACAGACTCGCTGCCCTTGTCCGATCAGGGGAATTTCCAGAACTGGGAGAGATTCGAGCCCATGTGGGACGAGTTCGAGGGCGATGAGCTCAATGCGGACAAATGGCATCCGAACAATCCCACCTGGAAAGGACGCCAACCTGGATTCTTCCATCCCGGAAACGTGAGTGTCCGTGACGGCAAACTGCACCTGACGATGAAGAAGGAAGAAGTGCCGGAAATGCCCAAGGACGAGGGATTCCATACGTACACATCGGCTGCGGTGAAGAGCAAGACCACGGTATTGTACGGCTATTTTGAAGTGAAGTGCAAACCGATGCGCTCTCATGGCTCCAGTGGCTTCTGGTTTTATGATCAGACGGATGACTGGTGGACTGAGATAGATGTTTTCGAGCTTGGCGGCGGGGTGCCCGGCTACGAGAAGAAATATAATATGGATGCACACGTCTTCAGGGCACCGAATGAAACCATAGATGAAAGCGAGCCCTGGGCCGAACATGCGGAATGGACGGCGCCGACGGACCTGGCGGATGATTACCACGTCTACGGCTTCGAGTGGGATTCGAAACGAATCCGGTACTACTTTGACGGGGTGGCGATCCGGTGGTTGGAGAATACGCATTGGAATCAGCCACTTACGCTGAATTTTGACAGCGAGACGATGCCGGATTGGTTTGGCCTGCCGAAAGAAGAGGACCTGCCCTCGACCTACAGCATTGAATATGTCAGAGCCTGGAAGGCAACTCCCAGGACATCGCCGGAAAACTGGACGAGGGAAGGAGATATTGGTCCCACGCCGGATCGAATATCAGATACGCTGCCCCTATCGGATCAGAAAAACGAGGCGCAGTGGCGTAGGCACGAACCGCTGTGGGACGAGTTCGAAGCCGATGTGCTCGACATGTCCAAATGGCTTCCCCATAATCCCTGGTCGCTCGGAAGAAGACCTGCATATTTTTCTCATGAAAATGTCACGGTCAGTGACGGCAAGATGCACCTGACGATGCGAATGGAGGAGCCCCCGGAGACGGCAAAGGAGAAGGGTTATCATACCTATACTTCCGCCGCGGTGGAGGGCAGGGCCAAGGTGAAATACGGATACTTTGAGATTAAGTGCAAGGCGATGCGCTCTTACGGCTCGAGCAATTTCTGGTTCTGGGCAGGGGGGACAACGGGAGGAACGACCGAAATCGATGTATTTGAAATTGGCGCCGGCGCGCCTGGTTACGAAAAAGATTACCATATGGATGCGATGGTCCATCGGGCCGTGGCCGAGGGCAATCCCTGGTGTATGCCTGCCATATGGGAGGCGCCGGAAAGCCTGGCGGATGATTATCATGTCTATGCCCTGGAGTGGGACAAGGACATGCTGAAGTATTACTTCGACGGCGTGCTGGTCCGATGGATCAAGAATACCGACTGGCACGATGAATCTAATATGGAATTCGACAGCGAGACTTATCCTTTATGGTTTGGCCCTCCTTTAGCGGAGGATTTGCCCTCGACATACAGCATCGAATATATCAGGTCATGGAAAAGAGATGACCAATAATCGAATTCCAACTCAGCCGTCCGCAGTGGGAGAAAAGGAATAAGATCATGAAGAGCAAAGCGACCCCTGCAATCGGACTTGCCATCTATTTGTTTGCCATAGTCTCTGCCGCATATGGCGTGGAAACAACTGCGAGCGTCAAAATGGGAAAGTCGCCGCGGGAAAGGCTCTCGATGGATTTTGGGTGGCGATTCCAACTCGGACGCACGTCAGATATTGCTGGTGATTTCGGGTTTGGAGAGGGAAGTACCTTTGCCAAGACTGGTTCTAGCAACGGAGAAAGAAGAGCTATCAGTGCAACTCATCTGAATTTTGACGATAGCGATTGGCGAAAGCTCGATTTGCCACACGACTGGGCTGTGGAGTTGGACTTTGATCCGGAAGCTGACAGGTTTCATGGATATAAGCCGGTGGGAAGCCAGTGGCCTTCAAATTCGATCGGTTGGTATCGTAAGACCTTCGAACTGCCAACATCCGACGAAGGGAAAAGGGTGTCAATCGAATTCGACGGGGTCTTTCGCGACTCAATGGCATGGTTGAACGGTCATTTCCTCGGCAGGCATATGAGCGGATATACCAGTTTCCGGTACGACATCAGCGACTACGCCAATTACGGAGATAAAAACGTCCTGGTCGTAAGAGTGGATGCCGGTTTCTTCGAAGGCTGGTTTTATGAAGGGGCGGGCATTTACCGACATGTATGGTTGGTGAAAACCGATCCACTGCATGTAGCTCACTGGGGTACATTCGTGTCATCAACCGTCAGGGACGATGCAGGGGATGTCCAGGCAAACGTGACCATTAAGACAACGATTGCCAATGAACATGAGGAGGATGCAGCCTGCCGGCTTGTGTCCACTATTCTAGATGCCGAAGGAAACGCCGTTGCAGAGGTTCGATCCGAAAACGTACCCCTCAATACGTGGGAGAACCGCGAAATCACCCAGGAGGTCTCTCTAAGCACACCCAGCCTCTGGTCGATCGATTCACCCTACCTCTACCAACTGGTGACGACCATAGAGCGAAACGGGGCCACAGTGGATACCTATGAGACACCTTTCGGCATCCGCACAGTTCGCTTTGATGCGGAAGAAGGTTTCTTTCTGAACGGTAAGCCATTGAAGATTAAGGGCGTCTGCTGTCACCAGGATCATGCGGGGGTGGGGTCGGCCCTGCCCGACCGCGTCAACGAGTTCCGGATCGAGAAACTGAAGGAGATGGGCTGTAATGCATACCGCAGTGCACATAATCCCCCCGCGCCTGAATTGCTGGACGCCTGCGATCGGCTGGGCATGCTGGTTCTGGACGAGCAACGCATGTCGGGTAGTTCTACGGAGATATTGTCTCAATTGGAAAGTATCATTCTCCGAGACCGTAATCATCCTAGCGTATTTCTGTGGAGCATGGGTAATGAGGAGATGAATATCCAGGGAACAGATGTGGGTGCGCGTATTCTGACCACAATGAAGCGTGTGATCAAACGACTGGATCCGACGCGGCTTGTGACGATAGCAGATAACAATGTCAATAGCAGCTGGGGGAGTGAGTATTCCCTGGTCGGCGACGTGCAGGGGTGCAATTATTTTCGTCTCGGCGATATAGACGCGTTTCACAACAATTTTCCGGAGCAGCCCATTTTGGGAACTGAAAATGTATGCTCACCTACCACGCGAGGCATCTACGCAAACGATGAAGAGAGGGGTTATGTGGATGCTTTCGGTTCGACGCTGCTCGATTGGAGCTCCACACCGGAAGATATGTGGCGGTTCAGCGCCACCCGTCCGTTTGTGGCGGGTGTTTTCATTTGGACCGGCTTTGATTATCGAGGTGAGAGTCGCTGGCCATCCATTAATTCGCAAAAAGGCATCATGGACATGTGTGCCTTTCCGAAGGACAGCTATTACTATTACAAATCCTGGTGGAGTGACGAGACGGTACTGCACATCTTCCCCCATTGGAACTGGACAGGAAAAGAGGGCCAGACAATTGATGTCTGGTGCTACAGCAACTGCGACGAAGTAGAGTTGTCCCTCAACGGCAAGAGCTTGGGCAGAAAAACGATGCCGCGAAATTCCCACCTAGAATGGAAGGTTGAATACCAGCACGGAGTACTTGAGGCCAAAGGTTATGTAGGTGGTACTGTGGTCTCGGCCAAAAAGGTGGAAACGGCAGCCGCCCCGGCCCAACTCAGGCTTACACCCGACCGTCCGCAGATCAGAGCCGATAACGAAGACGTCGCCATGGTTACTGTGGCGGTGCTGGACGGGGAGGGGCGTGCCGTGCCGACTGCGGAAAACGAAGTGACTTTTAGCATCAGCAACAACGCCAGGATTATCGGGGTCGGCAATGGCAATCCCAGCAGTCATGAGCCGGACAAGGCAACCAAGCGAAAAGTTTTCAACGGCCTTTGTCAGGTTATCATTCAATCCAGCCGGGACGCAGGACAAATCGAATTGACAGCCCAATCGCCCGCCTTAAAGCCGGCCAGCGTCATCATTAGCGCCGAGGCCTGCGACCCGAAGCCCTTTGTGCCTTTTGGTAACTGAAATGACTTCCCCTCGACATACAGCATCAAGTATATCAGGTCATGGAAAAGAGATGACCAATAATCGAGTGCAACCCAGAAGTATGGGATGAGGATCTACCCCAAAGGTCTACCAGTGCGAAGTTGGGAATTTTTGGGTTTAAAGAAAAGAAAGGTAGGTGTATGAGCATGAGACGCCGCGACTTTTTCAAAACGATGACAGGGACAGCGGGAGGTTTGATGTTGTCGAATCTGGCGCTCGGCCAGGAGGCGGCCCAACGCGACTCGAGGCGGCCTAATGTGATTCTGATTGTCAGTGACAATCAGCGGCCGGATACAATCGCAGCGCTGGGGAACAGGCACATCAAGACACCCAACCTGGATCGATTGGTTAGAGAAGGTGTTGCCTTTAACAACGCCTACTTCATGGGTTCGACGATGGGCGCCACCTGTATGCCGAGCCGAACGATGCTGATGACCGGCAGAACGCTTACGAGTATCCCGTTGCGAGAGATGTGCGAAGAGGAAGAAGCTGCGAACCCGATTACAGGTGTAGCAAACTTGCCGAAGACCATGAAGGAGGCCGGCTACAACACGATGCGCACGGGCAAGTGGGGTAATTATCCTCGCTTTGCAGCCCAAGAATTCCACAAGAACATTGTCGTTGCTCGTTCACGGGATGGATCAGAGAGGCATGCGAACAACGCTATCGAATTCCTGCGCGATCAGACGGCCGAGAACCCGTTTTTCCTCTATGTAGCGTTCGCTGCACCGAACGACCCGCATGAAGGCCCGGGAACTGCGCCGAAGGAGTACATGGACATGTACAAGCCCGGTGATGTGCCCATTCCACCGAACTTCATGCCGGAACACCCGTTCGACAATGGTGAGATGAGAGTCCGGGATGAGATGCTGGCACCCTGGCCTCGGACGAAAGAAGTCATTGAAAGTCACCTGGCCGGGTACTACAGCGTTATCACCTACATGGACCATGAGATCGGGAGAATCTTGAGGGCTCTTGAAGAGACAGGACAATACGACAACACCATCATCATCTTTGCGTCCGACACGGGAACGGCCATCGGCAGCCATGGACTGATTGGCATGCAGAACCTTTACGAGCACAGTGTGGGTGTGCCGCTGGTATTCTCGGGACCCGGCATCTCCAAGGGAGAAACCTCGGACGCCCTAACGTATCTGTTTGATCTCTTTCCGACCCTTTGCGACCTTACGGGATTGGCGATTCCGGAAGGGGTGGAAGGCGAGAGCCTCGTCTCGATCCTGAGAGATGAGGAAAAGAAGGTGCGTGAGTCGGCGTTTACGGCGTACAAGGATGTGCAACGGGCGGTGCGTGACGAGCGTTGGAAGCTTATCCGTTATCCGAAAGTCAAGGTGACGCAACTCTTCGATCTGAACAACGACCCCCATGAGATGAACAATCTTGCCGAAGATCCTGCGCATGCAGCCAAGGTGGATGAGATGATGGCACTGCTGCGGCAGTGGCAGCGGGAGCTTCGAGACAACACGCCGCTGAGCTGAGCCCGATACTCCAATCACAGCCTTCCGGCCTGTCCTGGTGAGCTAGACCGAAGAGATGGCAATTCTCATTCTTCAGGGTTTCCTGTATATAGCGAACAAGCTCATGCGGGCGGCGCTTCGCAAATATCCCTCACCACCTGCCCGTAGGGTGCAGATAATACAATTCAGTGAAGGCTTAAGTCATTTCGGTAAGTGGAGGACCCCATGAAAACCAACCGGCATTTCCCAAAACTCAAAACCTTGATTTTCATTTTCTGTTTTCTTTGCGTATACGGTTATGTCTGCAGTGCTGAAGCCGAACAGGCAGGTCGCGAACGTCTGACGATGGATTTCGGGTGGAAGTTCAGCCTGGGGCATTTAAGTGATCCGGATAAGGATTTTGGATATTCGGTCATAAGAACCAAGACGGGGCGCGCTAATGGGCCGCCACATATCGATTTCGATGACCATGAGTGGGACGAGGTTGATTTGCCTCATGACTGGGCGGTTGCGCTGGAGTCCGCCAGAGATGGGATGCGGTCGCATTCCTATAAGACACTTGGACGTAACTATCCTGAGAATTCCATCGGTTGGTACCGCAAGAGCTTTGAGATACCCCAAAGCGATTTAGGTCGAAAGATCACAATTGAATTCGACGGCGTGTTCCGTGACTGCGAGGTTTGGCTCAACGGCCATCCGGTCTGGCGTCACCAAAGCGGCTACACAAGCTTTGGTGTTGATGTCAGTGATTATATTGATTATGGAAATAAGAATGTGTTAGTTGTCCGCGTCGATGCCAGCGGCGCCGAGCTATGGTCTTATGAAGGGGCAGGGATTTATCGACATGTCCGGCTTGTCAAAACCGATCCGCTTCATGTGGCACGTTGGGGGACATACGTCACATCCGAAGTTGAGCAACATGGCGATAGGGCCTCGGCTGAGCTGACCATCAAGGCCACACTCGCAAATGAGCAGAATGAGGACATGAAGTTCGCGCTGGAGACAACTATCTTTACCCCGGACGGCAAGAAGGCGGCGATCGCTGAATCCGAGGATTCAATAGCTGCTTGGGACAATAAGGTAGTGACCCAGAAGGTAAGAGTCGGAGAGGCAATCCTATGGTCGGTGGATTCGCCTAATCTGTATACCATGGTTAGCAAGGTGAAAAGAGGCGGCAAGATAGTTGATGCTTACGAAACAACTTTCGGGATTCGTTCATTTAATTTCGACCCGGAGGAGGGTTTCTTCCTGAATGGAGAATCCCTGAAGCTCAAAGGGGTCTGTTTGCACCAGGACCATGGTGGTGTGGGAGTTGCTTTACCTGATCGTGTTCATGAATTCCGAATTGCCAAACTCAAGGAGATGGGGTGTAACTCAATACGCGCGGCACACAACTGGGTGGCGCCGGAGGTTTTGGAAGCATGTGACAAGCTTGGCATGTTGGTGATGAACGAGAATCGGATGTCAGGCAGCTCGAAGCAAATCATGGAGGAATTGGAAAGTATGGTCAAGCGCGACCGCAATCATCCCAGTGTAATAATGTGGTCGCTCGGTAATGAGGAGATGGTTATCCAAGGCAAGGGGATTGGAGAGCGGGTATTTGGCAGTATGAAGCAATTAGTTCGCAGGCTTGACCCAACGCGACCGGTGACGCTGGCGATGAATTGGGCTTGGGACAGCCCCGTTGCGCAGAACATGGACATTCTAGGATGCAACTACATGAATTATCGGGGCAACGTGGATGTAATACATGAGCAGTTTGCTGAAAGGCGGATGCTGCTTAGCGAATCGAGCTGCACTTTGACCACTCGTGGGATATACGAGTCTGACGATATGGGTCGTCATCCTGCCTACGATTACCGCAGCAATGCGGCTCGCTTTGGTGCGCCGGCGGAACAGATGTGGCAGAACGTTGATTCCCGACCATGGCTCGCAGGGACATTTGTGTGGACGGGAATAGATTATGGCGGGGAGTCACGCTGGCCGCTTTTGCATTCTCAATGCGGTATTTTGGACCACGCAGGTTTTCCAAAAGATAATTATTACTACTACCAGAGCTGGTGGAGTGATGAAACAGTCCTGCATGTTCTGCCACACTGGAACTGGTCCGGCAAAGAGGGGCAGGAAATCGAGATATGGAGTCATAGTAATTGTGACGAGGTCGAGCTGATTGTCAACAACAAGAGTATGGGCAGGAAAAGGATGCCTCGAAATTCGCACCTCGAATGGATGGCTGAATACGAGCCAGGCAATATCGAGCTCAAGGGTTATAAGGACGGCAAGTTGGTGGCTACCAAGAAGGTCGAGACTACAGGGGAACCGTCGGCCATAAGGCTGAAACCAGACCGGGCTGATATCAAAGCTGATAACAGGGATGTTTCGCTGGTGACAGTTGAGGTTGTTGATGATAAAGGCCGAGCGGTACCGACTGCAAGCAATGAAATCAGCTTCAGGATAATTGGCCAGGGTAAGATAATCGGTGTCTGTAACGGAGATCCTGGCTGTCACATCCCGGAAAAAGAGACAACATACCCGCTATTTAATGGCCTTCTGATGGTGTTTGTGCAGTCGGGCTGGGACGCAGGAGAAATTATTCTGGAGGCTCAGTCAAAGGGTCTGAGAACAGCTAATCTTGTTATCGAGGCCCAGGAATGTGAGCCCGAACTTTATGTTGCTACGTTTATGGAGGAGAATATTGGCGCCCATATTGAACCTTGGGGCGGATACTTTACTGACTTTGAGGGTGTAACCGTAAATCTCAGAACGCCGACTAAAGGCGCCGAAATACGCTACACGCTTGATGGCAAAGCGCCCAACATGGAGTCGAGACTTTACACAGGGCCTGTCACATTGAACGCAGCTGCTACTGTAAAGGCACGGGCGTTTAAAGGTGGCGAACTGATCGGTTCGGTTAGCACGGCAGAATTCAAACACGTAACCGTACCTTTTGAAACGGATGAGCTTTTCCCCGGCGACAGCGCCCGGCGTATCAAGGTTTCAATGCGCGGAGCGAAACAAGTGAGGCTCTCACCCCCTTCGATGATGATAAATATCGCCTACGACGAATACGATTGGGCTGAGCCGAGGCTGATAACTCCAAATGGAGGAGTGATGTATCTAACCAATCTTAAACCGATCAGCAAGACTGTCGGTGGTGGTGCCGAGGATGCGATCGTGTATAGATTTGACGAAGACTACGAGTATTTTGACGCTTACATTGGCCGGGATGACGTTGATTCAGACCAGCAGACAGGCATGCGGTTCAGTGTAACAACTGATTAAGCACAAACGTGAACGGTGAAGAGAAAAAGATCGATACCTCACACCCGTGGCAGGGTCTGAAAACGCACACCTATACTTATTCGAGTTCCCTCAGCTGTGCAGCAGCCCAAAGATGATTGCCATTCAGCTCAAGCGCCTGGTCAAACGCTGCTTTAGCCTCGTCCTCGATGCCCTTACCCATATATCCCAAACCAACAAGGTAGTGAGCGGACGCCATTCGAGCCGCCTGGTCTTCTCTTTCCCCAAATTTAGCAAAGAAATCTGAGGAAACATCTTCTTCGAGCCTTTCTTTACCGCGGCTGATTAACTTATCAAATATATCTGTGGCTTCTGTCTGCTGACCTATTATCTTGTAGGCCAGACCTTGGTAGTAGAGAATCGGTGATTCGCTTACATCAAAGGATACCGACTTTTCAAAACTCTCTGCGGCTTTTTCAGAATTACCGAGGCTTTCGTAAGCAGTTCCAATAAAGTAGTGTGTCCTTGAGGACCTCCAGTCGTTTCTACCTCTTGCCACTTCCAGGTTCTCAGGATATTCCAGGGCTGCCTC
>SDBV01001350.1_pt1 | contig 36958 bp, 31 predicted proteins | sample 2277081 | NCBI WGS metagenome assembly SDBV01 (sample SAMN10402039, study PRJNA504765) | marine sediment metagenome | isolation source: marine sediment core GS10_PC15, 223 cmbsf | place: Arctic Ocean: Southern Knipovich Ridge | collected 2010 | reverse complement strand
GCTTTTTTCGAAACCGAATCTCTTAGGTAATTTGTGGCCTGTGCTAAAGAGTGGGCAGGAAAAAATCCCCTCTACTAAGAGGGGTGCCCGCTTCAAGCGGGTGGGGTGTGTGATAACGGGCGACGCATGCGTCGCCCCTACGTTATTGCGAGGAAGATGAAAGTTTTTCCCTTTAACAAACGTGGCAGGGTGGATTTTCCACTCCATATCCTTACTTCTTCTCCTTCTCTTTCTTCTCTTTCCCCACCCCCACATGGTCCCGGCCCAGGTAGTAATTCATCCAGCTTGAGCTGTCTTTAAGCGCCTCGTTGCGGTACACCGGCTCCGGGTTTCTTATCTTCTCCAGCTTGCCATCCCTGTCCCAGCGTTTTACTACTCTCATCCAGAAACACTTCCTGTCTTCCAGCTCACAGATACCTTGGAAACTTCCCCCGCAAGGGCCGTTGCGCAGTCCCTTGGCGCAGCCGGATTCCGGACAGAGGAACGCCATCTCGGCCAGTGAGCAGTCACCGCAGCCCTGGCAGTTGTTCATCACGTATTTGACCGCCTTCTCCACGCTGTTGAACGCTTTGGTGGCGGTCTCGTTGCGGTCGATACAGGAGCAGACTCCCCGGGCAATCTTGAATCCGGTGCTGTCCGGCTCGAAAAAACGGTCGTGCACGTACTTCATCAACTCGAACTCAAGCCTGGGGCCATCGGCCTTTTTCCTGCCCACCGGCGCTGGTTTGTCCGAACTGAGGCCGTCAGCCGGGTTACGCTCGAAAAAGAAGTACTCATCCGTCTGGGGATAAAGCAGCTCGCTCACACAATCCCGCCAACCATCGCCAATCTGCTCGGCCGTGTCGATAACCTTCCGCTTGTCCTCGAAACTCAGCCCGAACCCGCCGATATGCGCCCCTCTGAACCCCAGTCCTTTCATTACCGCCACCTGCTTGGCGGCCAACTCCACAAACGCGGCTTTGCCTTTGTCGGGCGAGGCCCCGTGCTTGTTCACAAACGCGAGCAGCTTATCGGTCACAACGCAGCCGGGTACCTGGTTCTGGTTCATGATCTTCGAGACAAAACGGTGCAGCACATACACGTTGCCCAGCACCGGCACATCCACTTCCTGAAGGCGCATGTAGCGCAGCAACTCGTCGAACTTGCGCATATCGTAGCCCAGCTGGGTGATAATGAAATCCGTTCCGTTTTTGATTTTCTTTTCCAGCTTGAAATACTGGCCCAGCAGTTCGGCGCGATGTTGTTTGAACGGGCTTACGCTCGCTCCGATATAGAAATTGGTCGGTTCCAGGGTGATAAACTTTCCGGGCCGGGGGGTGGGGGCCTGAAGGCCTCGGTTCATGTCCGCCAGCATCCGTACCAGGCTCACGCTGTCCAGATCGAACGAGGGCTTCGCCACACCCTGGTAACCATCCACAGGGTAATCGCCAGTGAGGGCCAGCACGTTCTCGATTCCCATCCTGTTGAGCTGGAAAGCTCTGCTCTCCAGGCCGTTGCGGTTGTGGTCCTTGCAGGTCAGGTGTACCAGCGGGGTCATGCCCCGGTAAAGGATATCCAGACCCAGCACGTCCGGGGCCAGCCTGGGGTTCCCGCCGGGGTTGTCTGTCAGGCTCAGGGCGTCGATCTTACCGTAGTCCAGCGCGGCTTCCGTAAATGCTATCATCTCCTCGAAACCCTTACGCATCATCCCGCGCGTAGGCACCAGCTCCACCGAGATAACGAACTGATTGCCGCCGTCCAGCTTGTCCCTGAACCTGTTCTCCACTGTGTTCATCGAGCAGTCCGCTTTCTTGCCGTCGCCGTTATTGTAGTTAACGGTGACACATTGTTGTCAAAAAGCCCTGTTTAAAGAAACGCACCGGGCAACAGCCGGGTTACGCGACGGCAGCCCCAAAAAACGTCAAGGCTATGTTGACAGGATGCGAGAAGTCCAATATTATAACAGGTTTACATCTTTCGTGAAAGGAGTAACCGCTGATGGCGGATAATATATATGAGTGCGACCTGCATTTGCATACAACGGCCAGCGATGGGGGCTGGAGCCCGGAAAAATTGGTCGCTCTGTCCTCTGAACGCGGTGTGCGGATAATTGCGATAACAGACCACGACACCACCGCAAGTGTACGGCGGGCAATAGTGGCAGGACGGAAACTGGGTATGGAGGTGATTCCCGGAGTGGAGTTGACAACCGCCGGGGGTAATCATATGCTGGGCTATTTTATCAGGCCCGGCGAGGGAGAACTGGCCGAATATCTGGCCGCCCTGCGCGAGCGCTCGCTGGTTTACATGCGAATGGTGGTGGATGATATGCGGCGCACCCTGGGGTTGGAGATTAGCGCGGATGAGCTTGAGCAGCGCACCGGCGGAGGTATCCCCAACATGAGCCATCTGCTCGACTTGCTCCACGGCACCGGCAAGCTGCCCAGCCCACGGTTCGACAGTCCGGAAGCTGTCGAGTTTTTCCGGGATAGTGACTATCTTGTAAGTTACTACCGGAGGTTCGCCAGCACCAAACCGTTTGCCGATACCGACGGGGCCATCCGGATGATCCGTGCCGCGGGAGGCGCGGCGGTCTGGGCGCATCCGGCCCACAACGGTCCGCCTGAAAGTAGCTATATCGCCTCGCTTAAAGCGAGCGGCCTGACTGGCCTGGAAGTGGTCACACCCAAGCATGATATGCCGTCACGAACGGCGTTGTTTGAGCTCTGCCAGCAGCATAACCTTGTTCCCACCGGTGGTACGGATTACCACGGGCGCTATTTTGAATCGATTGAGCAGGGGCGCGGGATAGGCAGTTGCGGAGTGGAGCAGGCTGTAGTGGCACGTCTGAGAGCGAGCGCCGAGGCGCTTCCAAAAACCGGCTGATCAAGTGAACGAAAGGGGAGGAGCAGTTGCCCGCCAATCTTACACCACAGTATCTTGCCGCCGAGCAGGCGTTCAAGGAAGCCGAGACAACCGAGGATAAGATCCGCTGCCTGGAGGAGATGTTCCGGTTGCTGCCCAAGCATAAGGGCACGGATCATCTTCAGGGAGACCTTCGCCGACGGTTGTCCAGACTAAAGGAACAACAGCAGAAGGAAGCTACGGCAGGAGGTAAAAAAGGCCATTCTTACAAGATTAACAAGGAAGGGGCGGGCCAGGTGGCGCTGGCCGGTACTCCCAACGCGGGCAAGTCGCAGTTGGTGAAAGCTCTGACAAACGCACATCCGGAGGTGGCCGCCTACCCGTTTACCACCAGGGTGCCCCACGCTGCGATGATGCCGTACCGGGATGCTAAAGTCCAACTGGTCGATATGCCACCAGTATCGGCGGAGCACGAAGAGCACTGGGTTGTAGACCTGTTCAAGGCCGCGGACATGGTGCTGGTGGTGCTGGATACGACCACCGACCCGTTGGACCAGCTCGAGTATATCACCAATCATTTTGGGCAACGTAAGCTCTTTCGCGGACGGCGGGAGGAGATCGATGAGCATGAGCTGGCACCCGGAGCCGTGTACCATCCCGTGCTGATAGCCTGCAATAAGTTGGATTCGCCCGAAGACGATGAGTTGTTTGAACTGTTCGGCGAGATGGCCGAAACCGATATTCCGGCGCTGCCTGTTTCCGCCACGGAGAGCCGGGGCCTGGAGCAGCTATGCCAGGCAATCTGGGATACCCTGCGTGTGATCCGGGTCTATTCCAAAGCACCGGGCCACAAGGCGGAAATCACGGAACCTTACGTACTGGCGGCAGGCAGCACGGTGCTCGATTTTGCAGAGACGGTTCATCGCGAGTTGGCCGAGCAGTACAGGTTCGCACGGATCTGGAGCGATAACAAGTACGACGGGCAGATGGTGGGCCATGAGGAACCGTTGTCCGATGGCGACGTTATCGAGCTTCACACTTAATACTTTTACCAGCGCAAGCCTGAGAGGATACACCAGGCAATGGCGGGCAAAATAATCGGTATAGTGGGTGGGGTGGGGCCGTACGCCGGCCTGGACCTCAACCGTAAAATATTCGACAACACGCTCACCGGTGGCACGGACCAGGACCATCTGGAGGTGATCCTTCACTCGTCCGGGCCGCTGGTTGCCGACCGCACGAGCTGGCTGATCGATGGCAGGGGACAGAACCCGGCTGCAGGGCTGTTCGAGTCTTTGCGGATGCTGGCAGCCGCGGGAGCCAGCGTGGTCGCGATAGCCTGCAACACGGCCCACAGCGAGCGGATACTCGCTCCGCTGAAAAGTATGATGCAAGAGGCCGGATTGAAGATCGAACTTGTGGACATGATCGAGCAGACAGGAATTTTTATCGGCAAAGCGTTCAGCGGCGCAGGCGAGGGTGGGGAGGATGCCCCGGCAAAAATCGGTCTGCTTTCCACCACCGGTACCTTGGCAACAGGGGTTTACGACCGTCTGGAATCAGGACGGTTTGGTGCCGTGGAACTTCTGCGCCCCAGGGCCGAAGTGGCGGAGATGGTTCACAGGGCTATCTATAACCTGGACTGGGGAATCAAGGCGCAATCCAACCCGGTAAGCCCAAGGGCCGCCATGGATTGCAGCCGCGCTGTGGAGCATCTGGCCGGCCGTGGAGCGTGCGCCGTGGTGCTCGGTTGCACGGAACTTTCTCTGGCGTTGCCCGGGAAAACGGCATCTGGAGTTTCGCTGATCGATCCAGGCGAGATAGTGGCGCGTGCTTTGATCTTACAAGCCGATCCTGAAAGATTAAAACCATATACCGGATAGAATTTGAGAATCGTTTTTCCCCGCCCGCTGTAATCCTTGATTTGTTAACGGGTTGAAACTATTAATAGATAGATAATAAGCCCGCCCCCCGTGGAAACTCCACTCACCAGTACACCGGCGGAGGTCACGCACCGATGGCAGATCAGGGCATTATGATTCGCAAAGCCGCAGTGGCCGGTACATTCTATCCCGCCATGCGTGATCGTCTCAAAGAGGACATCATCCAGTTTCTAAACAAGGTCGACACGGACAGAAGCGCCGAGGATATAGTCGCCCTGGCAGCGCCGCATGCCGGATATATGTATTCAGGGCAGGTTGCCGCCTACGCATACCGTCAGGTACAGGGCAGAAGCCTGGATACGGTTGTTGTAATTTCGCCCTCGCACCGTGAGTATTTCGAGTTCAGCAGCGTGTTTGATGGCCGTGCTTACGAGACTCCACTGGGCGAGGTGGAAACAGACCAGACGGCGGTGGGCCGGATTGCAGGCGGTGAGCATAAAAGTGTGCGGATCAGTACCAGCGGGCACATGCACAGCTCGGAACATGCCCTGGAGGTTCACCTGCCGTTTCTTCAGACCGTGCTGAAAGAATTCCGGCTGGTGGCGATTGTAATGGGCACTCAGGACCGCGACGCCTGCGAGGAACTGGGCCAGGCGATCAGTTCCGCGTTAGCAGGCAGCCGGGCGCTGATCGTGGCCAGTAGCGACCTTTCGCACTTCCATACTCAGCAGACAGCCCGGGGGCTGGATAGTAACGTGGTTGCGCGAATCGATGGATTCGATCCGGAGGGGCTGCTGGCCGAAGTTGCAGCCAACAATTGCGAGGCTTGCGGGGCCGGACCTCTGGCCGCGGCCATGTTTGCCGCCAGGGGCCTGGGAGCCACAAAAGCAGAAAACCTGAATTATGCCACCAGCGGTGATATATCCGGTGATTACAGCCAGGTTGTGGGTTATGCCTCGGCGATTTTTTACCGCCAGCCTCAGCGGTGATCCTGTCAGCTTAACGGGTAGTGATAATGCCGCTAAACTCGGATGATAAAAAATTTCTGCTCAAAGTGGCGCGGGAAACCGTGACCAGAGTGGTTGGCCATCAGCCGCCGTTAACTTATGAGCCCGTGAGCGAGATAACCGCCGAATGCAGGGGAGCGTTCGTAACTCTCAGAAAACAAGGACAGCTGCGAGGCTGTATCGGGCTGATTGAGGGTATGAAGCCGCTGGTGGAAACTGTGCTGGAAATGGCCGTGGCCGCATCCATGCATGATCCCAGGTTTAACTCGGTGAGCGAGGACGAACTCGATGAGTTGGAGATTGAAATCAGCGCCATGAGCCCGATCCTCAAAGTGGAAGACACGGATATGATTAAGGTGGGCAGGGATGGGCTGATTGTCCGTCGCGGCGGACAACAGGGACTGCTGCTGCCGCAGGTAGCGTCCGAGTACGGCTGGGACAGGGAAATGTTTCTTGAGCAGACCTGCCGCAAGGCGGGCCTGCCCCTGGATGCCTGGAAAATGGATGGAACGGAAATCTGTTCGTTCAGCGCCGAGGTGTTCGGCGAGAATGATCGGGGCTGACTCTTTCCTTGTTACCGGCTCGGTAACAGAGGTGATAAAATTTTGCACGTTTTCGGGCATCCTGCCCTGAAATCGAACACAACGGCCAAAGGTGTGTAGTAACTAAGTGAACGCCAAATATAAACGTGGCAGTGTGAAGGGAATTTCTAAGCTATCGGGAACGCTTCTTGCAATGATTATTCGATAAGGGGTTGATATCTAATAATCATTCAGATAAATGATGAGGAGGAGACTATGACCGTCAAATTTGGTAAAATGGCTGCCGTGGCAGTGCTGGCGGTCTTTCTGGCCGGAGCAGGGCCGGGGTTGGAGGCCGCGGACAAGGTGAAAGAGGACGCGGGCTACGATGTGCGGTTAAGTTCCTCCAGTATCGAACTGGTGTTTCCTGATGGCTCGGTACTCACCGCGCCGCTCAATTTCGATGGCCAGAGTATCGATCAGATAGGCGCCAGCGGCGGAATGGCGAAAGAATTGCTTGACGAGGCTTACAGTCAATTGGGCCTGAACGAAACTGCCTACCTGCCTAAAGCTTTTTCCCTGGCGCAGAACTACCCTAACCCGTTTAACCCCTCGACGACAATCAGTTATGCGGTACCCGAGGACAACGGTCAGGTGGCTGTCAGGCTCAGCGTGTTCAACCTTCGTGGCCAATTGATCAAAACGCTGGTGGAAGAGAGCCAGGGGCCCGGAACATACAATGTGAACTGGGATGGTACGGACAACAGGGGACGGCAGATCGGCAGCGGCGTGTATTTCTACCGTCTGGTGGCCGATGAGTTTGTCTCTACCCGCAAGATGGTGGTGCTGAAATAAATTGCCATTTTCCGGCACAAGAATCGCAAATTAAGAAAGCCGGTCCGCTCTATACGCGGACCGGCTTTCTTAATTGTAGCTTCAAAATTATTTCAGCCCTCAGGCTGCTGCTGTTCGGGAAGGTGCTGCTTGCGCACAAGGTAAGCCGGTTCGCGCTCGTTGTGCAGACTGCTGGTCAGCATCTCGCCCAGCAGGCCCGTGGAGATCAACTGTACCCCGGTCAACATCAGGAAGATGGCAAACAGCAACAGGGGCACCCGTCCGCCTATATTCTGATGGATAAACCAGTAACCCACGAAATACAGCCCGATAGCGAACCCCAGGCCGCAGAGCAGGCTGCCCAGGGTGCCGAAAAAGTGCAGAGGGCTGCGTGTATAGCGGTTGAGAAACACCACCGTTATCAGGTCCAGATAGCCCTTGACCAGGCGGCCGGCTCCGAACTTGCTGCGGCCGAACTTGCGTTTGTGATGGCGGACCTTGATTTCGGTTACCCGGTATCCCTGCCAGTGGGCCAGGGCGGGAAGGTAGCGGTGAAGTTCGCCGTAGACCTTGAGTCCTCTTGCCACTATCCCCCTGTAGAGCTTGAACCCACAGTTGAAATCGTGGAGCCGAAGGCCGCTGGCAAAAGAGGTGACCAGGTTGAAAAGCCGGGAAGGAATGGTTTTGCCCAGCGGGTCCTGGCGATCGTGCTTCCAGCCGCTGACAAGGTCGTAATCCTCCTGCTCCAGCTTGGCCACCATCGAGGGCATTTCCCCCGGATCGTCCTGAAGGTCGGCGTCCATCGTAAATACCAGCTCTCCCCGGCAGGCCCCGAACCCGGCGTCCAGCGCCGCGCTCTTGCCAAAATTACGCCTGAAGCTGATCACTCCCACCCGGCTGTCAAGCTTGCGGAGGCTCTCCAGCACATCGCCGCTGCCGTCGACGCTACCGTCATCGATAAACACGATCTCAAAGCTGCGCCCCATGCCTCCAAGCACTTCGCTCAACTTCCGGAACAACGGCTCAAGGCTGTCGGCCTCGTTGTACACCGGGATAACCACCGAGATATCCACCGATGGTGTCAAATCACTATTTTCATGTTGTGCGCGCCTGGTCAAATGCTGCCCCGTTCCATGTAAATTCTATGCAGGATACCGAACGCTATGTAGCAGGTCAACAGGAATGAGCCACCGTAACTGAACAGCGGCAGCGGCAGGCCTGTTATCGGCATCAGACCGACAGTCATGCCCACGTTGATGACGATATGCCCGAACAGAAAACTTGCTATTCCCATCGCGGCCAGGCTGGAAAAACTGTTGCCCGCCACCCGGGCCAGTTCAAGAATGTGGCTGAGTAGAAAGAAAAACAACAGCAGGGCCACGGCCACGCCCACGAACCCGAACTCCTCACCCACCAGCGGGAAAATGAAATCTGTATGCTGGGCGGGCAGAAACGCCAGGTTTTTCTGCGTTCCCTCCAGGTATCCTTTGCCCAGCAGGCCACCACTGCCGATTGCAACCTTGCTCTGAATGATCTGCCATCCGCTGCCCTGCGGGTCCAACTCCGGCTTGAAGAAAACCAGGATGCGGTTTTGCTGATAAGGTTTTAGCGAGTTCCACAACGGCGAGGTCATGATTCCGGTCAGCAGGTTTGCCAGGGTGAACACAATCGCGTCCATCAGGTAAATCCTGCGGTAAAAAATCAGCAAAACCAGAAAGATAAAAAACACGCCCCATAGTAGAAATGGCATCTCACCCAGGTGAGTTACCAGGGCCAGCAGAAAACTGATAATAGGGCTGACCAGCAGGAATAGATATATCAGCGGAAGCCCGGCCCAGTAAAGCATGCCGAAAAAGATAAAGAAGAACACGATTGATGTGCCCAGGTCGGGCTGTAACAGGATCATGCTGGCGGGCAGGCCCACGATCAACACGGGTATCACCAGGTCTTTGAGCGAGTCGATCTGTTTCTTGCGCCCCGCCAGATAGCTTGCCAGCGCCAGGATTGTGGTCAACTTGGCCAACTCGGCCGGCTGAAGGTTGATGCTGGTGCCCGGGATGGCCACCCAGCGCTCAACTCCCTGGCCGGTGAGCAGCAGCGCTCCCAGGGCCAGCACGATCAGCCCGTAGGCTGCATAAGAAGTCATCTCCAGCACGCGTGAGCTGAACGCGCTCACTCCCACCATCGCAACCACGCTGATTACCAGCCAGATAAGCTGACGGCGGTAGTGGAGCACTCCGCTGGTGCGCACAGTCTGGATCTGATCGGCGCTGTAGATCATCATCACGCCGTAGAAAGTCAGTATCAACACCAGGCTCATCAGCACCCAGTCGTATCTCTTAATCCACATGGCAGGTTATTTCGCGAGTTTAATAAGCAATTATGGCGATCTCCTCATCCGCTTCCTGGCCCCTGAATTCCAGATAAGTCAGGATAAGGTCTTTAACCAGACGGGCGGTTGCGGAGCCGTGAAGGCCGTGCTCCACCACTATGGAAACCACTATCTCGGGAGAAGAAGCGGGGAACAGGCCGACAAACAACCCGTGGTCATCACCGTGGGGATTCTGGGATGTGCCTGTTTTGCCAGCCAACTTCAGCTCCTCCCCCCAGAGACGGCTGCCGCGAGCGGTGCCATGAGTCGGATCGTTGACCACGCCGGTCAACGGTGGGATCAACATCTCCAGATGCTCTCTTGAAAACATGAGGTCCGGCAGGCGGTGTGTTTCGGGATCGGCCACCAGCAGATGGGGACTGTAGCAACGGCCACCGGTGCAGATCGACGAGAACATCATCGCCAACTGCAACGGACTCATTGATATTTCCCCCTGGCCTATCGCAAGGTTGAGCACATTACCCGAACCCCAGTTACCGCGACCGTAGTTGCGGTTATACCAATTCTCGTCTGGGAACAGGCCCGATTCCTCGTTGGGCAGGTCTATCCCGGTTTTTTCCAGCAGTCCGCTCTCCTTGCCGTAGCGGCAAAACCTCTCGAGGCCAATCTTGATACCAAGCTGGTAGAAGAACGTATCGCAGGAGCGCACCAAGGCTTTGTGGTAGCCAACCTTGCCGTGGCCACCCGCCTCCCAGCATTTGAAAAACCTGCGGCCGTACTGCAAGCCTCCGCGGCAGGTCACCTCAAGGCCGCGAGTCTCAGGGCTAATTATTTCCAGGTCGGCTCCCACCAGCGCGGTCAATACCTTGAACGTTGAACCCGGGGGATATAAACCCTGAATTGAACGGTTGAGAAACGGTTTGTTGGGGTTGAACAGCAACTGGCGGAACTGGCTTGATGAGATTCCGCTGCTGAGCCGGTTGGGATCGAACCCCGGCTTACTCACCATCGCCAGTACACCACCGGTGTGCGGATTTACAGCCACCATCGCGCCCATCTCGATTGTGTCCATAATCGTGAACATCGCCTCCTGAAGGCGGATGTCGATTGTGAGGCGAATGTCGTTACCACGGGTGGGCATTATCGGAGTTTTATCGCGAAACGGACCCAGTTCACGGCCACGGGCGTCCACTTCGATAAACTTCACACCCCGCTCACCATGCAGAAGGTGCTGGTACTGGGCTTCAATACCGCTGCGCCCGATCAGGCTGCCCATCGTGTAGCCGGAATAGACCGAGTCTTCCAGCTCCCGGTCAGTGATTTCTCCCACATAACCCAGCACATGTGCCAGCGCCGGGCCGTACACATAACTGCGTTTCATATCCGAACGGATAAAGATGCCGGGGAAAGCGCTACGGTGTTCCTCCACCACGGCCAGGGTTTTCTGATCTATATCCGAGGCGACGCGCAATGGACTTGAGCGGCGGAGCTTGTATTTTTGAAGGAGCTTCTCCCGGTCGGACACGCTAAGTTCCAGCAGGGGAGCCAGGCGCTCCAGGGCGATCTTCATCGAGTCTGCCGGCTGAGGGTAAAGCTCGATCGAGTAGGCAGGGATATTCTCGGCCAGCACATTGCCGTTGCGGTCGGTGATCAGTCCCCGCGGCGGAGGCAACTCGATCCGCCGCAGACGGTTTTCCTCGGAGTGCAGGGTGTATTCACTGGTATGCAGTACCTGGTAGCGGAAAAAGATCGCCACCAGCAGAAGGAACGGGATCAGGATGATCAGCTTGGCCATCCGCGCCTTGAGCAACCTGCCGGAAACGCTCTCGTTGTGCATTGATCGCATCGGCATCGGATCACCATCCCCTGGATTTCTGGCGGATACGAAACAGGAAGAACAGGATCACACCCAGCACGGCGGTGTAAAGGGCCGAGGGCGCCGAGACGAACAGCAACTGGCGCCAGAAGCTCTCGTCGGTCCTGGCAAAATAGATACCATAGAACACTACATCGTGTACCATCTTGGCCGCCAGGATGATCGCAATCTGAACCGCGGGTCTGCCACTGAAAAAACTATGGCGCACCTTGCCGATCACAAAGCCCACCAGTACCTTGGCCAGCGCGTGAAGACCGAAAAAGGTGTAACTGAAGCTGTCCTGGGCAATCCCGGCGAAAAAACCGGCCAGACAACCGCCCTCCGGACCCCAGATCAGGCCAGCGTAAACCACAATCACCAGGAACAGGTCGGGAAAAATTTCGCCAACCGAGATATACTGATAGAACAGCAGATGCACGAAAAATAGCGTTAGCAAAAATAGGATGAATCGCAGGTTCGGCATTACTGGTCGCTCCAGAGATGGTTCAGGGAATCGCCGGTCTCGAACAGAATCCCCGCTCCCGGTGATACGAACGCGCTGTCGGCCAGCACGAACAGCTCGCTGATCTTGTCGAGGTCCACCGAGGGAGTCAGACGTGCGCGCAGCTTAATGCCCATCTCTTCCTCGCGCTCTATATCGATCACTTCGCCGATCGGGATACCTTTGGGAAAAATACCACCCATCCCGGAGCTGACAATCACATCATCGGCTTCAATACTGGTGCGAAGGGGGATATTGAGCAGGTAAAGCTGGCCACCGCTGGCGCTGCCGGCAATTCCACGCTCGGTTTTGCCCGCAGGCATCGCGCTGACCCGGAAGTCCTGATGGGTGTAAAGCTGCACCACACTGCGCGAGGGATCGGCCTCGATGATCTTACCCACCAGCCCCTCGGGAACCAGCACTGGAAGGTTGGGTCTGATTCCGTGGCGGGCGCCCTTATCGATAATGAACACGTTGGCCCGTTCGCCGATTCCGCCGCTGATTACTCTGCAAGCGATAAAGTGGATCGGTCTATCGGGCGAAAAATCTAGCAGGGCCTTCAGCCGCTCGTTCTGCTGGCGGGCCTGCTCGAGGCGGTAGAGTTCCAGCGAGAGGACGAAATTGTTCTTGCGCAGGCGCTCGTTTTCATTTTTCAGGCTGAGATAATAATCCGCCTGCGAAACCACCATCTGGAAAGGGGTGATCAGTGTGCGATTGATCCGGCGGGCGAGATTGAACCGGTTTTCACCGGAAAGGGCTATCGCCACCATGGAGAGCAACATCAGCAGCAGAAACAGAAGGCTCTGTTTATGTTCCCACAGGGAAAGGAAGAATTTGGACATCGTGTTCGCACGGCAGAATGAAACTGCAATAAGGCGACACGGCCGCACGACCCTGTCATAATCCAGGCCGTGGCAGGCGCATCGAGTGTCAAATCCGTCTCGCCGGCGCGCCTATTTGCTCTGACTGAGCACAACCCAGTAACGCTTGGGATCGTCCAGTATCCTTCCCGTGCCGCGAACGACACAGGTCAGTGGTTCCTCATCCACATTGATCGGCAGGTTGGTTTCCTCGCGCAGCAACTGGTCCAGCCCGCGCAGCAACGAGCCACCGCCGGTCATCACTATCCCACGGTCCACAATGTCGCTGGCCAACTCGGGAGGGGTCTGCTCCAGGGCCTGGCGCGTAGCTTCGACAATCGCCATGATCGGCTCCTGAAGAGATTCACGGACCTCACTGGAATGTATTTTCACTGTCTTGGGAATACCCGAGACAATATCGCGGCCCTTGACTTCCATCTCCTTCTCGTCGCCCAGAGGGTAGGCGCTGCCAATATTGATCTTGATCAATTCGGCGGTCTGGTCGCCAATCAGGATGTTGTAATTTTTCTTGAGGAACTGCACTATCGCCTCATCCATTTCATCACCGCCGACCCGGATCGAGATATTGCTGACAATTCCCGAAAGGGCGATCACCGCTATTTCTGTCGTGCCGCCACCGATATCGATTATCATGTTGCCGCTGGGAGTCTCCACCGGCAGGCCCACACCGATTGCCGCGGCCATCGGCTCCTCCACCAGATACACTTCCTTGGCACCGGCGCTTTCGGCGCTGTCGCGCACCGCGCGGCGTTCCACCTCGGTGATCCCGCTTGGCACGCAGATAATCACTCTGGGCTTAACGGGCAGGAAACGGCTCTTGAGCACGGCCTTGATAAAATAGCGCAGCATTTCCTCGGTTACTTCGTAATCCGCTATCACACCGTCCTTCAACGGACGGATCGCCGTAATACTGGCAGGGGTGCGGCCCAGCATCGCCTTGGCCTCCAGTCCCACGGCTTTAACCTTGCCGCTGGCCCGGTCTATCGCTACCACTGACGGCTCGTTGAGAACGATTCCCTTGCCCTTGATATAAACAAGAGTGTTGGCGGTGCCCAGATCGATGGCGATCTCATTTGTCAGAAACGAACCGCTGGAGTTGATAGCTCCTCCTTTGTCTTCATTGGCAGGGTCGGTGGCGGGTAGGCCCGTGGAGTTGCGATTGCGGGTCACCAGCACAGCGACAAGCGCTCCGAGCGCGGCCAGTATAGCCAGTATGATAATTGTCGATGAAATAATATCGTATCCTTGTTCTGCGGGTGAACAAGTTATACGCCCGCTCTCGATCCGTATTAGCCGGGAAGGCAGATTGTCAGGAGATTTCGGGCGCTCGTAGCCGCTCTTAGTTGTCCGTAAACGGAAAGTAATAATAACCAGTAAAAAATCGTTTTTCCGCATTTTCCGCTTTTGGCCCGCAGTTTATTGGCCTTCCAGCGGTTAACTGACAAAAGGTACCACAGATTATAACTGAAATCAAGAGTTTTTTAGCAAATATTCCGGATCGGTATCAGGGGATGTCAGCGCTGGATACTCTCAGTAATCATCGCCGCCGAACAAAGATTGTTCAGGTGGTGGAGATGCCGGTGGCGCGGCTTGGCCGGGCTGTTTGTGGCCGGGTGGAAGGGGCGCACCGCTCTCTTGCGCGGCAGTATCAGCGCCGGGGGCATCGAGTACGGAGGATTTAAAAAACTGGGTTTCCATCAGACGGATATACTCTGTCCATTCTCCGGAGGCGTCAAGTTGACGGTTACGGATTTTGAGGACTCCGCTCATTTTCGAGTCAAGGTTATCGGCAAAATGCACCACAAGCGCCTCCAGCGTACGCGGCGGGACCGGGCTGCCAAATTCCAGGGAGCCATGATGGCTGAGGATGATATGCTTGAGCTGCCAGCCCAGTTGCTGCGGAAAATCATCAATCCGGCCTGTCCATTGGTTGAGCATTTCAACGCCGATTACCAGGTGTCCCACCAGTTTGCCTTCAGTGGAACTGTCAAGGTAGCCGTCCCAGGAGTACTCGGTGATTTTACCGATATCGTGGAGCAGGGCTCCTGCGATAACCAGATCGATCTCGACTTCACTGTAGCGAACGGCCAGTGTGCGGGCATGGGCTACAACGTTGAGAGTGTGTTCCAGCAGGCCGCCGATATAGGCCTGGTGCCAGCGTTTGGCGGCGGGAGCCTGGCTGAATTTTGCGCGAAATTCACTCTCGCCAAAAGCAATCTCAAGCAGCCTGCACAGTAACGGGTGCTCCACCGAGGCGATAATCCCGTCAAGCTCGGCCAGCATCCGGGATGGGTCGCGTTCGCTGGAGGGCATCAGGGCAGAGGGATCATAGCTGCCCGCCGCGGGTACGGAGATCGAACTGACCACCACCTGCGGACGGTCGCCGTAGGTCCCCATGCGGCCACGCACCCGTAGAACCTGGCCCAGGGGAGTGCGGGCCAGTTCCTCGTCGAACCCCTCCCACATCACCGCGTCTATCCTGCCGCCGGAATCGTTCAACTCCAGGCTCAGAAAAGGCTTCTGCTTTTGGGTTTGACGGACAGTGAGCCCTGCAAGAACGCAGATCGCATCCACCGCTTCACCCGCTTCGTATTGTTTGAGCGTTTTTGTCATCATTCGTCCAGTTCCGTGCTCTCCGGTGTGCCCGCCGCGGCGCGGAGCAGACTCAATACCTGCTGGAAATCTGGGGGCGGAGGAATTGTGAAGTCAAGCTTTTCTCCGCTTGACGGGTGTTGAAAGCCCAGACGGTGGGCGTGGAGCGCCTGGCGCGGCAGCATATCCAGCGCCTGCTTGAACAGAATTCTGAATTTGGGAGCCATACCCTTGAGCGCCTTCATCCGGCCTCCGTAGTCCGGATCGCCCAGCACGGGATGGCCCTGATGGGTAAAATGGACCCGGATCTGGTGTGTGCGGCCCGTGCGCAAAGTGGCTTCCACAAGCTCGGCGAACGGGAAATATTCGATAACACGGTAGAGAGTGGTGGCTTCACGCCCACCGCCACCGCCAGCGCCGGCCACGGCTATTATTTTCCTGTTGCGGCGTGAGCGTTCCAGCGCGGCCTCGATAGTTCCCTCCTGCTGGGCCCAGTGTCCCAGGGTTACAGCAAGATACTTTCGCGAGGCCGAGCGGCATTTGATCTGGTCGGCCAGGTGCTCGTGGGCCTCGAATGTTTTGGCCACCACCAGCAGGCCGCTGGTGTGTTTGTCCAGCCGATGGACTATGCCCGGCCGCATTGGGTCCAACCCGCTGGCTGCATCGTGGCTGCAATGGGCGGCGACAGCGTTGGCCAGCGTTCCACTGCGATGGCCGGGGGCGGGATGGACCACCATCCCGGCGGGTTTGTTCACCACCAGCAGGTGCTCGTCCTCGAACACAATATCGAGCTTGATCCGCTGGGGTTCCAATGTGTTGCTTCGTGGCACCGGATCGGGCCGGGGCAGGCTGAACGTATCGCCCTGGGCAACCGGATAGGATGTTTTGAGTTTTTTATCTCCGGGACCGCTGATCAAACCATCACGGACTATGGCTGTGATCCGGCTGCGCGAGATACCCAGCGCCTTGGCCAGTACAACATCAAGCCGCCTGCCCTGGTCGGCTTCAGTGGCGGTATAGCTGATTTCAGCGGAATTATCCACGGTAAATTATTGCCTTGGTGGAGGGGAGTACGTGTCAATCTTAAGCTGAGTCCGAGGCCGCGGTTTGCTGCTCCGTTGTTTTCGGGCCGGTTTTGCCAGCGGTAAGCATTCGCCAGGCCAGCAGAAGCGCCCCGGTGGTAACCGCCATGTCGGCCACATTGAACACCGGCCAGGTAAGCTCACCGATACCGATTTCGATAAAATCCACCACCCGGCCCCAGGCTAATCGATCATAGAGGTTGCCGCACGCTCCACCCACAATCATGCACAGAGCGGCCAGGGTGGGCTTGTCATCCAGCCATGCGAACAAAATATAGCCGGTCATCAGCAGGGCAACCAACACGGAGAACACGGCCAGCGTACCAGTACTCAAAAAGGATGGGTTGATTCCGAAAGCGATCCCATCGTTGTAAATGAACCGCAACCTGGCTATCCCCTCGATCAACTCCACGGTGGGTCCATAGGGCTGCATATAGCCCAGGACTATCCGCTTGCTGGCCAGATCGAGCAGGAACAGCGGAGGGACCAGCGAGAAGAACCAGATCAGCCTGGTTCTCAAAGCGATCCGGGATTCTGCTCCACAATCATTTTCCATTTTCTTCCTGCGATTTACACTTGAAGCAGAGCCGGGCATGAGGCACCAGGTCCAGCCGGGTCTCCTCGATCGGATTTTCGCAACTCTCACAGAGGCCGTAATTCTTACCGTCGCCGTAAAGCCTTCGCAGAGCTTCGTCTACATGGTACAGCAAACGGCCTTCCTTGCTCATCTGCTGGAAAGCCCGCTCCTGATTTTCCGAATCCGTGGCATGGTCCGCCATGTGGAAACTATAGGCAGAAAGGTCACCCGAGGAATCTTTGAGGTTAACCTGAAAGGATTCTCCGAAATGGCCCATCTCTCTGAGAATTTTCTGGCGCTCCTCCAACAGCCGCTGCTCGAAATGCTTGAGCTCTTTTTTATTCATATTGTCGGTCTCTGGCGGTTAACTGGTTAGGGCTTTATGACGGCTCGATCAAAGCGATTTCCGAATCGTTATTACGGCCGTCTCATCGTTAATGTTCCACTGCTTGCTCACTACGTCACCGTCGATAGTACCCTGGCTGAGCTGGTCGCACAGGGTTTCGGCGCAAATGTAATCGTTGAACGCAGTTGCTGAACCGTGAACTTTTGCGCTGCTCTCGATGCCGGCCTCAATCCGGTCCAGCACCTGGAATCCAGAGGATTTACGCATATTCTGGATCTTGTTGACCAGTTCGCGGGCGATACCCTCCTGAATCAGTTTATCGTCCAGCGCGGTGGATAGCACAACGCCGTAGCCGTTGTCTGCTTCCACCACAGAACCCTCGCGATCCGCGGTGCGGACCTCCACGTCCTGGAGCGACAGTTCGATTTTGCCGCTATCGAGAGTTACCTCGATCAGCCCCTGGCCATGCATCCTGCGCACATCATCCTGGGCCAGCGCATCCAGAGCGGCGGTTATTTCCTTTACCCTTGGACCGAATTTAGGCCCTGCCACCTTAAAATCAAGTTTAAACGACAGAGTGACGTAATCGTAGGCGTTTTCCACCGCTTGAATCTCTTTTACGTTGATCTCTTCGCGGATAATGCGGCTGATAGAATTCATCGCCTCGGAGGAGGAGTCGAAATTTTTGGGAGTCTGGATCAGCATCCGTTGCAGCGGCTGACGGACTTTTATTCTGCTGCGGTTGCGGGCGGCGCGGCCGAGGATTACAAGTTGCTGTGCGGCCTCCATCCTGCGCTCCAGCTCCGCATCGATCCGGCCTTTCTGGACCTCGGGGAAGCTGCTCAGGTGTACGCTGGCCGGCTCACCGGGAAGTTGATCAGGCACCAGCCGGCAATAGATCGATTCGCTCACGAACGGCGCTATCGGGGCCATCATCCCGCTAACCTTGACCAGCACTTCCCAGAGTGTGGTGAATGCGGAGCGCTTGTCGCTGCTCTCGCCGCTCTGCCAGAAACGCCTGCGGTTGCGCCTCACGTACCAGTTGCTCACGTCATCGATCACAAACTGCTGGATCGTGCGTGCGGCACGGGTTAAATCATACCCATCAAGAGATTTGCGCACCTCGGCGATAGTTGAGTTGAGCCTGCTGATTACCCAACTGTCAAGCTCGTTGGTAAGGTCCACCCCTCCAACACCTTCCTGGCCGGGCTCGAACTTGTCAATATTGGCGTACATGGCGAAAAAGGAATAGACGTTGAGCAGGGTGTCGAAAAACTTACGGACCACCTCCGCCACGCCATCGGTATCGAAACGCTTGGGCAGCCAGGGCTGGCTGACCGAAATCAGGTACCAGCGCAGGGGGTCGGCGCCGTGGGAGTTGAACACGTCCCACGGATCAACAGTGTTGCCCACCGACTTACTCATCTTCTGGCCTTTCTTGTCAAGGATCAGGTCGTTGACAAGAACGTTGCGGTAGGGGGCCTTGCCTGTGATCAGAGTGCTGATCGCCAACAGGCTGTAAAACCAGCCGCGTGTCTGGTCCAGCCCTTCGCAGATGAAATCGCAGGGGAAATTGTCGCCGAACTCGTCTTCGTTCTCGAACGGGTAATGAAGCTGGGCGAACGGCATCGCGCCGGAATCAAACCAGCAGTCTATCACCTGGGGGACTCTTCTCATCTCCCCTTTGCACTGCGGGCAATCAAGGATCACCTCGTCCACATAGGGCTTGTGCAGGTCGATATCCTCGGCCACGTCACGGCCCATCCGGCGCAACTCGGCAACGCTGCCCACCGCATGCTGATGGTCGCAGCTCTCGCAGATCCAGATCGGCAGGGGGGTACCCCAGTAGCGGTCGCGGCTCAGGGCCCAGTCCACGTTGTTTTCCAGCCATTCGGCGAATCGTGCCTGGCCCATTTCTTTTGGAAACCAGTTGACCGAGGCGTTATTACGCAGCAACTCCTCGCGGAACTTGCTTGTGCTGATAAACCAGCTTTCGCGTGCGAAGTAGAGCAGGGGAGTGGAACAGCGCCAGCAGAACGGGTAGTTGTGCTTGTAGCCTTCCTTAAGGTGAAGCAGGCCGCGTTCTTTGAGGTTTTCGGCTATCTCCTGGTCGGCGTCCTTGACAAATATCCCGGCCCAGGGAGTAATCTCGGCGGTGAATTTCCCGCTCCCATCGACAGGTTGGAGCAGGGGCAGATCGTAACGGCGCGATAGTTCGTAGTCGTCGGCGCCGAACGCCGGGGCGATATGGACGATCCCCGTGCCGTCCTCCAGGCTGACGAAATCGGCCAGGGTTACATAGAATGCGTCCTTGTTATCGGGCACGGCGGCGTAATCGAACAGACGGATATAGCGCTTGCGCTCAAGTTCCCGTCCGGGGAACGTCTCCAGCACCTGGGCGTCCTCGCCCAGCAATTTGGAAACCAGGGCCTCGGCCATGATAACGGTTTCCCCATCGTGGCTGACACGGGCATAGGTGTGGTCGGCGCCCACAGCCAGGGCCACATTGGAAATCAGCGTCCAGGGCGTGGTGGTCCAGACCAGGAAGCTCGTATCCGGCTCATCGGCCAGCTTCATCCTTACAAATACACTGGGGTCCACTACTTCCTTATATCCCAGCGAGACCTCATGGCTGCTCAGGCCTGTGCCGCAGCGGGGGCAGTAGGGAAGAATTTTGGCGCCCTTGTAGAGCAGATTTTTATCCCACATCTGTTTCAGCAGCCACCAGACCGATTCCACATAATCCCGCTCGAAAGTAACATAGGGGTTCTCGTAGTCCAGCCAGTAGCCCATCCGGCGGGTCAGTTCCTGCCAGTCCTGAAGGTACTTGAACACACTGTCCTTGCAGAGTTGGTTGAACTTCTCCACGCCGTAATCTTCAATTTGCTGCTTGCCGCTGATCTTAAGTTGTTTTTCGACTTCGATTTCCACGGGCAGGCCATGAGTATCCCACCCAGCCTTACGTGGGACATGGTAACCGAGCATGGTATAATAGCGGCAAACGAGGTCCTTGATCGTCCTGCTGATAACGTGATGGATCCCCGGGCGGCCGTTGGCCGTGGGCGGTCCCTCGTAGAAGACGAACTTTTCACGGTCCTTGTTGCGCTCAACGCTTTCCAGAAAAACCTTGTTCTGTTCCCAGAAAGAGATAATTTCCTTTTCAAGGTCCGGAAGCGTTTGGCTTTTTGAATATTCTTTGAACATAGTCAGGGTATCGAGTGTAATAGTTGTTGAAAGGCAAAGCCCGGCGAAAAAAAATGGATTTACCGGCCGGGAATGATTTAAACCGTTAATATTAAAGACAGCCAATATAGGTAACAACTTATTTCTTTTCAAGTGAAAAGCTCTTGCGAGCGAATAACTCCCCGGCATTGTAAGCCCCAAATTTGCTAAAGGGTTGCATTCCGGTGTGAAAGATGTTTTTATCAGTTGAAATCAGCGTGAATAGGCTTTATTTTAGTTTATTAATTGCCGGGGTATTTGGCATGTGGTTGTTCCCGCAAGCCGAATGCCGGCAAGTGAAGTGCCACTGGAAACAGACCGACCCGATTAATTGTGATTGGCAAGTTGAAATGAATAAACCATTTATTTATAGGTTAAAAGGAGTGCACTAATGATGGGTAGTCGTATCTATTCTATCTTGGCCGCCATCATTTTGATTCTCTCACCGTCGCTTTTGACAGCTCAGGCTGCCGTGCCTGCCGGCGGCGAGCTTCAGCAGAAAGTTGAGCGAGCGCGTGAGATGATCAAAGGCAGCAACTATGTAGCGGCAATTGGTCTGATGGACGAAGTGTTGGCTTCCAACCCCAACTCGGGCGAGGCATTGTTCTATAAAGCCCTCGCTACGATCGGCACAACGGAAAAGCGCAGGGAAGCCGAGAAGGAAGTCAGCAAGATTTTTGTAGAGTCCGCTAAGAACGGTTTTCATATCCCCGGCGACGGTTGGGATAATTTTCCGGTGAATATTAAATTTTATATCGAGGCCAACTGGGAGTTTGCCGACGATTATCTTGACCAGGAAGACCCGCAGGACTATCAGGTGGCTATCAACCTGCTGGAAAATATTGTGGCTGTAGACCACGAGCAGCACGATGCCAGCGAGCATCTGGGCAAGCTCTATGTCAGGACAGGCCAGAACCGCGAGGCTCTCGATCTTTTCCAGCGGCTGTTGGAGCGCAATCCGGATGAGAGCGAGGGGATTTACACGATGGGTCTGGGTTTTTTCGATATCCACGACAAGGAAATCGCCCAGTCGATTCTCTCCGATCTCTCAGGTCAGGGGCCGGAGGAGATGACTTCGCTGATGAAGCTGCTGATGTCCAGAGCCTTTTTCGTGCTCGAGGACCATCGGATAGCCAGTGTTTATTATGCCCAGTGCCTGAATGACCTGAACGAGATAGCAGCGCGGGAGATGTACCGCGACGTGATTGATATAGTGCTGCCGGATGAAAAGCCCGAATGGGAAAACGCACGCACGATCGACCAGAAAAAACTGTTCATTCGCAAGTTCTGGAAGAGCCGCGACCCGTCGCCAACAACCGAGTACAACGAGCGTCTGGTGGAGCATTACCGCCGTGTCAACTACGCCAAGCAGCAATACACGATGAAACAGACCAAGGGTTATGACGACCGTGGTATTGTTTATATCAAACACGGAAAACCGGATGAGTACGCCGACCTGGTGGGTAATTTCGGCATCCGCGACAACGAGACCTGGGTCTATTTTCGCAGGCCGGATAACTTCGTCTTTCATTTTGTTCGCCGTTCGAGCTCCTATTCAATCGCAAACAGCCTGATGGAAGCCTTGATCACTAGCCCGATATCTCCATCCTTTACCATGCGCGAAGATCCGGAGAACCCAACGGAATCCATTGTCCTGGAGGCCGGCGATTTCACTCAGAGCTGGCGTGATCTGCTCTATAGCCGCGTGGAAATCGACCCGATCTACTTTAGGCTCTATAGCGAGAGGGTGGATTTTGACGAGGCCGGTTATCTGGAGCAGGAGATGCAAACCAACTGGGCCATGATGGAGTCTGAACTGGTTGAAGCCGCACTGACCCGTGGGATGGAGAGCGAAACCTACATCCCGGACATGGGGTCGGAGCCGATGGACTATTACTACTACACGGCTGATTTCATGGCGATGAATGCCAACAGTAACGTGAGTATCTTCTATGGTTTGCCGGTGGCGAGCCTGGATTTCAAACGCGACATTATAGGTGTGCGAGTCAATTACGAGAGCACGTTCGCTGTTTTCGACCAGAACTGGAACGAGGTGGACAGAGTCTATAACCGCCGCAGTTACCAGCTCAGCCAGGAACCCGATGTAAATAACAAGGGCCTGCTTCTGGTGGATAAACAGACCCTCAACCTGCCTCCGGGCGAATATCACTATTCGGTGAGCGTAAAGGACCTTGGCAACGAGAACATGGGTATCTATAAGGGCGATCTGAATGTAACTCATTACCAGCCCAATAGCTTCAATGTGAGCCAGATTGTCCTGGCCAGCAACATTACCCCGTTTGACGGGGAGAAGCGGGGCAAGTTTACCCGTGGCAGTTACAATGTTATGCCGCTGCCCTCGCGCACGTTCAGGCGGGAACAGGCAGTGTTTGTGTATTACGAGATCTATTTCCTGAACAAAGACGACGAGAACAAGAAAAACTATCACATCGATTTTACGATCGAGGCCGACAACCTGGATAAAAATCTGGTAGCCAAGATTTTCTCGCCGTTCGGCAAGCTGTTCAGCAGCGATAAGGACAAGGGCAAGATCACGATGACCTTCCAGAAGGAAGCCGAGTCTGAGCGGATTGTCCAGCAGGAGTACGTTTCTATTGATATCAGCGACTCCCCGGCTGGCGAGTACAACCTCAGCGTGATTGTCACCGACGTTGCCACGGGTGAGACGATTACTCGGGATTCCAAGTTCTTTATCGTTAAATAAAGCTGGGTATCAACCCGGTAACAAACATAGAAAAGCCCGGCGGGTATCATCCCGCCGGGCTTTTCTATGATAAAAACAGGGGCGGGTTTAAAACCCGCCCCTACGTTATGTCTGGCTGAGAAGCCCTCAGGAGGCTTCTATCAACTCAGTTCCTTCAGGCCTTGCTCAATCCTGTCCAGGGCTTTTTCCAGCATCTCCATCGAGGTGGCGTAGCTCAGGCGCTGGTTGGCGTCACTGCCGAAACCCGCGCCGGGCACCACTGCCACGTGGCTCTGCTCCAGAAGGTAGCCGCTCAAATCCACGCTGCCCTCTATTTTCTTGCCCTCGGCTGTGACGCGGCCGTGGTAGGCGCTGAAATCCGGGAAAGCATAGAACGCTCCGGTGGGCATGATGCAGCTTACGCCCTCGATAGCATTGAGCCTGCCCACCAGGTATTTCCTGCGCTCATCGAAAGCCCGCACCATCATCGCAACGCTGTCCTGCGGGCCCTGCAGGGCCTCCATGGCGGCTGCCTGGGAGATACTGGTGGGGTTGGACGTTTCCTGGCTCTGAAGTTTACCCATGCCCTTGATCACATCCAACGGTCCGGCGGCGTAGCCGATCCGCCAGCCGGTCATCGAATAGCATTTGCTGGCGCCGTTGATAGTTATCGTGCGCTCGAACACATCCTTGTCCAACGAGGCGATAGAAACGTGCTCGGCCCCGTCGTAGAGGATCTTCTCGTAAATCTCATCGCTGATCACATAGATGTTGCTCTTCTTGATCACATCGGCCAGCGCCTGCAACTCCTGCCGGTTGTAGACCATGCCGCTGGGATTGGAGGGGCTGTTGAGAATCAGCAGCTTGGACTTGGGCGTAATTGCCTGTTCCAACTGGCTGGCGGTCAGCTTGTACTGGCTGGCGGCAGTGGTCTCGACAATCTTCGGGGTTCCGCCGGCTGCCTTGGTCATCTCCGGATAGCTGACCCAGTATGGCGTGGGGATAATCACCTCGTCGCCCGGATCGACAAGAGCCATCACGGCCAGGAACACCGAATGTTTGGCTCCGCAGTTGACAATCACCTGCTCCACGGCGTAATCCAGCCCGTTGTCATTCTTGAATTTCTCGGCAATCGCCTTACGCAGCGCGGGTGTGCCCACCGCCGGGGTGTACTTGGTCATCCCATCGTTGATCGCCTTTATCGCGGCCTGCTTGATATTATCCGGCGTGTCGAAATCAGGTTCACCGGCACTGAGGCCCACCACGTCGATTCCCTCGGCCTTCATCGCCTTGGCTTTGGCGGTGATAGCCAGGGTTATCGAGGGCTCTATCCTGGAAATGCACTGTGATACGGCCATTTACTCCTCCTTAAAATACTGGAAATAAAGTTTACGGTCTGTTAATGCAATACAATTATCTGAGTCCCAGCACGTCCTGCATGTCATAAAGCCCTGGAGCCGCCTGGGCGGCGAACCGCGCCGCCACTACCGCTCCGCGGGCAAAAGTGTCGCGGCTGTGTGCTTTGTGAGTGATCTCGAACCGTTCTCCCAGTGTGCCGAACACGGCAGTGTGCTCGCCCACTACATCACCGGCGCGGATGCTGTGCACCGCTATTTCTTTCCGGTCACGCTCGCCGGTAATTCCCTTGCGGCCCCAGCAGCCCACCTCGTCCATATTACGGCCCAGGGCCTCGGCAATCACCTCGGCCAGGCGCTTTGCCGTGCCGCTGGGCGCATCGCGCTTAAACCGGTGATGGGTTTCAAAAATCTCCACGTCGTAGTCATCGCCCAGCACCCGGGCCACCTCGCCGGCCACCTTGAACATCAGGTTGACTCCCACGCTCATGTTCGGCGCCCAGACCACGGCGATTTCCCTGGCCGCCTGCTCAAGCACACTCACCTGATCTTTGTCCAGGCCGGTGACTCCGGTTACCAGCGGGATTTTCTTCTCCAGGCACAGCGCGGCAGTGCGTACTACAGAATCCGGCAGGGCGAAATCGATCACCACACCCGCATTTTTTATGGCTTCGGCCAGTTGGTCGGTTACGGTTACTCCCGCCGGGGGCAGCCCGGCGGCCTCGCCGATATCCCTGCCCAGTTCATCGTGGCCGGGATACTCCACGGCTCCGCTGATCCTGGTATCTTCGCTACTGTCAATTGCCACGATGATCCGCTTGCCCATCCGTCCGCAAGCGCCCACCAGAGATATGTCTATCATTTTCAACTTCCTTTCCGATTTCCCCGGTTGTCGCTTAAACAAGGCCCATCTCGTTAAGGACCGCCATCAGCTTTACGCGGCTGGAGTCGGCAAGAGGGCAGAGCGGCAGACGGTATTCCTCGGCCACCATGCCCATCGCCGCCACAGCAGCTTTTACCGGGATCGGATTGGTTTCCACAAACATAGCCTTGAACAACGGCATCAATTCAAGGTGAATCTTCAGTGCTCCCGCCGGGTCTCCCCCCAGCCAGGCGCTGCAGAGAGCAGCCGTGCGGGCCGGAACTGCATTGGCCGCCACGCTGATAACGCCCTTTGCGCCCACGCTCATCAGCGGAAGGGACAGCGAGTCATCACCGGAGAGGATTGTCAGATCGCACAACCTGGCTATCTGGCTGGCCTGGTCCAGACTGCCGGAAGCTTCCTTGACCGCCACCACGTTCTTAAATTCCGCCAGCCGGGCGATAGTCTCCGGCTCGATATTGCGGCTCGTGCGGCTTGGCACGTTATACAGAATCTGCGGAATATCGACTTCCTCTGCTATCTTGCGGTAGTGCAGGTACAGACCCTGCTGAGTAGGCTTGTTGTAATATGGACAGACCAGCAGTGCCCCGGCCACTCCCAGACGGGAGGCTTCGGTGGTAAGATGGATCGCCTCGGCGGTGCTGTTGCTGCCCGTGCCGGCGATAACCGGAATACGTCCGGCAGCGGCTTCCACCACCACCCGGATTACCCGCAGGTGTTCCTCGTGGCTCATGGTGGCAGATTCGCCGGTGGTCCCGCAGGGGAGCACGGCGCTTGTTCCGTTATCCACATGGAAATCCACCAGTCCGGCAAGCGCCTTCTCGTCAATCTGGCCACCACGGAAAGGCGTTATAAGAGCGACTATCGAGCCGGAAAACATGATACCTCCTTAATATTAACAAGCTTGAATATTATCGTTTCAGGTCAAGAGAAGAATTGTACGGACATTAAAAGATGAATTTACTGCCACTGAGACGGTTACCGATCTCGCCGGCTATCCGTTTCTCATCCTCCTCGTCCCTGGCGATAAAAGTCGCTCCGGCGCGCAGGTAGGCCCCGGCCGTGTCCTCGGGCACCGTGCTGATCAGGTGCTCGCGGATCAGCCATTGTGAGCAGGCTTCCGCGCTGGTGAATTCCTGGCCGCCCTGGATTGCTTTCGGGCTTTTCATAAACAGGTAAAACGTTCCATCCGGCATTTTTGTCTCGAACCCAAGCCTGGAGAAGGTATCACACAGAAGTCTCAGCTTGCGCTCGTACTTGCGGGCTATTTCCTCGGTAAATTGCGGGTTGCGCAGCCCCACGGCGGCGGCTTTCTGGATTGCGGCGAACTGGCCGCTGTCCGAGTGGTCCTTAACCTCGGCAAACGCCTTGACCAGTCCCTGGTTGCCGCAGACCCAGCCGATACGCCAGCCGGTCATGTTGTAGCTCTTGCTCAGCGAGTGCAGCTCAATCGCCACGTCCAGCGCGCCCTCGGTACCCAGGATGCTCAGCGGCTTACGTCCGTGGACCAGCGCCGCGTATGCCGCGTCCTGCACTATGGCCACCTTGTACTTGTGCGCCCAGTCGACCACTTTGCGGAAGAACTCCGCTGTGGCCGCCTTGCCGGTGGGGTTGTTGGGATAGTTTATCACCAGCACCTTGGCCCGGCGGGCGGTCTGCTCGTCCAGTGAGTCCAGCCGGGGCAGGAAATCGTTGTCTTCGGTCAGGGGAATGTTACGCACCTCCGCCCCATACCAGGCGCTGTGGGTGCCGAATACCGGATAACCGGGCACGGTCATCAGTACCAGGTCCCCGGGGTCCACCAATGCGCCGGGCAGCAGCGCCAGTGCGCTCTTGCTGCCGATACTGTGGTTGATCTGGGTTGCGGGGTCAAGTCCGGAGACTCCGTAAACGTGCTCCATATGCCAGGCCACCGCCTCGCGGAACTCATCGATCCCGTTGTCGGTATAGCCGCGGTTCTCGTAGACAGCGGCTTCCCGCGCCAGTGCTTCCACCACCAGCGATGGGGTCATGCCGTCCGGCTCACCCACACCCAGGTCGATCAACTCCACGCCAGGATGTTCCTGCATGGCGGCGCGCTTGGCCCGCTTGATTTTTTCGAACTTGTAAACAGTGTCGTCTTTACCAAAATTGCTGCCGCCGATTCTCTTGGCGAATAACTGCTGTACGATTTCACCAGACATTGATTCTATGCTCCCGTTCGCTTGCGTTCATTCCGGCCATGAGCCGCGGAAAATTTCCTGCGCCGGTCCGGTCTTGAAGACGTTTTCGCCCTCTGCCCACTCTATTTTAAGCTCTCCGCCGTTGAGACGGATCTTGATCATTCCAGGTTCAACTCTACCGGTGAGGATTGCCGCAACGCCCACCGCGCAGGCTCCCGTGCCGCAGGCCAGGGTCTCTCCCGCGCCTCGCTCCCAGGTGCGCTGGCGAAGAAGCCCCTTATTGAGAACGTTGACAAACTCCACGTTCGTGCGGTTGGCAAACAACGGATCGTTTTCGATCAGCGGCCCGTAGTGCTCCACGGCAAAATCGTCAACCGGCTCATCGATAAAAATCACCGCGTGAGGATTGCCCATCGACACGCAGTTAAGCCGGAATTCTTTTCCGTCCACACTCAGCGGCAGATCCAGTGCGCGTTCGCCTTCCAGTGTCATGCCGATCTCGGCCGGGGAGAGGCGGGGAGGCCCCATGTCCACCCGCACCGAACCGACCACGCCGTCCGCCAGATTCAGTTCCAGCACAAGCAAACCGGCCCCGGTTTCTACCTTGAGCGGATTGGCCGTAATCCTGCCGCTTTCGTGAACCAGTTTGGCCACGCAACGGATAGCGTTGCCGCACATCTCGGCCTCACTGCCATCGGGGTTGAACATTCTCATCCGGCAATGGGCGCTGCTTAGCTCCGAGGGCACTATCAGCACTATCCCGTCGCCGCCGATCCCCAAATGACGGTCGCTCATCCGGCGCGCCAGTCCGGGAATATCCTCCGGAAGGTCGCCATCAAGCCGCTCGATAAAAATATAGTCGTTACCGATCCCGTGCATTTTGACGAAATCGATCATGGTTCGCTCCTCACAGCTCTTCGCCACGGATCAGGTCGTCCAGGGTTTCTGCCTTGCGGACCACCTGCCAGCCGCTGCCATCAACCAGCACCTCGGCACCGCGCGGGCGGCCGTTGTAGTTGGACGCCATCGTGGCGGTATAGGCCCCGGCGCTGTAGACACAGAGCAGGTCGCCCTGGCCCACCTCGGTCATTGTCCGGCCCTTGGCGATAAAGTCGCCACTTTCACAGATCGGTCCGACCACATCGATTGTGGCCTCGGCGCGTCCGTTGGTCCGCACCACAGGCTCAATCCGATGGTAGGCGTTGTAGAGACTGGGGCGGATAATGTCGTTCATCCCGGCATCGACCACCGCGAAATTTTTCACATCGGTCTGCTTGTAATGTATAACACGGGTGAGCAATACGCCCGCATTTCCGCTGATTGAGCGTCCGGGTTCAATCACGATTCCGCAGTCCAGCGGCTGGACGACCGGCAACACCGCCTCGGCGAACTGTTGCGGGGTGGGGGGTGTCTCGTCATTGTATCTGATCCCCAGTCCGCCGCCGATATCACAGAATTCGAGCTCGAACCCCTCGTCCACCAGCTCACGGTACAGCCGCGCGATTTTCTCGTAGGCCGCCACAAAAGGCGCCGAACTGACAATCTGCGAGCCGATATGCGTGGCGATCCCCATAACGCGCAGGTGTTGATACGAGGTTGTTTTACGGTAGTACTCCAGAGCCTGATCATATGGGATACCGAACTTGTTTTCTTTCTTGCCCGTGGCCGTGTACTCGTGGGTTCCGCTTTCCACATCCGGGTTGATCCGCAGGCTTACCGGTGCGGTCAGGTCCATCGAGCCGGCCACCTGGTCTATCAGGTCCAGCTCGGCCATACTTTCCACATTGAAGCAATATATTTCGCTCTCCAGCGCATAGGCAATTTCCTGCCGGGTTTTGCCTACACCACTGTAGATAATGCGCTCACCGGGCACCCCGGCTTTAAGGGCTCGGAACAATTCCCCGCGGCTGACAATGTCCGCGCCCGCTCCGCGTTCTGCCAGCAGACGGATAACCGAAAGGTTGGCGCAGCTTTTGAGCGCGAAACAGATCAGGCTCTCAACCGGGGAAAAAGCTTTGGCGTAACTGTCGAACGAATCGACAAGTGAGCGTTGGCTGTATACATAGCACGGCGTTCCGGCCTTTGAAGCTATCTCGGCCAGGGAAACCTGCTCGCAGTATAGTTCGCCATCTATATATTTATAATTATCCATTGTGGCTCCATTAATCGTCTGGAAACTTAAGAGACAAAAAAACGCCGCCCAAACTTGCCGGTCAGCGGGATAAGCTGCATAACAGATTCGTTTTTATCCGGGTTGCCCGTGTCATGCCGGAACCGGACTCAAGCTGACTGCAATCAGGCCGGTCCGCTGAAATCCGCCGCAGGCGAAAAATATCCACCGGGCAGGCTTCCGGGGCATGCCGCGGAACGGCATAAATCCGGCGGAGGACAAGCCGGGAAAACGGCAGCTCAACCGCTGGTTTTCAGCGATAACTTATGCAGTGGAAACTAAGATTTTCCGGTGGATGTGTCAAGGTAAACCCGGGGTAAGCAATTGCGCAGCCGCTGTATGGCCGTTAATCACCAGATTGAGATGAAGGACAAGAGCCATCGATGCGAAAGGTGCTCACGGCGCTGACTGGCAGTACCTCAGTCAAAATCGTCTGGAAGCCACTTTGGGGGGGTATCTGGCAGGGAATTATAACGGCTGAAATTTACTAATTTAGCGGGTTGGCCACGTAGACGTTAAAACGGCGGAATTCCCAGCCGTTGGCTATCATGCCGACAAAGTCCGCAAAGCCCCAGGCAAGGCCGGTGATAGTCAACTCGTTGGTGCCGTCCTGAATGTCATCGAGCGCTATCCGCAGGCTGTCGCTGTCGAGAATAACGGTGGAGTCGGAAAGGACCACGGTGGCGCCGGAGACATAAAGCCTGCCGGCATCCAGGTCCACTCGCTGGACGTAGCCCACAAACGCGGGTGAATCGGTGGGAGTACTTGCGCCGATGCGTTGGATGCGCGAGGCATTTATAAACAGGTCCTCCGCCAGTTCCAGCCCGTAGACCGCTACGTTGTCGGCCACACGGAAACTGTCGGCGCGGGTGAGCGGCATGCTGAAAATGAGCGAGCTGTCAGTGTCAAATTCCCACTCTTCCACATCGCTGGCCTGCATACCGCCTTCTGTCCAGCCGATCACCAGTTTGAGCTTGCCGTAGGAGAATTTTTTGCGGTTGGGGATATCCACAAAGTCGACACGGGCCTGAAGAACAATATCCTCTGCCTGGGCGGGAGTGAATACCATATCTCCGCCGGCGTTGGTGATCTCCACATCGATATAGAGGTTCAGGCTGTCGGAACTCGTGCCGTCCCTGGCATCGGCCAGCAGGGTCTGTTGGGAGGAGGGCATCACTGGCGGCTGGCCGTCCTTTACCTGAAGCATAATATCCAACCGAACATCGGAATCAGCCGAAAAGGCAATCTGCCGGCTGGACGAGTTGTTGTCCAGGGCCGGACCGAGAACGCCTGACAGGCCGGTATCGCCCGCGCAGGAGAGCGTAAGCAGCACCAGCAGCGGCAAATAATGCTTGGCGACACGGAAAAAAACAGAGAGAGTCATATAACCTTACTGGTTCAATTGCGGATCGGCCGGGTATCCGCGCCCTGGCCTGTTATTGCAGAGTGCAAATTGTGCAATTAGCATACCAGCAATCGTTGTTGAGGGGGAGGGGACAAGAAGTTAACTGATTATGGCATCCGGAGGGGCAGGACGCTGTGAGGCAAGGGCTGTGGTTCGTCAAGACCCCCTGTGCAGCTTGCATTAAGACAATCTGTGTATTAATGTAACAATCCGGGTTTTAACGTTTTGTGCGGTTACTTCGTCGTGTTGCAGGGAGGATGTTGATGGAGCTGGGCCAGGAACTGATTCAGAAAGTATTCAATGAGACCGAAATTATTGTTCGCGTGGGCAGCAAGCTGCAGCACAGCAACGAGACCCTGCTTAATTACCTGGTGCTGGCCCCCAGCGCCGAGAGCGGCGAAGAGACTATCCGCTGGGACGGGGCCGTACGCATATCGCCGCGACTGACTATCGCCGCCGATGACCACGCGTCGATAAACCTGAGCGAATTTTACGGCGAAGAGGACGAGATCCCGCCCCAGTTGCGTGAGCTGGCGGTTGTGTTTCGCAGCGCATACCTGAAAATCGATGGGCCGGGAGTGGAACGGCAGCACCTCGGGAGCAACATGACCGAGTCGTTGGACATGATGAAAAACCTGTTTGAGCGGATCACCAGCCACCGTTCCCGCGAACTCACTACTGAGAATAACGCGCTGATTGTTGCACCGAGCGAATTTGTCTGGCCGGTGTCGGTGCTCAAGTACGTGTCCGAGGTGATGGGCCAGGATTTTCGCAGTTTCCGCAAGTTCGGCCCCTTGAACTGAACGGATGTCACAGGCGGTGTTCCCCACGCCGCAATATTTCAAGTATCAACAAGGCAGGAGAGATCACAGTGTCCGACTGGCCGATGTTTCACCGCGACCCGGCGCGCTCGGGATATGTGGACGAGGAACTCGGGCAGCCCAGGGGTATTGTCTGGATGCTGGAAACCGGAGACAGGATTTTCCATGCCAGCCCTGTGATTGTGGGCGGGATGTGTATCTGCGGTTCGCGCGATGGAAACCTCTATGCGCTCGACAGCAGTAGCGGAGACTACATTTGGAAGTGCCGCACAGGTGACGAGGGCGACCTCTCGGTATCGGCGGTGGAGGGAACCGTGTTTGCCGGTTCCAACCGCGATGGCTGCCTGAGGGCGATAGATGCGCGGGATGGCAGCGTTATCTGGATTTTCCAGACTCTTGGTCCAGTGTTTGCCACTCCGCTGGAAACCGGTGATCTGGTGGTTATCGGTTCCTCGGACGGCAATCTTTATGCATTGGAGCGCAAGGATGGCTCTCTGAGCTGGAAACTGAAGTGCGGTGGCGAAATCCGATATGCGGCGGCGCTTGCAGGAACCATCCTAGTAGCAGGTTGCACGGACGGGTACATTCACGCGGCCAATTCCGGCAGCGGAGAGGCACTCTGGAAGTTCAAGGCCCAGGGGCCGTTGAACTGCTCGCCGGCTTGTTCGGACCGGATAGTCTACACCGGCTCGGACGACCACCATCTCTATGCGCTGGAGTTGGCTGGAGGCAGCCTGGTGTGGAAGTTCAGGACAGAGGGGCCAGTGCGTTCCACACCCGCACTGGCGGGCAAAGTGCTGGTGGCTTGTTCGCTGGATGGGCGCTGCTATGCGCTGGACAGCGAAACCGGACGCCAGTTGTGGAGTTTCCGCACCAACGACGCGCTCTATTCCAGTCCTGCGATTGCGGGAGAAACCGTGGTGTGCGGCTCCAGCGATGGTTACCTTTACGGCCTGGAACTGGCCACGGGCCGTCTCCGTTGGCGTTATGAAATCGGCAGCGACATTATTTCCAGCCCGGCGCTCTGCGAGGGGAAAATATATATCGGTGCTGAAAACGGCCGGATTTATTGTCTGGACGCGGGGTAACCCGCGCAGTCTGATTATTTCTGAACAAGTATGAGAACATTTCGATGACAAGCAAAGTGCGAAAGAAAATCGATGGTATCGAGCGGGTGGTGGTCAAGATCGGTACGCGCGTACTAACCGGCAGCGACAACCAGATCGACCGCGAACGGATCGACAGGATTGCCGGCCAGATTATCGAATTGCGCCAGAGCGGAATAGATGCCGTGCTGGTTTCCAGTGGAGCGGTGGGTGCGGGAATGGGCCGGCTGGGTGTGAAAAATTACCCCAGGCTGATCCCGGACCGTCAGGCAGTGGCGGCTGTGGGCCAGGTGCGGCTGATGAAGATGTGGGAACACGCGTTCGCTGACCATGACCGCCGGGTGGGGCAGGTGCTGGTTACCGCCGCCGACTTTCAGAGCCGCTATCGCTACGTGAACCTGCAGAACACTTTCGAGAGCCTGCTGAGGATGCAGGTTGTGCCGGTGGTCAATGAAAACGACAGCGTGGCTGTGCGTGAACTCAAGTACGGTGATAACGATGCGCTCAGCGTGCAGGTTGCCAGTGTAATCGACGCTGACCTGCTGGCTCTGCTGACCACTACCGACGGGCTCTATACCGCCAACCCGGAAAAAGACCCTGGAGCGAAACGTATTCCGCTTGTGGAGGAAGTTACCAGCAAGCTAACCCGCGGGGCCAGGGGCAAGTCCAGCGGCGTGTCGATCGGAGGAATGCGCAGCAAGGTCGAGGCGGCATCGCTTGCGGCCCGGGCCGGGATCTGGTGCGTGATAGCCCGTGGCACGGAACCTGATCTGCCGGGTATTGTGGCGGGGCGCGATGTAGGCACTCTGTTCGTACCCAGTTCCTCTGGAGCGCTTGGCGGAAGAAAGCGCTGGATAGCATTCACCAGCCGTTCGCGCGGAAAACTGGTTGTGGACAATGGAGCGTGCCAGGCGCTTTCAGGCAATCGAAAGAGTTTACTCTCCAGCGGAATAGCGGATATCGAGGGTTCGTTTGATTCCGGCGATGTGGTCGATATTGTGGCAAGCGGGGAAAAAGAACCTTTCGCACGGGGAGTGACTTCCTACAGTTCAGAGGACCTGGCCCGCATCAAAGGGCTGCACTCCTCGCGAATTGAGCAGGTGCTGGGCCATGACGGGCCGGAGGAAGTGATCCATAAGGATAATCTGGTCCTGCTGGAGCAGAATGGTAAGGCAGGATGACCGGCATTTAAAAATAAGCGGTAAAGTAAGAAAACATATCGGGAGCAAGTATGAGCGAGATTAAGCAGTTGGTGGAGCGCATGGGCCGTGATGGCCGCGCGGCCGCCGCCCGGCTGGCGGTGGCGACCACGGAGGAAAAGAACAAGGCACTGGAAGCGGTGGCGCTGGCACTGGAGAAAAATCGCGCGGAAATCCAGACTGAAAACGAAAAGGACCTGGCCGCCGGCCGCCGGAAGGGCCTCAGCGGGGCGATGCTTGACCGTCTGGCGCTCACGGACACACGGATCGACTCGATGATCTCCGGAGTGCGTGAAGTGGTTCAGCTTCCCGATCCGGTGGGCGGTGTGTTCGATGAACGTGAGCGGCCAAACGGACTGCAAATCTGCCGGATGCGTGTGCCGATAGGCGTAATCGGAATAATCTACGAGTCCCGCCCCAACGTAACGGTGGACGCCGGAGCGCTGACTCTCAAGAGCGGCAACGCGGTGATCCTCAGGGGAGGCAGCGAGGCGATCAACAGCAACCTGGCCCTGGCGCGCACGATGAGCGAGGCAGTGGCCGGCGCCGGACTGCCTTCAGCCACGGTACAGCTTGTACCCACAATCGACCGCGAGGCGGTGGGGGAGATGCTGACCGCGGATAAGTATATCGATCTGATAATCCCGCGCGGCGGCAAGACTTTGATCCGCCGGGTGGTGGAGAACAGCACGATCCCGGTGATCAAGCACTACGACGGTATCTGCCACGTGTACGTGGACGCCGGGGCTGATCTTGCGATGGCGGCTGATATTGCGCTCAATGCCAAGGTGCAGCGCCCGGGGGTGTGTAACGCCATGGAGACCCTGCTGGTGGACAGCGCCGTGGCAGCTGATTTTCTGCCGGTAATAGGCAAGCGCCTTGAGGATGCCGGGGTGGAGATTCGCGGATGCGAGCGGACATGTGAGTCGCTGGCCAAAGCCAGGCCCGCCACGGAGGAAGACTGGAGCACCGAGTACCTTGACCTGATTCTGAACGTCAAAATAGTGGACGGGCTGGATAAGGCGGTTGAGCATATCGAGCAGTACGGCTCCCACCATACGGACGCCATCGTAACAGGCAATGCGGACACGGCAAAAAAATTCGTGGTCAGGGTGGACTCCAGTTCGGTGATGGTAAACACCAGCACACGGTTCAGCGATGGGGCCCAGTACGGCCTGGGAGCGGAGATAGGTATCAGCACCGATAAACTTCACGCCCGTGGCCCGATGGGCCTGGTAGAGTTGACCACCTACAAGTGGGTGGTTACCGGCCAGGGGCAGTTACGGGAGTAATCTTGAAAATTCTCTCTGTTGTTGTATCCGTTTTGGTTATTGCCCTGGCCGCGCAGGTATGGGCCGCAGGCACCACGCTGCCATCGTTTCCCGGAGCCGAGGGATTCGGAGGATCAACCCCGGGAGGCCGTGGCGGACGGGTGATCCATGTGACAAACCTGAATTCCGCTGGGCCGGGCAGCTTACAGGCAGCCTGCGTGGCAAGTGGTCCCCGGATAGTCGTTTTTGATACCAGCGGGGTGATCGAGGGCGATGTTTTTATCGATCATGGCAAGATCACTATCGCAGGGCAGACAGCACCGGGCGCTGGAATTACGATCAAGGGCATGCTGCGCACGGATAGAGTTCCCAGGGGCGAGAAGATCGAAGATATAGTGGTGCGTTTCCTGCGCCTGCGGCCAGACTCCAACACCACGCTCAACCAGAGCGGCGATGCGGTGCGGATTTCCCGTGCGGAGCGGGTCATGCTGGACCACATCAGTTTCGCCTGGGGCAGTGATGAGACAATCGATGTGTTCACGGCCTCGGATGTAACTGTGCAGTGGTGCACGGTGGAGGACGGGGACACCACGGGCCACGAGGAGGGAGTGCACAATTACTCCCTGATCCAGGGACCGGACGGCCACCGGATCAGTGTCCACCATAACCTGTTCGCCCATCACAAGCGCCGCAACCCGGCAATCGCCAACGGCCCGGCGGATGTGATCAACAATGTGGTCTATAATTTCCGCGACGGTTTCCTGCATGATAACAAGACCAACGATATCACGTTCAACATAATCGGCAATTACTACAAACGCGGACCCAACGATCCGGATATTTATCCGTTCTGTTTCCGCGACGGCGGCTACTACTACCTTCGCGATAACTGGATCGAGGGTACTGGCATGGTGCAGGACCCCTGGGCGGAAAAAGACCGTCACCCTGGCCTGGCCTACTACGCGGGAAGGGGCAGCAAGCGGGAGCAGCCAAGCGAAACACCACCTGTGGTAACCCACGACCCGCGCGAGGCCTATCAACTTGTCCTTGAGCATGCGGGCTGTTTCCCCCGCGACATAATTACCAGCAGTGTGGTTGAAGAAGTGAAAAATGGCAGCGGCTCCTGGGGCCGCCGCAGAGTGCCCGATCTGCTGGCCGGGCTGAGCGTGGGACAAAAGCCGCTGGATACCGATGGCGACGGGATGCCGGACAGTTGGGAAATATCAGCCGGGTTGGATTTGAACGATTCCACTGATTATAATAAGCGCATGCAGTCAGGCTATCCGGCTATCGAAGAATATCTCAACCAGCTTGCGCGGCAATTGGCGGGTAATTAAAAAGCTCAATCCATTGCGCAGCGCATTCATCCAGGCAAGAGAAAGGACAGGTGGATGATTCGGTTAT
>SDBV01001349.1_pt1 | contig 36974 bp, 43 predicted proteins | sample 2277081 | NCBI WGS metagenome assembly SDBV01 (sample SAMN10402039, study PRJNA504765) | marine sediment metagenome | isolation source: marine sediment core GS10_PC15, 223 cmbsf | place: Arctic Ocean: Southern Knipovich Ridge | collected 2010 | reverse complement strand
CGACGAACTATCCGGACAGAATTATTAGCGCCCTGAAAGAAACCTGTCCGGACAGATTGCGACGCGGGTCGCAGGACGACGAAGCCGAGGGGGCTGGTGAGCGTGAATGATTCGCAGTGGCTGTCCTGGTCCAGGAAGCTGCAAGCCATCGCCCAGAACGGACTCACCTATGCCAACGATCCATACGATGTGGACCGATACGAGCAGATTACGAGCATATCAGCGGAGATCATGGAGGCTCACACCAATCTTCGCGCGGCGGACGTCCGGGCCATTTTCGAAAAAGAGACTGGCTACGCTACGCCGAAGGTGGATGTACGCGGATTCGTTCAGAAAGATAACGGCGTGCTGCTCGTCAAGGAGCGCGCGGATGGTCTGTGGACACTGCCCGGGGGCTGGGCGGATGTAAACGACGCTCCCAGCGAGGCGGTGGTCCGCGAGATCGTGGAAGAGTCGGGCTACCGCGTCAGAGCCACCAAGCTGCTGGCGCTCTACGATCGGAACAAACACGGTCACCCGCCGTTTCCCTTTCACGTGTACAAGCTCTTCTTCCAGTGTGAGCTATTGGGCGGTCGGCCCACAACGAGCATGGAAACGGTGGACGTGGGCTTTTTTCCTCTGGAGGAGCTGCCTCCCCTTTCCGCGACGCGTGTGACCCGGTCTCAGATCACCGGGCTCTTCGATCTGGCCGCGCGCAGCGACTCAGCTACGGCATTCGATTGACGGCGGATGGCGCGGAGTGGATTGCGGCTCACCGTGGTACCATAGACCTTCTCTATATCGACGCCGACGGGGCTTATCTGCCCAGTGTCCAGGCTGCGGCGCGGGGCGCCTTGCGGAGGGGAAGCCTGGTTTTGGCCCATAACTCGGTCAACATGGCGCATAGCCTTGCGCGATATCTGCAGTACGTTCGGAATCCTTCGCGCAGTCTTGAAAGCGTAAATATGTTCATTGACGATCAGGGGCTGGAGGTCACGCTCTGGTGACGCCATTGCGGGGAGAACGCAATCAGGCCGGCCAACGTTTGCCCCCCAAACGGATGTGTCTTGGCAGATGGCATCTCAGCGAGTGAGCTCTGCCGCCGGTTCTTGCAGCAAAACTTGATTCCAATGTTTGACTTGAACATCGGCAGCCAATGTCAACGCCTCATCGTGAAGTGAGACAGCAGTCGCAGACGATACATCTTGCCGATTCTTGAAATACACGAGATTTGACGCCATTTTTCGGTTGACGCTTTTAGAAAACTTGATTTCGAAGGCCTTCAAACCTTCTCTATCTTTCAGGAGGAGATCGACCTCTACACCGGCGCCGGATCTTTAGAAAAAAAACTGGCTCCTGCCAGGATTGTACGAAGCTTGTTTCAAGAGGTCGATTACGACCATATTCTCGAATATGCTTCCACGCTCTGCTGCCCTGAGAAACCGGGCAGCGGTGTCGATCCCAAGCAGGCAGCAGAGCAGACCCGTGTCAACGAAATACAGCTTAGGTGATTTAACGCATCTCTTCGTGATATTGGTATGAAATGGTTTCAACAGATAAATTACATACGTCGATTCGAGGACAGAAAGCCAAGCCTTAGCGGTGGGCTGTGATATACTACATTCCTTCGCGATTTCAGCTATGTTCAAAATACCGCCCGCTCTGGGTGCCAAAAGACCGATGAACGTCTGAAATCTCGATAAATCCACTATATTTTTAACATTTCGCACGTCTCTTTCCAGCTTCCTCGAGTAATACATCTAATTTTAGTGTAGTATCCCGGCATTAATTTTCAACAAATATAAAATTTGATTTTGATATTGCGTGCTTATCAGGCCTGCGCGTCCCCGGGCTTGGCTTTTCGTGCGCGCATGTGCGATCATATCACGCATGTTATCGAGAGTTGCAAGCGAGCTCGTACATCGGGAGAAAAGGCGATGACTGTTTCGTGGAAGCCGCCGCAAAACTGGGCCTCTGTCACGGCTATCGACTCTCATGCGGCGGGCGAGCCGTTGAGGGTAATAGTCGAGGGGCTGCCTCCCATTCCCGGGGAAACAATGCTGCAAAAGAGGCGCTATGCCCGCGAACATCTGGAGACCTTCAGAACGGGGCTCATGTGGGAGCCCAGGGGTCACGCCGACATGTACGGAGCGATAATCACCGAGCCGGTGACGGATGACGGTGATCTGGGAGTTTTATTCGTTCACAACGCGGGCTATTCCACCATGTGCGGGCACGGCATCATCGCCCTTACCAAGGTCGTTCTGGACACGGGCATCATCGAGAAGAAGGGCGCCGAACCGAAACTGAGAATCGATTCACCGGCGGGCAGAATCACCGCAACGGCCAGGCGACGGGGTGGCGACGCTGAAGGCGAGGTGGAGGAGGTGTCTTTTATCAATGTGCCTTCCTTCGTCTATCGAAGCAATCGCAGAGTCGAGGTGCCGGGGCTGGGTCGGGTGGCTTACGATGTGGCCTTCGGTGGGGCTTTCTACGCCTTTTGCGCGGCGGGCGATCTCGGATTGACGCTGAACCCGGCGGGTCACAGCGCTTTGATCGATGCGGGACGCAGGATCAAGGCCGTCGTACAGAAGGAGCTCGATATCGTTCACCCCTTCGAAGATGATCTCGGGTTCCTGTATGGGACGATATTTACGGGCCCTGCGGTAGATGCGGCCAACCACAGTCGCAACGTGTGCGTGTTCGCCGACGGCGAAGTAGACCGCTCGCCCACCGGAACGGGTGTCAGCGCGAGAGCGGCCATGCATCACGCCCGGGGAGAGATTGGCACCGGCGAGGTTATGGCCATTGAAAGCATGCTCGGTACGACGTTTCAAGTGAGGGTGATCGAAACGATCGAGTACGGGCCATACCGGGCGGTGGTGCCGGAGGTGAGCGGCAAGGCGGCCATCACGGGGATCAACAGGCTGTGTTTCGATCCCGTCGATCCGCTTGGAGCGGGGTTCTTCCTGCGTTGATCTGGGCCGCTTGCAGGCGGTCTCGACCGGAACGCGGGTGGCGAAGAGCGATGCAAAGGCGCGTTTGCCGTTCGTCGAGATTGCGATATACTCGAATACCGGTGTCCGAGAAAGATTCTTCCCTCAGATATTCGCCTCAGCTTTTCCCTTCTTCCGAGTTGAGCTTTGTGGGCCGTCGCGATGAAATGGCCATGCTGCGGGAGGCGGTGAGAGCGGCCAAAGCAGGACAGATGCGGCTGGTGGCCGTAGCCGAGGAACCCGGAACAGGCAAGACGCGTACGGCCCTCGAGCTCGCGGCACACGCGGAGCAGAATGGGTTTCAGGTGCTGTGGGGCCGATGCTATGAAGGAGAAGGGGCGCCGCCTTACTGGCCATGGGTTCAGATCCTGCGCTCCTTCGTGGCACGGTGCAACGCGGACTCGCTATAGTCGCTCATGGGCAGAGGCGTGGCTTCTATAGCGGATGTGGTGGAAGAGGTTCGCGACCTTATTCCGGGCTTGCCGCGGCCTGATCCGGTAGAACCTCAGGTGAGACGCTTTCTGTTTTTCGAGGCGGTCACAAGCTTGTTGATACGGGCGGCGCGGCAGGAGCCTCTGCTTGTGCTAATCGACAACCTCAATTCCGCGGACCATCCCTCTCTGCACCTGCTCGAGTTTCTGTCACAGGCTGTCCAGTCCGGTCGGATGCTCGTGCTCGTAACATACAGAGATCTGTCGCTATCAGCCTCTCACCCTTTGATTCCAACTCTCGGCGAATTGGCGCGCCAGCCTTCGTACCGGCAGCTGCGTCTGGCGCAACTATCTGCGGGCGAAGTGGCCGACCTGGTGCGGGCTGTGACCCGCGCGGATATACACCCACAACTGGCCGGCGCTCTTCACGAGCGCACCGAAGGTAACCCCCTCTATGTAGCGGAAATGGCGAAGCTTCTCAGAGCTGACGATCTGCGGCAGTATCGCGATAACCCGTCCGGCCTGTTGGAAAGGCTGGAGATTCCGGATACCGTACAGCTGGCCATCGCACAGCGCTTGAGCCGTCTCCCGGACTCGTGCCGCGAGGTGCTGGCAACCGCGGCCGCCTGGGCAGGGCAGGGGAGTTGGCGGGCAGGGCCCAATGCATGGCTGAAGCGCAGAGTGAAAGCCGACTCATGATCGAGTTGCTGAGCCGGCAAATATTCTACGAATACCAGGCAGGCTGCTTCGAAGAGGGCGACGTCTTGCTCGAGACTTTTCTCGGCGCCGGCGACCCATCGCCGACGCCTCTAAAACTCTATTCTCTGGCCAGGTTGATGCCTTTCTATGCCCTTTTCAGGGGAACCACGGAACATGTCGATAAAGCGTTGAAAATTCTGGAAAATCTCAATTGGGGCGAATTCGGAAGTCTCAGGCGGGCCGAAGCAAAGGTGAGCAGGGGGCTGATCGCCTGTCTCTCACCCGTAGTCTCTTATCACGTCGCCGATGATTTTAAGGCTTTTCTCGAGAGGCTCCAGTGGCGCGTTCTCCGTTATGCCGATGGCGAAACCGGCCTTGCCGCCCGCTTCCTCGATCAACTGGCGTGTGTGGGCCTCGATGACCTCGGGGCGCTCGATGTGGATACAGCTCGTGAAGTTGATCCACTGGGCCTTTCGCGGCCAGGCTTCGCGCGCCGTTTTCAAGGACACGTCCCCCATCGGCGGCGGGGTAAAGGCCTCCATGATGTCGAACTCCGCTTGCGCGATGTCGTCCGTGAGGCCGGCGAGCCTGCCGTCCATGTGCACGGCAAGCTTCTTGCCCGTGCCGGAAAGCTTCTGCATTATGCGTTTGTAGACCGGCATGAGGTACGTTCGGAAACGCTCGCCGCCCACGACGTCGCTGCTTATATTGTCGCCCAATGCCACGATTTCCACGGGCGCGGCAGCGGCCAGATCGTACAGGTCCTCGTATCGATCCACCAGAAGAGCATGCAGGGAGTCGAACAGGTCCCTGCGTTCGAAGTAATCGATGCTGAATCGTTCGAAACCCATCAGCTCGTATAGCATCGATTGCAGCGGCGCTTTGGCTATGCGCACGTACACCAGCCCGTCGTCGCCCATGCGCCGCACCGCTTCCCTGAGGTGGACCAGGTTGTCGTGGAACACTGCGTCCCTGAGATAGAACTCGAGCACTTTGTAATCCTCAGGACCTTTTATAAAATATTCCTTGATCCAGTCGTTCGGCTCGTAATCGCTCTTGTCGGGCACCAGGGTCTGCCAGATATCGCCTACCGGAGTGTGAATGGTTCTGCGTACGCGGAGCTCTCCGTCCTGCCAGTACTGCCTGCTCTCGATCTCCACCTGCCTGTGCTCTACGATGTGCCCCGGGGGCCGATAGACCAGGCCGACTCCTGAATCCCTGAGCAGACGTTCCGCCTCGCTGCGCGGGAAGAGCATCTCGAACACGGTCAGCGGGATCTGATCCGGCTCCTCCCAGTTCATAGCCGCGAGGATTCTCTCTTTAACGGTCATCATGGCCTCCGTACCGCGCTGGTTGGCCCGCAGAGCCCGGTGCCGCCACACGCGCGACAGCCTGCTGCTCACATCACCCGATCGTATTTCACCGCGACCTTTCGGCCCTGGGCGACAGATTCGTAAACCGCGGCGACGATGCGGCTCGCTTTCAACCCGTCGGTAGCCGTAATCGACGGGGTCGCTCCATCCGCTATGCAGGCCATGAAGTGCAGGATTTCTCCGGCAAAGCGTCCCGGGTGGGCCGTGCAATCGACCGAGGTCCAGGCGTCTTGATTGGCGAGCTTATAGACCAGGTCCAGCTGATCCGCATCGTAGCTGACGACGGCGGCCCCTTCGGTCCCGTACAACTGCACGTTGTTGGGGCAAGCCTTCAGGGAGTAACTGGCGGTTATTTCACCGAAAGTCTTGTCGTCCATCGACAGGTGAATAAGACCGAAATCCTCGATTGCCACGTCCTGCACGATGTTGCCCGCCAGGGCTTGGGCGTGGGTGGGATCTCCCGCCAGAAACCGGAAGAGGTCGAGCGAGTGACAGCAGTGGTCTATGAGACAGCCGCCGCCGGATAGGGCAGGATCGACGCGATGGTTCCCCGCCAGGTTCGAGAAGCCGCCGAAAATGTTGCGGAAGAGAAGCGGCTCGCCGAGAACGCCGCGATCGATCAGCTGTTTCAATTCGATAATGGCTGGGTGAAAACGGTGGCAGAAGGCCATCATGAAGAGGGTTCCGCTTTTGTCGGCAGCAAGGGCCAGCTCGTCCGCCGCCGCGGCGTTGGCCTCGATGGGCTTTTCGCACAGGATCGGGATTTTAGCCTCCAAGAAGGGGAGGCAATTTTCGCCGTGGGCGGCGGGCGGGCTGCAGATGCTCACGGCGTCGATATTGTGATTTGCAATCATATCATCCGGGGACCGCGCCACCTGCGCGCCGTATGTATTCGCGAAGTTTTTCGCGGCATCGGTGATCTTGTCGCAGACAGAAACGATCTCCGCCTTGCCAGAGCTCTGATATTCGCGCGCATGTGCGCCGGCGATTTTGCCGCACCCGACGATGCCTACACGTAAATTGCTTGAGCTCATTTGATTGTCCCTTCATATTCAGATGGCCGGCTCCTCAGCCGCAGTGTGCCTCGGGTGGCCCCGCCTCAGCCGGCAGCGCCCCTCGGCCGGGCACCTCAGCCGCGGTGTGCCGAAACAGCCACACCTCAGCCGGCAGCGCCAATAGAGCGCAGGTAGTCGAGGCAGGCCCTGACCTTGCCCGTTCGCTCTTCGACGGGCAAGCCGGAAACCGCAGGGCCCTCGAGTTCCAGCGTATACGGCCCGGTGAAATTCCGTTCTCCCAGGATGCGAAACACCTCCGGGAAGTCGACGATGCCTTGCCCGAGCACGGGAAAGTCGAACGACTCCGGTTCACCCTTGGCCGAATCCTTGATATGCACGCTCGTTACGGAGTCCAGCACCTTGGATAGCTGCTCGATCGTGTCGATGCCCTTGGGGTTGTAGTAGTAGGTGTTGGCCGTATCGAAGTTGTAGCCCAGCCCCGGTGAGCTCACGGCTGCGAGGGTTTTCAGCGCTGTTTCGGCGTTTTGACCGTAGGGAACGTGGGTTTCGAAGGACAGCACGACGCCTTCCTGCTGTGCCTTTTGGGCCAGGTTTTTGAGAGCCTCGATGCCCTGCTCGTGCGTCGCGTCACCGGGACCGGCGGCCACGAAGATAATCTGCGTGCCGATCTGCGCCGCGCCCTGGATGCCCCGCTCCAGTCGAGCGATTTCTTCCGGCCGATCCAGCTTTATGGGGGTACCCAGGGAGGATATGTTCATCCCGGCGTTTTCGGCGGCCTTGGCCAGGGCGGCATAGTCTTCGTCCTGGGGCAGGTTGACTTCTACGTTGTCGATGCCGGCCGCCTTCAGGTGGTGCATCGCTTCCGGGACGGGAAGGTCATAGCATCCCGGTCTGCAGGCGATAATGTTGTTCATGAGCGTCTCCAGTTTGGCGTTGATCCACTAATCTACGGGGATTGATGCATAACGGCGGGATTTTCGCAAGGGCATGAGCGGCTTTATTGCACGATATGACCTTCCTCGTGAAAACGATACCCCATTGTGTCTCACGTTATTGCTTTTCCGGCAGATTTGCGGGAAAATGAGCGTGCTGTGGATATCGGTATCGGCTCCTACACGTACACCTGGGCTATCGGCATACAGGGCTATGCCAGACCGCAAAAACCCCTGTCCGCCTTCGGGCTGTTGGGTCGAGCGCGGGATCAAGGTGTCGCGGTGGTTCAGATCTGCGACAACATGGCCCTGCACGAGCTCACGCAGCCCGAGCTCGAACGCCTTGATCGCATGGCGCGACGGCTCGGGATTGCCGTCGAGGTGGGAACCCGCGGCATCGCGCCGGAGCTGTTGTTGAGATACCTGGATATCGCGGTGGCTCTGGGGTCGAAACTGGTCAGGACCTTGATCTCGCTGCCTGACGGGCAGCCATCGGCAGAGCAAGCCGAGAGGCTCCTGGCAAAGATTCTGCCGGCCTATGAACGCGAAAAAATCGTCCTGGCCCTGGAAAACTACGAGCTGTTCCCTTCGGGAGAGCTGGCGAGGCTCGTCCGTAAGCTGGCCAGCCCCTGTCTGGGTGTCTGCGTGGATACGGTCAACTCCTTCGGCGCCATGGAAGACACGCAGCGGGTTGTCGAGCTGCTTTTGCCCCACGCGGTCAGCTGGCACGTCAAAGACTTCACGATCAAGCGCCTGGATCACCGGCTGGGATACCACCTAAAGGGGGCGCCGGCCGGTCAGGGCAAGCTCGACCTGCCTGAAATGGTTCGTGCCATCCGCCACGCAGGAAAGGATCTCAATCTCATACTGGAGTTGTGGACCCCGTACGCCGGCTCGGTGGAAGAGACAATACGCGTGGAAGCCGAGTGGGCCGGCCAGAGCCTGGAGTATCTCAGAGAAATCGTAGGGTAACCGGCCGGGATCGCAGCCGTGACCGGCCGGCCTCGATCGTGCGAGGCGGGCCGGAGGAAGTTGGCTCTACCCCTCGCCGATCCTGTGGATTTTCATCAGGTTGGTCCCCCCCGTGATGCTTGCGGGAATGCCTGTCGAAACGATCACCAGGTCATCCTTTTCGGCGTAGCCGGCGTCGATCAGGATGTCGTCCGCTCTGGCTATGGACTTCAGAAAATCCGATTCGATGCCGTGGACCAGGATGCTTTCGACGCCCCACGCCAGTGAAAGCTGGTGGTAGGTAGACCCCACGGGGGTGATGGCGACGAGGCGTGTCGAAGGACGGACCTGCGAGATGAGGCGCGCGGTTTGACCCGAGAGGGTGTGAGCCACGATGAGCACGGCGTTCAACTTCTCCGCCGACGAACACACGGAGTGGGCAACCGCCATTTCTCCCGACGGATAGGTACGCTGTCTCTGATCTTTCAGCCACCGGCGCGTTGCGCCGATGTTGGCTTCCACGTTGCGGGCCACCTGCCGCATGACGCCCACCGCTTCCAATGGGTATTTTCCGCTGGCGGTCTCTCCGGACAGCATGATGGCGTCGGCGCCGTCGTGGATAGCATTGGCCACGTCCGTTACCTCGGCGCGAGTAGGCAGGGGGTTGCGGATCATGCTGTCCAGCATCTGGGTAGCCACGATTACGATGATGCCCTTGTTGTTGGCCTCGCCTATGATGAGCTTCTGGTTGATGGGCAGCATAGTCAATTCGGTTTCGATGCCGAGATCGCCGCGGGCCACCATGACGCCGTCACAAACATCGAGAATGCTGGCCAGGTTCTGTATGGAGGTCGCCGTTTCCAGTTTGGCGATTACAGACACCTTGCCCTTGCGTTTTTCGATCTCTTTTCTGAGAACCACGATGTCGTCCGCCGTCTGCACGAACGAGAGCGCTACGAAATCAACGCCATGATCGAGGCCGAACGCCAGGTCCTTCAGGTCTTTAGCGGTCGGCGCTCTCTGCGAGATAACGCAGCCGGGAAAGTTGACCCCCTTGTGGGACAGCAGGGTCCCGCCGTGCACGACGCGACACTCGAGGTGGTCTGAGACAGCTTTGGTTACGGTGAGCTCCAATAGACCGTCATCCAGCAGGATGCGTGTCTTCGCTTTGATATCCTCCAGCAATTTAGGATACACCACCGGGACGCAGAGCGGGCTGGCCGCGGCGTCGAATTCACTTCCGGGAGCCAGTCTGACCAACGAATCGTCTTCCAGCGTGACGCCTTCCTCCGGAAGGTTTCCCGTGCGTATCTTCGGTCCGCTGAGATCCTGAAGTATGCCTATGTTGCAGCCCGTTTCCTCCCGGATACGCTTTATCTTCTCGATGGTCCGAGCGTGCTCTTCATGAGAGCCGTGCGAGAAATTGAGCCGCGCGACGTTCATGCCGGCTTCAACCAGTTTTTTCAGGACTTCGACGGAAGACGTGGAGGGGCCAATGGTGCAGATGATTTTTGTCTTATCACTCATAGGGCGATACTACTGGATACGCCGGGTTTTTTCAAACTGCCCGGCAGCTCGCCGGTTGCGTCCATCCCGGCGCGCTGTCGTCGATCGGCTCATCCTTGCGTCATCATCCTGTTTGCATTATTCTGGCTTCGAAATATGCGCGGGAGGAAATAATGGACAAACTGCTGGCTGACATCGAGGAAACCTTGCTCATGGGCCCGGGCCCTTCGTGCGTGCCTGAGCCCGTTTATCAGGCTCTGGCCTGCAAGACGCTCGGGCATCTGGACCCCCACTTCCTGAAGATTATGGACGCTATCAAGGATTCCCTGCATGTCGTTATGGGCACGCGCAACAGGATGACCCTGCCTATTTCCGGCACGGGATCGTCCGGCATGGAAACCTGCTTCGTCAATCTGGTGGAGCCCGGCGACGCGGTGTTGATCCTCATCAACGGCGTGTTCGGCATGCGCATGCAGGACGTGGCCACGCGCCTGGGGGCCAACGTGGATACGCTGGAGTTCGAGTGGGGGACCCCCGTCGACGTGCAAGCCGTCAAGGCGCAGCTTGGCAAGAAACTCTACAAGATGCTGGCGGTCGTGCATGCTGAGACTTCGACCGGGGTGGCCAATCCCGTGGCCGAAATAGGCGCGCTGACCGCCGGCTCGGACACCCTGTACCTGGTGGACACGGTTACCAGCCTGGGCGGCATGCCGGTGAGCATGGACGAGTGGGGCGCGGATGCCCTCTACAGCGGCACTCAGAAGTGCCTTTCCTGCCCGCCGGGCCTGGCCCCCGTTTCCCTGGCCGAGAAAGCCGTAGAGGCTCTGATGAAACGCAAACGCAAGGTGCCGAACTGGTATTTGGATCTGACCATGATCATACAGTACTGGGAAGGCGCCAAACGCGTGTACCACCACACGGCGCCCGTGAATATGCTGTACGGCCTGCATCAGGCCCTGTGCCTCATTGTCGAAGAGGGGCTGGAGTCGGTATACAAGCGGCATCAGGAGGCACACGAGAGACTGGTCGAAGGCCTGGTCGGCCTGGGGCTGGACATGCTCGTGGAGCCAGGGTTTGGCCTTCCCATGCTGAACACCGTTCGCTGCCCGGCCGGCCTGGACGAAGCCGCCATCCGCGGGCGGCTGCTGACAGATCACCGCATCGAGATCGGCGCCGGCCTGGGCCCACTGGCCGGCCAGATATGGCGCATCGGTCTCATGGGGCACACGGCGCGGCCCGAAAACGTAGACCGTTTTCTCGCCGCTCTTACCAGGGAGATGGGGGCCTAGCTCGAGCCCCTGGACTAGCCTGGACTAGAAAAACTTTGGGATGGGAATCGCACCTTCCAGCAGCGGGTCTTTGGTTTCCCGCATCCACTCGTGCAATCGGCGATGCAGATCCTCCTCCACCGCCCGGAATTGCGGATTGCTGGAGAGACTGTTCATCTCTTGCGGGTCGGTGATCAGATCGTACAGCTCGGTCAGTGGCCGTCGTTGGGGGTACATGTAGCCGACGGCCGCCACGGTCTCGATTCCCGGGTCGTAGAGGGTGGCCTTGGCGCGTGGCATGTCGATGCCGTGATCGGTGCTGAACACTGTCATCGTGTTGTCCGGAAGATAGGCCGGCACGGGCCCTCGCCCCGGGCCTTCGACTCGTTGCGCGTTGAACGGTCGGTGGGGCTCGCGGAATCCCGCTTTGACGTAAAAAGGCTCGTCAGGCCCGGCCTTCAGAAACTGGACCAGCGATTCACTCACGCTGTGACACCCGGTTCCCACCGTTGCCATATCGGTCGTGTGTTCGTAGCCCAGGGCGTTTCGGTCGCTGCGCTCGTGCTGCAGGCCGAAAAGGTGCGTGATGTAGCCCGCGCGTTTTAGATACTGGGGCGTCGTCTTCTCGGACAGGGGAAGCTCCCAGGCCTGGTTGACCAGGCCCATGAGACCGTTGCAGTGGGGGTAGCGGCCCGTGATAATGCTTCCCCGGCTCGGGGAGCAGGAAGAGGCCGTGCAGAAGTGGTTCGTAAAGAGCACACCCTCCCGCGCCATTCGATCGAGATGAGGCGTTTTTACGAGCTCCCTGCCGTAGCAGCCCAGGTAACGTCCCAGATCGTGACAGATGATGTAGATGATGTTCGGCAGTGCCATGGCGGTTGTCTTGCTCCTCTCGAAAAAATACCGGCCGCAAACATGGCAGCCGGCATTGTTTGGTAGCGTTGGCAGTCTAACTTTTGTTTTTGCAGACTGTCGTAGAACTTTTGCACGGAGGCCAGAATTTTTTCCCCGTCGTTCGCGCGCCACTCTTTCTTGAGCTTGGCCAGGCCTTCGTCGATCCCGATCTTGCTGGTAATCATGTCCATCATGTACTGGTTGTAGATTTCCTGGACGACCTCGCCGAGCTCGATTTCTTCCGGTGTTTTAGTGGGTGTCAGGTTGTAGATCAGGTTTTCGGTGGCAAGCCTGATGGAATCCAGCACCTTCTCCCTGTTCGGCTCCATCTGCGGCACGTACCTCTCAGCGGCGGGCCAGGTTACGTTGCCCCAGGCCAGGGTGTGGGCCCAACCCAGCTTGGCGAAGTTGTCCTTCTCGCGCTCTTCCTCGAGCTCCTGCCTGCCGTTCAGCATAAACTCGGGGTCGAGCAGCCCTTCGTCCCACAGCTTGCGCCAGAACTCCAGCCCCGGCCTGAACGAGGGGTGCTCGTGGATGGGCATGACCTTGCCGGCGGCATCCAGCTCCCAGTCCGCGTGTTTGAGACCAAAGGGTGTCATGGCCAGCAGCGGCGCCATGCTCTTGTTCATGGAGATGCCGTAGGTGTCGTCCTTGCCGTTGTCGTCCGGGTCCTTGGTCTTGATTTCCTTGCAGATCCGGTAGAAGTCGCCCAGCGTCCAGTTCTGGAAGTAGCTCTCCTCGTAGCCCAGGGCCTTCATGTAGTCGGACCGCACCAGGAACGTGGTCCAGGCGAAATCCTTGCCGCTGATGAAGGGATAGCCGTAGAACTTACCGTCCACCGCCGACCAGGCCTCGATCTCGCACTTGGCCTTCACGGTGGGCATGATGTCGAGGTAGTCGTCTATCGGCAACAGCACACCGTCTTCGATTCACTTTTTCACGCTGTAGGAAGGAAAGCCCTGGACCACCACGTCGGGGAAATCGCCTGAGGTAATGGCGGCGTCCCCGCCCTGGATAGCCCCACGGACCGTGAGCTCGATGCCCAGGCGCCGGTTGATCTCGTCGATTATCCTGTCACCGCCTTCCTTGAGCGCTCTAGCCGCGCTGTCGCCCAGGGTCATGAAGGTCAGGGGATACGGCTTGTCCGCCGCCGCCCCTTCCGTGCCGCCGCTGGCAAAAACCACGAAGAACATGATGACCTGCTGTCCGATGATGTAACTCTTGGAGAGCACGTACCCGGCCATGATCGTGAGCACCATGTTGATAGCCGTACCGACCACCGTTATGAAAATGGTAGCGCCGTAGGACCGCCAGAGCGCACTCAACCCTAGCATGAATTCGTATGCCGCAAAGGTGATTTTCTTAGGGAAGATGTGGATCCGGGCCTCGGCGTAGTGCTGCAGCGTGCTGACCGACACGACCATAACATCCCAGAACGGGTAGGGGTAATCAACGCCGCGAGACCCAGGAAAATATGGTGAAAACGTCGAAGCTCTTGCTGCCGATGCTCACATGTCTCATAACGGATGCCCTCAGTAAATGCCCTGTTCCTTGATGGCCCTGGCGATATTGTTGGCCGACACCAGGAGCACGAGGTTGATAACGGATCGGAACAGGCCCACGGCCGTGGCCATGCTGAATCTGCCTTCGGTTATGCCTATACGGTAGACGTACGTGCCCAGGATATCAGCCACCCTGTACACCGCCGGGTGATACAGGATAAAAATCTGCTCGAACCCGGCCTCCATCATGCGTCCCAGCCTCAGGATCAGCAGCATGAAGCTGATGACAACCGTGTTGGCGAAGACCTGCCGGAACTTGGAAAGACCGAAGATATACTCGAAGTGCTTGAAACCGGCCCAGGAACTGTTCCATATGCCCTTTACAATGTTGAAATCCTTGAAGGCCATGATGACGCCGTACATGGGCATGTAGCGGAAGACGACGCAATACACGACCGGCGAAACCAGCATTAAATACATCCAGCGATGGAACCAGAAAGACTTGGAGAGTGACCTGCGGTCTCTCTTCGATATTTGCCCTGGTTTGCTCGCTCATGCTCTCTAATCACCCTTCCTCTGTGAACGTTCACAAATGGGAACACGCTACATACCGATTCGCTGGCCTGCCATTGTTGGCCGGTGTTGCTGTCCGTGATGGTAGTGAGAAAGCCCTTCTCGAAGGTCAGCGAGAGGCGGCCGGAGTCTATCACGGTATCGAGCCCCGGGCAGGTTTCTTCCCGCGGAAGCGTTACGTCTTCGCCGCTCCAACCCACCGTCAGCCGGGAAAAGGCTCCGGCCGGAAGCTCCGCATCCACCAGCACCTCGAAATCGCGCGCCATGTTGCCGGCGTACACGATCTGGCCGGTAAGCGGGTTACCCCGGGGGTCTTTGATGATCGGTCGGCGGCGAGAGTTGTGCACGTTGAGTATGTGCAGGCTCAGGATCTCCCGGCGCGGTTCCGGGAGAGCGTTGTACAGCAGCAGATTGCTCGAGTCGACGGCATCGTGATCACGGCTGAGGTGTCGCAGGGCATGCTCCTGCAGGGAACGCGCGTCCCTGATCGTTTTTTCCAGCACGAACAAGGCCTCTTCGAGGTCATCGACAAACAGATACTCTATGGCATGGGTGCAGAAGGTGAGGTAGTCCCGCCAGCATCGCAGCAGTGTCTCCTCCGGGTATTTGTATCCGTGCAGCCCGGCCATCACGGACAGTTGCTCCGCCAGGAGCAGCTCCCGATCACAGAGCTCGCGCAACCACCAGGCGCTCTTCTTGCCGTTGCGTGCGATGTGATAGCAGAGCTCGGCGGGGTCGAGTAGTCCTTCCCAAACGGGTAGATCGCCGCGCTGCTCCATGAGCGCGGCGAAGACGTCGTTGGGGGTTCCCAGCGATACCTTGCTGAAACCACGCCGGTTCCACTCGTCGATCAGGGCCGGAATATCCCTCTCGAAGCCGTGGTTGTGATCGATGAAGGGCAAGGCGTCGTCCGCGCCTTCGCACAGGGACAAAACATGTAATTTCGGCTGCAGGGCCGGGACCTGCAGATAGTGTTGTCAGGTGTACATTACGTTGTAGTCGAAATCTATCTTCCGGCATGACGGGTCGCAGCGGCCCTTCTCACTGAATTCGACCGCCCTGTTCCAGCCGCCGTAGCGATGACGGGTAACCAGCACTTCGTCTCCCGATAAGCCGCGCCAGAAAAAGCTGCGCGGAACGCCGACATCGTCCAGCCCCTTTTGAGGGCGCCAGGCGAAGTAGTAGCTGTAACCTCCGAGCCCGACCAGCTGAGGCACCTGGCTGTGCCCGATGGCCACATCGAGGTTGGCATACACGTCCAGGCGGGCATCGTACCGCGATCGATGCTGAGAACGTCCCCCGGTTTCATGACGACGGTCGTGTCGTCCACCAGCATCTCCACCGTCCCAGACCAGATGAGGAAGGTTTCGTGCTTCTGTTTGTGCCAATGCGCGGGTTTCGTGATTTCCGCTGGTTTTTTCGGCATTGTGTCCCCCTTCATATTAGCGTCGCTGCGCACCTAAAATGGCAGGCAGGCACGGGCAGCCCGGCGGCTGCGGATGCCGGCACGCGAAAACCGACCCGTTAGCTCCCGCCCGCAAAACGTCGATATATCAGTTGTCAGTTTGACCTACTTAAAATAACGTGGCAATGTCGGCCCTGGGGTCAATCTTCGCATACACTGGTTATTCCCTTGCCGGGGTGCTCCGGAAAAATTTGGCAGGAGGTAAAACGTATGGAAAGCTACAGAGTTGGGATTGTCGGCCTGTCGCGCGGAAAAGGTTTCGTAAGAGTGTTCAGCGCGCACCCGCGCGTCCGGGTTACGGCGCTCTGCGACCTGGACGAGCATAAGCTGCAGGAAACCGGCAAGGCTTTCGACCTGGAGGACGGCCAGCTGTTCACCGACTACGACGAGTTCGTGGGCTGCGATTTCGATATCGTCGTCGTGGCCACTCCTATCCCGTTTCATACCGAACATTCGATCAAAGCCATGCAAGCCGGCAAACACGTGCTGTGCGAACAGACCATGGCTTACACGGTCGAAGAATGCGAGCAGGTCGTCAATGCTGTCAAGCGTACCGGCATGACCTACATGATGGCGGAGAATTACTGTTATTTTCATTACGTTCAGGAATGGAAGAAGATGATCGACGCCGGTAGGCTGGGAAAGATAGTCTATGCCGAAGCAGAGTACATCCACAACATAGAGCCGCTGCTGGTCAACGCCGAGACCGGCGAGCGCTACTGGCGCCACGAGCGCCCGCCTATGTGGTATTGCGCCCATGTCCTGGGGCCCTTGCTCTACCTGACGAACGACCGCATCGTACGGGCGACCGGTCTGCACTCGGGTTTCAATCGCTGGCCGGATAAAACGGCCGAGCCCGGTTTCATGGACATGGAGGTGGGCCTGTTTCAGACCCGTGACGGCCTGGTGATCAAGGCCCTGCGCAGCCAGGTCCCTGTGCGGCCGCACGTGGTGTATTACTGTCTGTACGGAACGAAGGGCAGCGTGGAGAACAGCCGTTTCGGCGTGCACGCGGCGGAGAAGACGGGCTTGCTCTACCTCGAAGACGAGATGAAAGAAGAAAACAACGCCGAGCGCCGGGAGTTTACCACCGTCAATCCCGATGCTCCGGAGGATGCCAAACACGGCGGGCACGGCACTTCGGAGTACTACCTGATCCGAGATTTCCTGGACGCCGTCGAACATGGCACGAAGCCGCCCATCGATGTGATCCGGGCCGTAGACTTTACGGTTCCGGGCCTGATAGCCCACGAATCCGCGCTGCAAGGTGGGAAGTGGCTCGACGTGCCCCAGTTCGACTGGTAGCGGGCCGGAGAATCACACTCTATCTTATGGTAAAAAAATCACGCGGACACTTTCCAGATATAGAGCCTGCCTGTTTCGACAGGAAGATGGCGGTCCAGAGCTGGAACGGGTCTCTCTGGGTCGCCCTGCAGATGGATCAGAGCCGGCACTACACGGCGGCGGGAGAATTCGTCGTGTTCCCGGGCTACGAGTTCACCTATCACAGGCACGATCTTCAGCCAAGCCACAATCACCGCATCGTCGTCTATCCCGAGGCCGGCGGTCATATGTTTCGGCGCCTCGACCGGGAGGCGTGTTCGGATCGCAAGCTCATGCGGCGGCTGCGGCACATGCCGGCCATGGCCTATCCTCATCACGGGACGTACAGGATCATGAACCCGGAGCTCGAGTGGAACGTGGAGGTCTGCTCTTCCTGGCGCGTTTACATCGAGGAGCTAGATTTCACTCTGAACCAGCTGCGTCAAGGCCACCGCTTCGGTTTCATCGGTTCGAGCGACACCCACCGATCGGTGCCGGGGTTGGGGGGGGGCGCAGACGGGCGTGTATGCCGAAGAGCTAACGCCGCGGAGCCTTTTCGAAGCTTATAGGGCCAGAAGGGTATTCGCTACCCAGGGACGCAAAATTGTGGTCGCTTTCCGTGTCGGGGGGTTGTTCATGGGCCAGGTAGGCGTGGTGTCCAGGCAACCTGAGATTGCGGCCAGGGTCGATGCCCCCGGTGCCATAGACTACGTCGAGGTCGTGCGGGATGGGGACGTCATCCGCCGCTGGGAGCCGACTGCAACAGCCGCAACAATGGCCGAGGTCTCTTTTCACGACGAGACCGCGGGCGCAGAAAGCCACTTCTACTTTCTGAGGGTCAAGTTAACGGGGGATCCCTCCTACAACATCGACCCGCGGGAGAATTCTTGCGTCGTGTTCGAGCCCACGGAAGGCAGGTATCCCTCCAATTTCGCCCGCGCCCGCGGGGTGTTTGCCTGGAGCAGCCCCGTGTGGGCCGAAGCCGGGTAATTACGACCCCCGAGTGTATCTTGCCTCGGAACCGTGTAGACAGGAGACAAATGGAAACGATAAGAGCCGGTTTCGTCGGGTTCGGCGAGGTAAACAGCCCGCGCGAGATCATCGAAGAGAAATGCAGCGCCGCCCGAAAGCGGTTGGAGCAGGCCGGTCTGGAGATCGTGGCCGGCCCTCCCGTGAGCGACGACCCTGAAGGCAATGATGCCAAAGCGGCGATCGAGCTTCTCGAGGGAAAAGCACTGGACGTGCTGATCGCGTGCATTGCGGGCTGGATTCCCGCTCACACCGTCGTGCAGGTGGCCGACCGCCTTCGGCACATCCCGATGGTGCTGTGGGGGCTTTCCGGGTACACACGCGGAGGCAGACTCATAACCACGGCCGACTAGGCCGGCACCACCGCGCTGCGCAAGACCTTCGCCGACCTGGGCCACACCTTCCGTTACGTCTACGACCTGTTCGGCGGCCAATCGAAAAGCGATCGGGTCGTACGGTACGCCCGGGCGGCCAAAGCGGCATCCCAGCTGCGGGGCTCGCGGGTCGGCATGATAGGTTTTCGGGACATGAAGCTCTTCAACACGCTCTGCGACGGGCCGAGCCTGAGAGGCCGGATCGGGGTCGATATCGAAACCTTCGAGATGCTGGAGATAGTGCAAACATCAGAGCAGATACCCGAAGAGGACGTAGAGGAAATCGTTTGCCGCATACAGAAGAGCTGGCGGTTCACGAGCCCGGCGGACGGAGCGACGCTGCAGAAGGGAGCCCGCTACTATTTGGCCCTGGCCAGAAAGGTGCGGGAGAGGGGCTTCAAGGCAGTCTCTCTGATCGATGTGGACGGCATGAAAAAATTGCTGGGGTTTCCGCCGTCCATGATATTCATGCTGCTCTCCGACCTGGTGGGCGTGTCCACGATCCCGGAAAACGACGCTCTGGGCGCCGTGACGCAGATCATGGTGCAGTATCTCACGGGACAGATCGGCGTCTACATGGAGTTTTACGAGTTCATGCAGGACCGCGTTCTCATTGGCGTGCCGGATTTCGTTCCCGGCGAAGTCGTCGATGGCCCCGTGACCGTGACACCGACCGCCTTCGGGGGCCTGAGCGAAGGCGTGCTGAACGTGTCAAAGGTCAAGACCGGCCGGCTGACTCTCTGCCGCCTGGCGAGCACCGGAGACCGCTACGTGATGCACAGACTGACCGGCGAGGCCCTAACCCCGCGCCCGTGGGAGGAGGCCGGGTGGGAGCCGCCGGCGCCGCAGCTCCCGAGCCTGGAGGTCGTGCTGGACGTCCCGATAGACGAGTTTGCCTCAAAAGTGTTCGGCCAGCACTACATCATAGCCTACGGCGAGCATGTCGAGCTGATCGACGATCTCTGCCGTATTCTGGGCATAGAGGTTATCTGAGTCTTCGGGTGGGCGCCTGGCGACGGGCGTCCCTACCGCGACTGACCGGTTTGCAGGGGTATATGCTTTTTCATGCAAGCGGGCTAAGGTCGGCGAAACAATCGAAGCAAATCTATAGCGGATATCGACGTTTGAGGCTATATTACGATTTGAAAGGATGAAAAATTGAGAGCTACATTCCTTGGAACGGGTGCGGCCGAGGGAGTCCCAAGCTTCGGCTGCAATTGCCCACGCTGCCAGCTGGCCAGAAGAAAGAAAGGTCGGAATGTAAGAGGCCGGTGTTCTTTGCTGATCGAGTCTATGGGTCAGCGCATCTTGCTCGATGCGCCGCCTGAAATCAATCAGCAACTCAACAATTTCGAAATTTTCGATCTGACGGCGGTATTGTTGAGTCATGAACACTATGACCACATCGGTGGGCTGACAGCGTTCGAGTACTGGAATCAGGTGCTGCCAATTTTCGCCGGCTACGACGTCCTGCCCAAGCTGCATCTGACCCCGCGGTTGAAAGAGCAAGCCCTTCTTTCCGGTTTTTGTGCTCAGACCAAGCTGCATTTTGGCGATCTGGCGATTATTCCGTTCAAGGTTCTTCACCATGTATCCTGTTATGGCTTTGTCTTTGAGTCCGGAGATTCACGAATAGTGCATTTCGCAGATTCTGATGTGAGATTGAGCGGCCTACATCGCGAACTAGCGGCAAGTGCCGATGCGGTAATCTTTCACACACCAACTTTTGAGACGCATCCCCATCATCTCTGTGTCCGGGACATCATGGCCCTGGTCAAGGATTGGTCTATCAAAAAAACTGTCATCACCCACATCAATCACAACAATTTTTCCCACGAGGAACTGGAAGAGAAAATGGCTGATTTGGGGATTATTGTAGCTTATGATGGCCTGACGCTGGAAACGACCGGGCAATCAGCTGAGGCGTAGAATGCCTGTTTCAATCAGATCTCGGCTTCCTTTCATTCAAATCATTTGAAGATGCTTTTGATATTTCTCGGATTCATCCCACAACCGAGTAAAAGCGCTCAGGTCGTCTACCGCCAGTGCTCCCCTGCTCTTAAAATCACTCTTTTCAAAGATCCGTGAAAGACCTACAAACTCAATGCCCTTTTCTTTAGCCAGCTTGCCATCTGTCAGGGAATCGCCGATGAACAGGACTTCATCCGGCTGAAAATCAAAATGCTCCAGGATGAAATCAATCTGCCGTGCCTTCTGAAAACCCTGCTTCAGACCGAAATACCCGTCAAACATCTCATGCACGCCCTTTGATTTTAAATGCTCGATCAGGAGCTCGTGCAGCGTGCTGCTGCAGACAAAGAGACTTATACCCTTAGCTTTTAAGTTGCTCAAAGCGGGTTTGACATCAGGGAAAAGGCGGTGATCGAGCATGCCTTCCCTTTTTCTTTTCTCGAACGCGGCTACAACTTTTGAGTTTTTTCGGTTATTAGGAAACATGAGATCCACCTGCGCGGCGAATTCCAGGCCAGAGGTTGCGAGGTATTTTTTTCTCGCCTCTTCCTCGGAGAGGTTGTAGTTTTTGACGAGCAGGTGGGAGGCCACATCCGTCATAAACGTCATAGTGTCTGCGAGCGTCCCGTCGAAGTCGAATATAACGGCCTTTTTTCTAAGTTTAATTAGAGAGTTTTTCTTTACATTGAAAGCCCGCGAGAGAAGTACCCGCAGCAGAACTATAGCATTGGAAATCACCGCTATCAGCAACAGCGCAATGAGCACGCTTAACGGGTGAAGGAAAGCCGTCACACCGCCTATGAAAAGCAGGAACAGCCTTAAATCTCTTCCCTTTCCCGCTGCTATGAGTTTTCCCTGATAACGATAGTGAAAATCAGTTGCGGATTTTGTCGATGTGTAGCTGACCATAATGTTTCCCACAATTGCCAGTGTCGAAATCAACACAATGGCAGGCCCTGAGAAGTATCCCATCAGCTGGTTGATTTCGTGTGACATCAGGCAATAGTAGAACATTCCGAAAAGAATGAAAAAATCTGTATATCGATCCAGCACCGCATCTAAAAAATTTCCAAAAGGAGACTGCATCTTCTTGAGGCGTGCGATTTCGCCGTCGGAGCCATCCAGTATGCTCGCGAGTTGAATCAAAATTCCGCCAATCACTGCCTGCTGAAAAAAGAAACACAGGCTGGCTGCGATTCCCGTCAACGCACTTATTATGGAAACAAGGTTTGGTGTTATGCCATGAAATAGAAATAAAATAAGCGGGGTAAAAAACCGGGTTGAAAACTTCCGATTGATAGTTTTGGAAACCCAGCCGTCGTGCGGTTTTGCCAGGGCACCCCACAGCAGTTTTTTTGCTTTTTTTCGGTCTGCTTCTGTATCGATGTCCATCCAACTGTGTTTTTTTATGTCGAAGACTCTGCCCTTTCCTGCTGCCGCATACGCCCTCACAGCGCCCGACAGAGAAGAGTCCCCTTCCCGGCAGTTCTTTTCAAGGACCCGAAAGAGATCGGGCGGGCAGAGAAACATACCGGTGTCAAAGGCGTTGTACTCCTTGATACTCTTGCCGATATCATCGATCCTGACCCCTTTAACGAGCACTTTTGTTACATCATGCATGTCAATCAGCTCGTTATCGCTTGTATTGAAATCGACCGCCAGCACGAGCTCATCAGCCGGGACCGGCTCTTTCAGCAGATCCCTCAGCGTCGCTTCCTCGAAGATGTGGTCGGTCATCAAGAGTACGAAGGGCTCGTCCAAAAACGGCTCTGCCTTCAAGGCGGATGCTCCGTTTTCCTTCTGTTGCCACTCTTGGTTCGGTACGATGTGTATCTCGATGTTGCGGCGTAACGCAAACCGGGAAACAAACGTGCCCACTTCTTCTCCCCTGTACCCGGTGACTACAAAGAACTCCCGGATGCCCGCTTGTTCGGCTGTAAGAATGGTTCTTTCGATTAAGGTCAGGCCAAGAAGAGGGAGCAGGGGCTTGGGAACTCCTGCCTTGGAGAGCCGCTTTCCTTGCCCGGCAGCGATGATTAGGCATTTCATGATTTAACCCGCCTTTACCTGCAGATCAAATAACCTGTAGTACAGCATCAGCCTTTCCTGTACTTGCACCGGAAGCGGTATGCCCGCAGAGCCTTCTTTCTCCACCACAAAGGATGCCACCACGCTGGCAAATTGAGCCGATCTAATAGGATCGCGTGTCTTTTCGTACTCGATTAAAAAGGCCGAGCCAAAAACGTCACCCGCACCAGTTGGCTCGACCTCGTTTGTGGGAAAGGCACAGATATCATGTTTTTGACCGTCATAAAACAGGGTGGAACCCTTCTCGCCACGGGTCAAGATAACTATCTTTGTTAGGGGAATGTAATCCTTGATGATGTCTTCGCCGAAATCGGAGATATCCTGCTCGCTGAAAACTATCACATCGCTGTACGGCAATATGAGCTTGAAATCTTGCCACCGCTTTTGATGAACCTCGCCTTTTTTGTCCCAGGAGCGCATCCAGCCTTGAGCCCCGATTCCAACAAGGGAGTTTTTAAACAGCTTTACGAGCCCGGGCTCGATTTCATTGGCCACCGGGCAAATATACACGATGGGCACAAGCTGCCAGGCCGCGGGAATCTGTTCCGCGCGTATGGGGTCAGCCAAACCTTGTATCACCTGTTTTCTCTGCTTCGCATATATATTTTTGAAAGTGGTTGTGTGCTCGCTTACCTGATATTGCAGTTGGAGGCCTGCAAGAAAGCTCTCTTCATGAAAGTCCTTTCCAAAGTTGGTGACCATGCCAACTTTTTTGCCAAGATTTTTTGCGGTCAGGGCTGAATAATAGCACGGCCCGCCTAGAACGTACCTTTCCTCTATTACATCGTGAGTTATGTGCCCCACGCTTACAAAATCCACCGATTCCATATTTAAGCCCCTATTTGGAGATTTCGTTTGTCCAGTTGCTGAGATCCGTTTGTCCGGCAAAGACTTTTTCTATCGTAAGTCTTCTGCGAAGGAAGGTTCGTTACAGAAACACGGTTTTTGGGAAGCAATCTGCTTTTTCAAATCATATCACAAATTCCCGCCTTTGGCAACGGGAGATTTCGTGTTGCTGCCGAAGCACACCAAATCTCGGTCGATTTCCGTGTCGGGGGCATAGCTGAGCTGCCAGAGCCCGTCTGTAAACAAGGCTCAGGCAGGATTTTGCACAGGTGCGGCTATCATTCGAGGTAAACAGGCGCCGAAAAATCGAACCGAACCCTCCGCCGCCGCCATCGGTATCTCCTTGATAATCTATCGCCGTCGCCGTACCCTTCGCACCCTCGCGCCGTCCGGGATCTGCGCTCCGTCAGCAATCACGGCACGGTAGTATATCCTCACGTTGTCGCCTATAGTCGCATCCGCTCCGATCCGCGACCACGGAAGAATAACAGTGTTGTCGCCGATCCGCGTGCCAACCAGGACCCGCGTCCCTGTGCCGACGCTGACGCCGTCTGCCACGGATACGCGGATGCCGATCGTCACATCGGGACCCAGCGTTACGTTGCTGCCCACGGTGGCCCGGCTCCCGACGCGGCTGTCAGAGCCGACCGCAACTGGCGGGTTGTTGGGCTTGATAACGGCGAGGGCGAAGAAAGGTCCCGCGGCGATTGCGGAGAATCTATTCCCCATGGGGACGATGGTCTGCTTGTACGAATTGTCGCCCCGGCCATGAGTGTTCCGTCAGCCATCAACGCGAGGCTGAAGTAGCGCCCTTCCGCGATCGCTACGGAAACGGGCTTCTGTTTTGTGGCAGGCATCATCGTCTGGCCATAACTGTTGTCGCCCCAGCCGACGAGATTGGTTTTTTGCCCCTTGGAGGCTTCTTTGGAGAGCTGCTCTAATTCGGTGGTTGCCCTGGCTACGCCGGCCCCAAAGCTCTCAGAGCCGTCCATCAGGCCCATTGGCTCCTGGCCAGCCGATTGCTACGGTCATCGTTCCAATCGCCAATGCAAACAATCCCGCTTTCAAAAACTCGAGCTTTTTCATTTTATCCCTCTTTGCTTTGCTTATAGAATTTTTTATGACTCATCATATTTTATTTTGCAAGATATATTACTTTTTTTATAATAAAAATACTCATATATAAGTGCGTCAATTGCTTCGTCGATAATTACTGGTGTTCGATCGATTGGAAAGAATTAGAAATAAGGGGCATATTGCGGGCGGGCTGATTTTACCGTACTATAGCCGTTTCAAAGGAGGCGCACTTGGAAGCGCAACAATCTCTCCTGAGACAGGAAATCCCAAAGGTCTGGGCCATTGCCTGGCCTGTGATACTCACCAACATGCTGCAAGTGCTGGTCGGCATCGTCGATTTCAAGATGGTAGGTATGTTGGGCGTCGAATCCATCGCCGCGGTTGGCATGTCGCGCCAGGTCACCATGTTTATCATGGTGCTCATGATCGCGATCAGCGGAGGCAGCTCGGTGCTCGTGGCCCACGCCTTCGGTGCAGGGCACGCGGACCAGGTCAGCAAGATCGCGGCCAAATCGATGGTGTACATGCTGGCGGCCGCTGTCTTTGTTGTGACCCCGCTGGGTTTTTTTTCCTCTCGCGGGATACTGGTTTTATTGGGCGCCTCGAAGCAAGTCGTCGCACTGGGTGGGTCGTACCTGAAGATCCTCTTCGCGGGCGGCGTTTTCACCATGTTCAACTTCGCCGTCTCGGGAATTCTGTTGGGGGTGGGCAAGACGAAGGTTTCCCTGGTTCTGCTCATGGTGGTCAACTTCCTGAACGTCGGGCTCAACTACGTCTTTATCTTCGGGTTGGGGCCGATTCCGGCATTCGGGGTGGACGGCGCCGCCATCGGGTCGATTGCGGCACGGGCCCTGGGAGCAATTGCCGGCGTTTGGGTGCTGAAGTCGCCTCGGTTCTTGGTGCACGTAAAATTCCGGGAGGGGTTCGCGATCGATAGGAAATTGATCGGAAAAATACTTCATCTGGGCGGCCCCCGATCTCTGCAGGGCATCGTCCGTAATTTCTCCCGGCTCATGACGATTCGCATCATCACATTGCTGCCGGACGCCACCCGGTTGGTGTCCGCCTACAGCGTCGCCATGCAGGTGCGCATGCTATCCACTTTCATAGGCCTGTCCTTCATGTCCGCCGCCTTGGCGAGGGTGGGGCAGAACATGGGCGCCAAGAACCCGGAGAGGGCGGAGAAGAGCGGGTGGATAGCGTCCGGCATGGCGACGGGCATCATGACGGTTGTCGCGGTAGTCTTTTTCGTCGTGCCCGAGTTTATCATGGCCTTCTTCACCGATGACTACCGCGTGATCGACATGGGCAGGACGTTTTTCATGATTATCGCCCTCACCGAGCCGATCATGGCCTTCGGGTTCTCGCTGAGCGGGGCTTTGCGCGGAGGGGGAAATTCCATTTCCCCTTTTATCTATGCCGGCATCGCGGACCTGGTGATCGTGATCGCAGTCGGGTATCTGTTCGCCGTGCCGCTTGGGATGGGCTTTGCCGGAATCGCGGTAGGGATTGCCCTGAGCTCTTTGGCGCGGGCCATCCCCATGACGCTCAAGTTCCGCCAGGGCAAGTGGAAGAGCATCAAGCTCTTGGGCCGCTAGCGAGGCCTGCGTGCGCGAGCGGACATAGATCGCGCTCCTGCTCGACTACCGGTACACCACTGGCTTGCCGTTACCCCTTGATCGCTGCGCCGGTAAGCTCTTGCTGCACCCGGTTGCTCATGAGCATATACAGGGTGACCGTGGGAATGATGGACATGGTGAGGGCCGCCCCGACGATACCGAGATTCGTGTTGTACTGACCGTAGAGATTCGAGACGCTGAGGTTGATGGTCTCCATGAAGCCCGAGAAGATCATGACGCAGAAGGACATGTTGAAGGCCGTGTATGGTAAAATAACGGCCCAGCGAGATCCCAGGAGACCGACTGATTTCATTGTGAGCATGAGCGGTAGGAGGGCGGCGTGAATGGGTATGTGGAGACCCAGCAGGGCGTAGATGTAGACCGTTCTGCGTAGCTTCCACCGCATGCGGGTGACGGCGTAGGCCGTCATTGAGCTGAGCAAGAGTGAGAGTACGACGGTGAACACGGTGATGTAGAAGCTATTGAAAAAGGCGCGCCCGAGCTTTGAATGCTTCCAGGCGGCCACGTAGTTTTCCGTTCGAAAGGCGCCGGGAAAGAAATTTCCGCGGAATATTTCGGGGTTGTCCTTCAACGAGAAGAGCACCATCCACAGCAGGGGGTAGAACTGGGTCACCGCGATCGTCGTCAACACGACGGTGAGAATCGTCTTCGATATTTTTTTTCGTCTAAGCTCCCTGCGGAGACCGATCTCTTTCGTTTTCATCAGTACGTTACGTCGTGGAACCTCAACAGCCGCATGAGAAACAGCGTGACAACTACATACTCCACGATGATGAAGAAGGCGACAACGCTGGGCAGGGCGGTTATCTCACTCGCCGGCCAATAGCGCGTCCATGACTCGAGACCGATGAGTCTTAGAAAGTGGTTCAGCTCGACGAACTCCCAGTGATAGAAATGCCGGAAGAGCTGGGCAACAACCACGGGGGAGAGGATGGTGGGCAGAAAATAGATGATCCGGAAGGTCTTTTCGCCCCGCACCCCCCAGGCCAGGACCATGGCGAAGATCGAGTGCTTGAATACCGCCGCGAAATTCGCGAATCCTGTAAAATGCCTGTCCGCGGAAGCGAAGTCCCACTCCATGAAACTGTAAAAGACCGTCGAGAAAATCGGGAAAAAAACGATTGCCGTGTACAGGAGCATGCCCGGCAAGATGAAGATGAGTATGTCCCGCTTGCGACCTAAGGGTGTTGCCACGTCTTGCCTTCTCGGAAAGATGGGCAGTCGGAATGATGCAGGTCATCCCGACTGCCTCGAGCATTAACAGTGTTCGCGAACAAGAAAACTCTATTTAGCTCCCGGCAGCGAAGCGGCGAAGTCTTCCGGTGTCATCTCGCCCGCCATCATCAGTAGCAGGTTGTCCATGTAGTCGGAGGCCTGTTCCGCGGGGAACGCGAAGTCCCAGCCCCAGGTCATGCTCGTGGCCGCAACGGGCTCCATAGCCGTGATAAGAGGATTGGGCGCCGCGATGTCGTTCTTCCAAACCGACGGCGTCTCACCCATACGGTAGACCTCGTTCGAGTAGTTCTCGGCGAAATAGGAGAGCTACTTCCAGGTTTCGTCCGGATTCTCCGTGGCCGCGCTCATGCAGTAGAGTACCGTGGAGCCGCCCCAGAGATCTGTAGGATTGCCGCGGCCGCCCTTCACGGCAGGGAACGCGATGGGTACGATGTTTTCCGTGCCAAAGGTGTTGTTCTTTTCCATAGGACCGGCGGCCCAGCCACCCATGATATACATTGCGGCTTTACCGCGGGAGAAGAGATCCTCGGCATCCTGATAGGCGAGACCCGCATAGTTCTCCGGAAAGGCGCCTGCTTCGACCATGGCTAATATGTCGCGGGCCGCCTCCAGGAAGCCAGGGGGCAACAACATTGCTCTCGTTGCGATCTTCACCGTAGGCCCCTTCATGCGGTCGTTCAAATCCATTATGATGCACGTACAAAAAAACCCAAGTCATTGGCACTATATTGCAGGAGAGGTGAATCTATGGCTTTGAAAGTCGCGATCGTCGGGAGCGGCATGATCGCTAATGCCGGTCATATCCCGGCATGGAAGAATCTTGAAAGTAAAGTAGAAATTCTCGGTGTCCAGGACCGGGAGCTCGAAAAAGCGCAGAACACGGCCGGGCGTCACGGTATCGCGAAGTCCTTCGGCAACCTGGAGGAGATGCTCTCTGAGATCGAGCCGGACATCGTTTCCGTTTGTACCCCGAACGTATCACATGCTTCCATAGCAAAGACCTGTCTTGAAGCAGGCGCGCACGTGCTCTGTGAAAAACCACTCACCACGAAGGTCGGGGACGCCAAGGAGCTCTACGCCCTGGCCGCTTCCCGTTCGCTGCATCTCGTAGCCGCGCAGACCTATCGCTTCTGGGCCGAGATCCAGGCGGCCTACGATATCGTGCAAACCGGCGTGCTCGGCGAAATCTACTATGCCGAAGTGGCCGTCTTCAGGCGCAGGGGCATTCCCAAGTGGGGCCTTTTTCACATAGCCGAGGAATCCCCCGGCGGCCCGCTCTTCGATTTGGGGGTCCACATCCTTGACGCTCTGAATTGGATCATGGGCAACCCCAAGGCCGTGGCAGCCTCGGGCGCGACTTATAAGAAACTCGGCCAGGTGGATGAGACCCTGGTGACCTCACTGGCGGACAGCGGCGCCCCCCTCGGCGTCTTCGATCCCAGACCCTTCGACAGCAAGGAGTTTTCCGTGGAAGACATGGGGGTCGGGTTCATCCGTTATGAGAACGGGCTCACCCTAATGCTGAGGGCCAGCTGGGCCGCCAATGTTCCGGAGGGCTTCGGGCGCACAATTATCATGGGAACCAAGGCCGGCCTGGCCCTGAACCCGCTTGCGGTGATCGGTTCCACCGGGCACTACCAGTCGGATACCCACCCCATCGTGCCACCCAACCCGGATATCCCCTTTCACGGTCATTGGGTCCTGACCGAGCACATGGTGAAGCTCGTGCATGGACAGGAAGAGGTTATCGTGAAACCGGCTGAGGTCATCAACGTGCTCAAGGCGCTTACCGCTCTCTACGAATCAGCGGATTCGGGCCGCGAAGTAATTATTTCCTAGGAGGCATACATGGCTGAAAAATACAGAGTTGCGATTATTGGATTCGGACACATGCACATCAACAACGTGGCGGCGCTCTACAACCATCATGCCAAGGTGGAATGGGCGGCCTGTGCGGACACCGTGCCGCGCGTACCGGAGCTGCGGAGCGCGCCCTACACGCGCGATTGGAACCGGCAGAACGTCATGAAGATGTGCGGGATCGACGCGTTCTACGACGATTATCGAGAGATGCTTGCCAAGGAAGAAATCGATATTGTCATCATCACTTCGGAGAACGCCCTTCATCCGGACATCTGCGAGGCCTGCGCTTCCGCCGGGGTGGTCATGTGCGTGGAGAAACCCATGGCGGCTTGCATGAAGGACGCCCTCCGAATGGCCCGCGCCGCTCGTGCCGCGGATGCGGCGCTGATCGTCAACTGGCCCTTCACCTGGATGCCGGCTGGGCGGAAGATCGCCGAGGTGCTCTCTAGCGGTGCGATCGGCAGGGTCCTGACCTACAAAATGCGCGTGGCGCATTCGGGCCCGCTCGGGCTCGGCGCCCATCACGAAGGTGTGGCCGAAACGGCGGCTCCCATGACAGGGGCCGAACGGGCCGCTACGTGGTGGCACCAGAGCGCGGCCGGCGGCGGAGCCATGCTCGATTTCTGCGGCTACGGCGCCATGACCTCACGCTGGTACATTGGTGAGCCGGCCATCGCTGCGGTTGGCATGCGGGCCAACCTGGACAGCCACTGGGGAGACGCTGACGACAACGGCGCCATGCTCGTGCGATATCCGAACGCCATGGCGGTCATCGAAGGTTCGTGGACAACCCATCACCCGGGTATATCCTCCGGACCGGTCATCTACGGGACCTCCGGCACCCTCGTACTCGATTCCCAGGAGGAAGAGCAGGTACTCTCGATCATGCGGCCTGAAAAGGACCCCGAGATTGTCGCTCCGGCCCCGCTCCCCGCCGGCAGAACGAATGTGGTTGAAGAGCTGATTCATCATCTGGACACGGGCGAGCCGGTGCATCAAACTCTGAGCGCGGACTTCAACCTGGAAGTAATGGCGATTGTCGATGCGGGTCTGCGATCCGCGGACTCGGGTAAGCTGGAGACCGTGGACCACGGGAGCTGGTGTATCGGCTGAGGAGCTGCTCCCACTCCCAGTTAGCTCAAAGCAAGATGAATTTTCATGGCCTTTTCAATCTTTCCTAGATGTTCTTTTTCTAATTCGCCAATAAGGGATATACACCGACTTTTATCTATTGTGCGTATTTGATCTGCTTTTGCTTTCGAGTTTTTATTAAGATTGCCACTGCCTTTTTTCATACGAACTTCAAAAGGATAGATTTTATCAATATTGCGGGATGTGATTGGAAGAACTGTAACTGTCCCTGAAAACTTGTTGTTAGCATTATTTGAAACAACTACGACCGGTCTCGTTTTGGCAATCTCTTTGCCTATAACCGGGTCAAGAGCACAAAGATATATTTCTCCCCGCTTAATACTCATCCCATTCTCTTAAATCTAATTTTTCGAACTCTTTTGTGATTTTGAGACTTTCTTCTTTTCGTGCCTTATAACCTTCTTCCAATTGCTTGTGAAGCTCAATCTCTTCCAGTTCCTTAATTTTTTGATGTACAGCATCAGCAATAAATTTGCTTCTCTGCCTTGGCTTAATTAAGGAATTCAGTTTTGATGCGAGATTATTCGGCATCGTAATGTTTAGTCTTACTGTACTCATCGTATTTCTCCAAATGGATTATTCTATGCACCTAAAAATACATATAAGATAGTGCATTGTCAAGAGTATTGTAGAGTGGAACCAAAGAACGCATAAGCTTGAATCCCTCTCTCGATGCCAAGCGGATAAATAATGAGTGACCAGTCCGATTTCAAGAAACCGGAGGTGATCGTATACATACAAACCACGGAGGAAGCGCAAGCCATGCTTCCACCGGACGGCGCTCCGGCAGCGGCCTAAAAGGCGCGGGACCGCGAGATTGCCGATAATTTCAAGCCTGTGAGTGACGGAGAACAGAAGTAGCTCTACAGGAACACGCCTGGAGGGCTCGAGTCTAATCGCACCCCTGGTGAGCATCTCCTTATCGGGCTTCATCGCATTTAGATGCTTCGAAGCGTCAACCCTTGAGTGGTCCGATCCGCCGCCATGAGCGATCGCCGTCAGCTCTCCGATGGTGGGTTCGCCGTACTCGCTTGCATACACTTCAACGGCCGGGTCATTGTGAAAAGAATACGCATTGATATTATCTACGATGCTGACCCTGATCGCTCCATCTTCTCTGGTGACTCCCAACTGATAAAAAAACTCTTGCTGTGCCCGAACCTCTTTCCCAAGGCTGTCAACCAGTTCTTCAACCCGGTCGAAATCCGACTCTCCTATAGATTTACTCAATTGTTTAAACAGAACAGAATATCCAGTTCCCCGGCATCTCTTTCGTGGTGCTGCAGCATGAACTGAAGGCTGTGGCCCTGTGTATAAGTAGAGAAAAGCGTTTGATAAAGGTTCCGTGCCAAATGCCCGTTTTTGTGAGTGATAGGCAGTTTCATTGCGACTAGTTGCTCTTTCAGTTTTTCCACTGTCCTCATATCCACGTGACTGCAGTGGACCCTCATGCTGTAGATCTGCGCATCGATGTAGCCGGAGGCTGTTTTCAGCCTGAAGTATATCCTCCCATGTTTCGCCTTCCAGTCCGCATAGTAGTTTCTCTCATCAATGAATGGAGGAGAGCATGATTATTTGCTTGGGAGAAAGCTCCAGGATTTTTTGCACCCTTTTGTCAGATAAACGCGGCCTATATGGCTTTGCCCGGCCCTCGAGCACATCTTCCATGAAGCTCATCTGCTTTTCATGCGTCCATGTGTCTTCCGCAGGCGCAAGCTCCGGAAACATTATATGTGGAACTCATACACCTCTAGATAAAGATCTTCATCCAGGGATTCGGCGAAGGTGAAGGTGACGCGCTCAGACTGTCCCTCGAAGGAATGGGTAGAGAGTTCTGCCTTCTCTACGCTTTGATCCGCACCTGCAAGCCCTGTGCTCACGGCTAACAGCGAAATACTCAACACGAGCGACAATGCATTCTGTTTGGAATTTAACATTACAATTTTACTCCTAATACATAGCCAATTTCATAATTATATATGATAGCAATAAATTACTAACTCCTGCCCGGCGGATCAACCGTTCGCAGGCTCGCGGGCGCCACGGGAAATCGATGCGAATTTCTCGCCTCTGTCGGCCGAGGACTGTGTTGACTCTCCTTGACTCCGTTGGCCCACGCCAATAGACTGAAGACATAGACGTTAGATATAGACGATGGAGTGCGATATGCATAATACGCCCGCTAGAGCTCTAGCAGTCTATCCGCCCAGCTGGCTGGCCTGCGTCCTGATCCTGGCAGCCCACGGGTTAATGACATGGTGGTTCCCCGCACGGCTGTTGATGCAAATACTGCTGGTGGGTTTGGACATCGTTTTTTTCGTTCTGTGGTGCGTGTTGGCCCTGAAGTCCAGATCTTTCAGAAAGTTTTTCGAGAACATTCCCTACCGAGCCAACCTGCGGTCGCTCGGCAGCGTGCTGCCCGGGTGCGCCGCGGAGTTTCGTGAACCGGCCCGCGAGTGCATCGAGCTGATAGAGGGGATCACCGATGAGTTCGCCGATCAGGCCTCGCTCTTCGAGATCGGTACGCTGCTGGCCAATCTCCTGGATCTGGCCAAAGCCAACCGCGGTCTGACGTCGCGGCTTCACGAATTCGGCACAGATGAGCAGCAGACGCGGATGCAGAGACTGCACTCTCGGCAGATCGCCACGATCGGGAACAGCCTCGAGACTTTGAAAGCCTTCAGCGGCAACCTGACACTCATTGCCGCCGACTCCGCTCAGGCCGGCGAGGCCGTGCAAAAGCTGAAGTATGCCAACGAGGGAATGCGGGAAGTAATGCAGGAGTTCGAGCATGAAGACGAGAATCTTTGAGCTGCTAGCGCTGTGCCTGTTGTGCTTGCTGGCTGGATGCTCCGGCAAGCCTCTGCCCTATGACGTAGCTGAAGACCGGCTGCAAAAGCTCGTCGACAAGGTTGCGTGGCAGGAAGACTATGCCACCAAGATGGTGGTGTTGGGTGAAAGCGGGCCGGCCAATTTGGCCGATACGCTGCCCCCTATCGACAAATTCCCAATGGCGGTCGATGTGCCGGTGCGCGACGGTCAGGTGGTTGTCGAGGTATTCGCGTCGACGGAAAAGTCAGGCTCCGGGAGCGACGGGTGGCTCGTCGATGTGGCCCGGGAGTTCAACAGAAGCAACACACGTCTTTCCGGGGGAAAAACGGCCAAGGTCCTTATAAGAAAAATTGCATCGGGTACGGGATGCCAGTATATCATCTCCCGCAAGCACATCCCGGCGGGTTACACGCCCTCAAATCACCTGTGGATACAGATGATCGAAGCTTCCGGTGTCCGGGCTGAGCCGATCACCGAGCGTCTTGTCGGCAATGTCGCAGGCGTGGTAATGAAACATGACGTCTACAAGCTGCTGGAGGGAGAATACGGTTCCGTGGCCGTCGAGAATGTCATAGACGCGGTTATCCAGGGTACGATTGCCATGGGGTACACGAACCCCTTTGCCAGCAGCACCGGCCTCAATTTTCTGCAGACGGTGCTCGTAACGGCGGCCGGGGGTGACCGGAACAAGATGCTGGAGCCCGGTGTCGTGGACACGTTCGAAGCCTTTCAGCGAGGCGTGCCCTTTGTGAGCCTGACGACGCTGCAGATGCGCGAATCCGTGGAGAAAGGCAGATCCCTGGACGCCTTCGTCATGGAATACCAGACCTTCGTCAACACGAAAAGCCTCAAGTCCGGATACCGCTTCGTGCCCTTCGGCACCAGGCACGACAACCCTCTGTACGCGATGGGAGACATCGGCGGCGAGCAACGCGAAGCCCTCGAGCGGCTGGCCGAGTACGCGTTGCGGGTGCCGGCCCAGCAAAAAGCCGAAGAGTACGGTTTCAACCAGCTCTCCGATTACAGGCCGCCCTTCGATTTCGCCGATGGCGACGTTCTTCTGAAAGCTCAGCGGCTGTGGAAGGAAAAAAAGGATTCCGGCTTTCCGATTATCGCCGTGTTCCTGGGCGACGTCAGCGGGTCGATGCGGGGACTGAGGATCAAAATGTTGAAGGAAGCGCTGGTCGAGGGCAGCAACTTTATTTCCGCGAACAATTACATTGGTCTCGCCGCTTTCGAGCGATCGGTGGTCAAGATTCTGCCGGTCGAGATATTCGACAGCAAGCACAAGGCCATGTTCGCGGCCGCTGTGCAGGACCTGCAGGCCACCGGCACCGCTACGGCCATGTACGACGGAATAGTGGTGGCCCTTCAGATGCTCGTAGAAGCGAAACGCAAAATCCCGGATGGAAGGCCCATACTGTTCGTGCTGACCGACGGCGAGACGAACAGCGGCCTGCGTTTTCCCAACGTAAGGCAGGTGTGTGAGGGGTTGCGCGTCCCGATATATACCATCAGCTACGGCGAGAGCATTGCGGAACTGAAAAAGGTGTCGAGTCTGAACGAGGCGGCGAGCTTGAAAGCCGACGAGACCGATATCCGGTATCAGATAGGCGCTCTCCTGAACGCGGAGATGTAGCGTATGAAACCTTTCTTGATATGGATTGTGCTTTTCTTTGTAGCCTACGGCGGGCTGGGCCTGACGTTGCATCTGTACCTGAGCGCCAATCCGCAGAAGGTTGCCATAGCGCTGGACACGTCTGTCTACATGAAAGACAGGCAGGCACAGGTCAGCCGGGAACTGGCAAAAATAGCGGCGGGGCGGTACCGTCTGTACAGCCTGATCGTCGACAAGGGCAGAAAGATCCACGGCTGGCAGAGCAGGGCCGAGCTCAGAGCCAAGATTACCTACTACGGGGAACGCCAGCTCGACACTTTTGCCGACACCGCCAGGTTCAGCGAGCTCTCGCAGGCAGACAGGATCATCCTGCTCAGCAACGCCGAGGATGTTTCCTCACTCCGCAACACCTTTGGAAGCAAGCTGACGGTAATTTCGCCCTAGTACTAAAGAAGAAAAGATGCAACCGGCCTGTGAGGGCGGGGACGAAGGTATCAATGCCGATCAAAGCCTTGCTTATTTCAGCAGTGGTTACGTTGCTGCTCCTGGGCGCTTGCGGAAACCCGAGGCGGATGGGCGTAGAGCTCATGGCCGCCGTAAAAGCCGCCGAGATGGATAAGGCAGCAAACCTCATTAGAGCAGGGGCCGACACGGAGCTCATCGATTCCGACGACAAAACGGTTCTGGAATATGTAGAGGAGAAGGGGTACTCCGAGCTGGTCGAAATGATCACGGCCGCCAGGTTGAACGTTCAGGACTCGACCGGCAAGACCCCTCTGATGCGGGCCATAGAAGACGACAGACTGGAGGATGCACTGGCCATAATCAGAGTCGGGGTGGACGTCAATCTGAAAGACGGGAACAACGAAACAGCCCTGCGTCTTGCGGTATTGAAGCAGTCTTTATCTTTGGTAGAGGCACTGCTGGAGAAGGGCGCCGACGCGAACGTCGCCAGCCAGAGCTATGGGTGGACCCCGCTTCACACATCGGTGGCGATGGGAAATATCCCGATTACCGAGCTTCTCCTGGCCAGTGGGGCCGATGTCAACGCAAAGGACAACGGCGATACAACGCCTCTGTATAGAGCCGCGAATGGTAAGCAGGCGGGACACGAACGACTGGCGCAAATGCTGCTCGAGGCAGGCGCGAACGTTGACGACTTCATCCTCAGGCAGGCGATTTATAATCGCAAGTCGGACATGGTAGTCACTCTGCTCGATTACGGCGCGAAGCTCAACTCAAAGGTGTATGGAGAGAGCCCTTTGGGCTTAGCGGCAGCGATGGGAGAGCTCGAGACCTTGGATATACTAATTAAAAGCGGCGCGAGATTGAACGACAGGAGCGACAGTGGGTACACGCCGCTTATGAATGCCGTAGCGAGCGGCCAAAAAGATGCCGTAGAGCGAATGTTGGAGGCCGGAGCGCGGCTCGACGTCAAAACGAGCTCGGCGGCCGGCGATTATTACAAGTCGAAAACGGCCCTCATGCTGGCGGAAATGTTCGACAAAAAAGAGATCGCGGAGATTCTTACAAAAGCAGAGAAACGGATACGCTGAGCCTGAATTCTCGAACATGAAAATTGCCAACCACCACTTCCCTCGGACCGCCCGGCGCCGGCCAGGACGAGATGACGCCGATCAGGTAGTGGCACCGGCACCAAAATCATACGGAGGAAATTCTCGTGACATACCCAAAATTGAGCGAAGCGCTGCAGGTCGGCAACCTGCTCATTCCCAACCGTATCGTCATGCCGCCCCTGGTTATTTTCGCGGCGGGAGAGGACGCGTTGGTAACTGATCGGCACGTAGAGCACTACAGGCGTTCCGCGGGACCGGGGCTGATGATCGTGGAAGCCACGGTGGTACTTCTGGAAGGTCGGCTGCATAATCGCCAGTTGGGGATCTACGACGATGCCCAGGCGGAAGGATTGGCTCGCCTAGTGGAAGTTATCCACGCCGGCGGAGCGGCGGCAGGCATCCAGATTCATCATGCGGGCGAGAAGTCCGTGGTCGTTGTTGCGGCCGATGAACAATCCGATGCGGCGACCGGCGGAGGATGGGATCTGCAGAACGCCGATCTGGAGTGTGTGAAGCTCGCTTTTGCGGACGCCTGCCGCAGAACGGTGCAAGCGGGCTTCGATATGGTTGAGCTGCACGCCGCCCATGGCTATTTGTTCAGCCAGTTGCTCTCGCCCCGCAGAAACAAGCGTACGGATCGCCACGGGGGCTCGCTCGAGAATCGGCGTCGTTTGCTCTTGGAGACACATCGGGCGGCGCAGGGTGCGGTAGGGAAACAGATCCTGGTGACGTGCCGCTTTGGGGTGGCCGACGGCGGCAGCGG
>SDBV01001348.1_pt1 | contig 36975 bp, 50 predicted proteins | sample 2277081 | NCBI WGS metagenome assembly SDBV01 (sample SAMN10402039, study PRJNA504765) | marine sediment metagenome | isolation source: marine sediment core GS10_PC15, 223 cmbsf | place: Arctic Ocean: Southern Knipovich Ridge | collected 2010 | reverse complement strand
GGCGTATACGAGCCGCTAATGTGGCTAAAACAGCTTATGACTACGATGAAGCAATGAAACAGATAGATGAACAGATAGAAAACTTACGCCCACAGGTGGAAAAAGATAGTATACGAGCTATCCAGGCCACAACAGCCTTATTGCGTGAGAAGAACGACATATCAGGTCTGCACCAACACACGCTCAACGTACGTAAGCAAGGCATCAGCCTAAACTTTACCGTAGCAGCCACGCCAGAGGCCGCAGGAGCCGCGCCAGTGGCCAAACCTATCGATAAGGCTACTGAACAGCCACCTGGCTGATATTGCGGCCTATACACGCATACCACATATAGTATATTGATACTCAAACCATAAACCATAACAAGCCTAAGGCTGTAAGTCTATGCCATGCCTGCACTTACGCATTATCTGTAGGACGAAGGGTGCGGGGGGAGGGGTTTGCGTGCGTGGGCGCGAATAGATACTCTGTCGTGCGCACGCCTACGGAGTCCCATAGTTTTGCATAGTTTATTTCGGAGTCCCACATTTTTTTAAGATTTCCCTTGACATCTTGATTATTAGCGTTATAATGCGGTTTTGGAGAAAAGAAATGGAAACAGCAAGAATAATATGTGCTTTTCTCAGTTTATTCACCAGCCTCGTTGTTTTGGGAGCGGTTATATATTGCGGTATAGTTATGATTAAGACCTTACGTGGCAAGTAGTTAGGAGAAAGGAAACGATATGCAATGTATGAAGACAGGCTGTAGTAACCCACTTAAGGGCCGACAAGCGACCTTTTGCTCGGATAAATGTCGTATGGCCCAAACTCGAACAGAACCAAAGTCGAACACGAAAGTCACTAAAGTCGAACACAAGGTTCCCGCCTACGAATTAGTCCCTGACGAGAAGGTTTACAGTCGTCCTGCGGTGCGGTATAAAGACCCTAAAGACCTTCGTGAAGTTTGGGATACTCGCCCTGAACCGTTGAGTCCTGACGACATACCCAAACCCTTGAATCGCGGCAAGTACATTCGTCCAGACGGCAGTGAGTATCAGTTTGACGCTTGTGGTAAGGTGTTCGAATGCGAATGCATGATTCCCCCCGACGCGTGGGACGAGTGTTTACCCGAGACTATAAAGGGCGATGCCACTTTTCATACAACGGACGATGCTCCTGATGTTTCTTCTAAGCTTGGCGACATTGATTACAAAGGAGAATGAAGATGGAAAAGCTAAAGGTATTTCTGCGTAATCTTAAATCGGCCCATCACAGAATAATGATGCGATTTTTGCGAAAACGGGGATGGGTAGTTTTTTATCTGGAACCGGAAGCGCGAACATGCAAAGATGGTACATGCTGGCTTGAGCTCTACGAATCTGAGCGGCTTCGTGAAGGAACACAAAAATGAGCACATTGGAGGTTGCTTAATGAGCTATATCGACTTCGTTCTATACCTGGCTTTTGCAGTCGTTTCTTTCTTATTTGGTTGGCTAAATATGGAGTTCTGGCTTATTGGATTTAAGCCACATTTGAAAGATATGTTCGTTGTATATACTTTTGCGATGTTTGCTATTACTGGTTTAAGTGTAATTGGTTGCATTATTACCTGGAAGTGGCAGGGGCTTAATGGGTTTTTATCGGAGAAGAGATAATGTGTCACGGCGAAAGCTATACGATGTGGCAGAAGCGGTTCAATGTTCAAACTAAAAAGGACGTAGAATGAAAAAACTCGATAAGATTAGCGTAACTTAAAGGAGAAAAAAAATGAACGCAAACGCATCTGAAGGGATTTACGGGTTTTGTGGATGGCTCACAACGCGTAAAGAGAAAACGGTCATGTCATCAAGTGATGATTCCGCTCCAATAGCTGAACTTATCAAACAATTTTGCGATAAGAATAAATTAGACCAGCCAATGCCCAATTTTTTTATTCCCACCAAAAATAATTTTATTTTCCCTTGACAAACCGCCTAACAACTCTATAAGTAAGTTAAGTAGCTAACAAATGGAGCTGGACATGAAGAAATGCGCGGGATGCGGCGCGATACTGAAAGGCAAGGACAGGTATTGCAATAGAAAGTGTAAAAAAGCCGCACACCGCAAAAAGTTACTGGCAATTGCTGAGAATTTGAAATGAAAGAAAATTGGAACTGGAACGTAGATTTTTCTGACCCAGCGTATCAGAGCGAATTCCTGGAATCGCGGGCACGATTCCCTGCTATGGTGGCCGCATGGGGTACGGGCAAGACCATGACGGCTTTGGCCAAGGGTATGGCATTGAGTTTGCAGTATCCCAATAATCTGGGTCTGGTACTCAGAAAGAACTTCACTGACCTCAAAGATTCGACCATGGCGGACTTCGAGCGATATACATCTCTGAAAGTTAAGGCCCAGAGCAAGTCCGTAGACCTACCAAATGGGTCAAGGATTATATTCCATCACGCTGATGAGTTAAGTGGTGTTGTCCAGAATATCAACCTGGGCTGGTTTTTCATCGAGCAGGCCGAGGAGTTTGATAGTGATGAGGTCTTTGAGAAGTTAGGTGGAAGGCTGAGGAGAGAAGGTTGTTTTCGGCAGGGATTTATAATTGCCAATACCAATGGTCATAATTGGATATGGCGCAAATGGAAGAATGCGGGCGGAGAAGAATATATTTGTGATACACCCTTTGACCCACCTACCGGCATCGAAGGAGTAGAATATGACGGCTACGCTTCACTTACCGAAGCCAGGACCCATGATAACATCAAGAATCTTCCCGAAGACTTTATTGTCTCTCTTGAAGTAAAGAAAGAAACCGCTCCATCCCACTACCGCAGATATGTCTTGAATTCATGGGAGGATACCGACACCGCAGACAAACTGATTTCTTACCAGGATATATTAAATGCAGTAGGCAGGGATTTAAGGGATTACGATACCACTATAAAAGTTATCGCTTGCGACCCTGCCGAGTTCGGTGACGACAAAACTGTTATTTACGTTCTTGATGGCTGCAAGGTGATAGATTCCAAGGTAATGATTAAGAAGTCTGTAATGGAGACTGCTGGTTGGATAGTTGCGACACATCGCAAACACAACACTGACAAAATTATCATAGACGATATTGGTATAGGCGCCGGAGTCAGGGCCTCGGTAAGAGAAACCCTTGACCCGCACAATGATTCCAATTTGGTGATGGGCTACAATTCTTCTCGTACCCCGAGAGATAAAGTCCATTACGTTCGGTCGAGGGATGAAATTTACGATAATGCAGCGAAGTTGTTCAAAGATGGATACGTTTCTATTATTGACGACAATGACTTAGTAGAGGATTTGGCGGCGATTACTTATTCGTTAAACTCCAAAGGCCAGATGATGATGGCCCGCAAGAAGGATATTAAGAAACTATTAGGTCGCTCTCCAGACCACGCAGATGCTTTGGTAATGGGTCTGTGGGCCGCAAAGATTGGTCATAAAAGAGAGTTGGTGCTCGTTGGTACAGATGAAGATGATTACGACCCTTTAACATTTGAGATGTGAGGTGTGAGATGGAAGAAGTGATTTATTATTACGGCGAAGATATTGAAACATCGCCAAGAGAGAAGTTAATTGAGTGCATAAGATTTTGTAAAAAAGATATTGATAGGCGAGAGGAAATGGATATTAAAAGAATGAAGCAGGTTTTATTAAGGATGTAGTCATGGGAAAAGGTGGTTCAAGTTTTAAGCCCCCTCCGGTTCCTTCACCGGCGCCGATTTTCACGGAGACTTCACCGGAAGTGAAAAGGAAAGGTGAAGATACCAGAAGGAAGATGTTAGCCAGATTAGGCAGAGCTGGTACGATACTTACCGGATTAGGTGGTGAGCAGAATACATTAGGACTGATAGCATGATGACTTTATATGAATGGGCAGAGCTAAATCTTTGGGAAAAATTTCCAATGGAGATTTACTGGCAAATAAATTATTACAAAAGCGTGCATATAAGATTTTTCAGAAAATGGCATAGTCTTAATTAGAAGATGAATATGAGTGAGTTAGGCCAAAAAATAAAACTAAGAGCCAGGCAGTTAGAGGAAGTCCGCAGGCCCTACGAAACAGGCATGTGGGAAGACATCGGCAAGATGGTCAATCCTCGCAGGGAAGACCTGAGCAGCTATGATTATACCAGATTCAAAGGCCGAAAGCGCGGTACTCATTCTTACAATGGTACACCTCTTGGTGCATTGAGTACGTGGGCGGACGGTATGCAGGGCTTCTTGGTTTCTGAGTCGCTTACCTGGTTTCGTTCAGAGATGGAGATTCCTGAATTAAATCAGCTTGACGAAGTGCGTATATGGTTACAGGAATACGACAAAGCCATGTATTCGGCCTTTCGCAGGAGTAATTTTTATGCCGTATTAGGTCTGTATATGCGGGATGCCGGTTCGATTGGTACTGCTACTTTATACACCGAAGAAGACATTAGGAACGAACGCGCTGTCCATACCTGTATACATCCGAGAGAAATTTTCATAGATGAAAATAGATTCGGTCAGGTCGATACGATATTCAGGAAGTTCGAGCTTACCGCGCGCCAGGCTGTGCAGATGTTCGGATTAAAAAATTTAAGCTTTGCAATTAAGCAGAATTCTGAAAAAGAGCCTTCCAAAAGACATCTCTTTTGGCACGCGGTATTCCCAAACGAAGATGGATGGGCGCCAAAGGGCGGAAGAAAGAAATACAGAAGTGTTTATGTAATGGCCAAGGAAACTACCCTTGAAGGCGAGAGCGTAGTAAGAAATTCAGGTTATGATATTTTACCTTATTCTGTGTGGAGATTCAGAAAGAACTCAGACGAAGTCTATGGTTATTCTCCTGCTGCTGATGCTCTCGTAGAAATTTTTACTTTGAATCAGGTATCCAAAGATTTACTTAGTGCTGCTCATTTGGCTGTCAGTCCTGCTGTAAATGTACCCGAAGAAATGAGGGGCCATGTAAGAATTACTCCTAAAGGTTATAATTACTACGAAGACCCATCGAGAATAATTACTCCTATAGTATCCGGTGTAAACTTTCCCGTAGGCGTAGACCGTGAAGAGAGACTTCAGAAATCCATAGAAGACAAGTACAGGGTGGAGTTCTTCCTTACTCTTTCGCGTGCCGAAAGAGAAATGACTGCCTATGAGATTGCCGAGCGACAGAGCGAGAAGGCTGTCCTGATGGGACCGCAGGTAGACCAGTTGTACAGAGAAGGAATAAAGCCTGTATTTGATATAATGCACGGTATCGAGGACAGGGCGCGAAGACTACCGCCTGTGCCGGAGATTATACTCGAATACCAAAAACTCTTAAAGAGTCCTCTCAGTTTGAATATAAATCTCGCAGGCCCGTTGGCTCAGGCCCAGAAAAGATTATTCAAGATGCAGCCAATAAAAAACGCAATCAATGAGTTGGCTCCGATGGCGCAGATATTCCCTGAAGTCTTGGACAGGGTTAATGCCGATGAGATGGCTGAAGCTATTCTTGAGAGTGCGAATTTTCCACAACATCTTATTCGCAGTGATGAAGAAGTTATTGCGATTCGCGCAGAGAAGCAAAGAGTGCTTGAACAGCAGAAGGCAATGGAAGCTGTTATGGGCGCATCAGAAGGATATAAGAATGTAACCAAAGCTCCTGAGTCGGGTTCGCCAGCAGCGGCTTTGGCGGAGGCTGGATAATGCGAGATTCCGTACACAAATCCCATAATTGGAAGGCATTTGATGGTGGGAATGGTTACGCGGTTTGGAAATGCCAGCAATGTGGTATAGAGGATGTTGACCAGTTAGCGCTTTCGAAATGTCCAAAAAATAAAATAATTAGGAGAAAAAAAAATGAAAGTAACATTAGGCAAAGAATATAAGGATTCGATTTCGGGATTTAGTGGAATGGCAGTAGCTCGTACAATGTATTTATATAATTGTGTTCGAGTGATGCTTTGTCCCACGAAATTGAAGTCGGATGGAGATTTTCTTCCTGATGCTTGGTTTGATGAGCCACAACTTGTGAGTGTAAGACCAACGAAAGTAATTAAAAGAAAAGCAACCAAAGTATCAGGCGGACCTGTTCGCTCGACTGCACCAAGCAGAGACCCTTTGTAAAATGAACGAAGACAGAGAATGCTTTCGAAGATGTTTCGGCACTAACGATGGCCGCAGGGTGTTAGGAATGATATTGATGGATTTGGGTTATTTTGATGAAGACAAAACTGAGAAGCAAGCTGTGCTTACGAATTATGCCAAAAGATTATTGCAAAGAATGGGGTTTACAGATAAGCCGGAAAAGGTAAGGCAGTTAGTAGATAAACTATTTGAAATTTCACAGGAGTAAAAAATGATTAAGTGCAAAGTATTTATCGGTAGGCATCCCGAAAAGTTAGAAGAAGCCTTTAATGAATGGTCGGCCAATCACAAGGGCAATATTGAGGAGATAAGGACTAACGAGTATCAAAACGGTGTTGTTGGATGGGCGGTATTTTTTGTCCAAGACGATGCTGTTGGGGCCGTAGATGAAACTGACAACAAGGAAGTGGCTGAGGCAATTGAGAGGACAGACGAAGTTATTGTAGAGGAAACTGAGGAGGCTAATGATGGATGAACCTGCACAAACAATAACTTCTGATACTTATGTCGAGGCAGTCGAGAAGACGGAAACTTCAGACAGGAACGCAGTTCCAGACAGTAAGGGCTGGCTGGCTGATTTAGGTTCTTATTATGCCGATAAGCTCAAGAAGTTTGATTCGCCTACTGAAAGAGAAGCTATTCAGAAAATGGGTAAGGGTTATGTTGAGCTTCAGGATTTAATGAGTAAGCAGGCCAAGATTCCTGAAGAAGGCGATACTGATGGTTGGGATAAGTTTTATGTCAATCTCGGCAGACCTGAAACACCCGATAAGTATGAGCTTCACATACCAGAAGGTATGGAGCATGATAAGGATTTCATAGTGGCTGTACAGGGTGCTGCGCACAAGGCCGGACTCAATCAGAGTCAGTGGGCAACTATAGAAGATACATATAACAGGTATCTCATGGAGTCCACTAAGAGACATGACGAAAGAGTCGGCAAGCTCAACGAGGAGCGATGGGACAAATACAAAGGCGAATGGGGCGAAAGCAAGACGGTTGAGAATATCGAATTAGCCAAGAGAATGTTCAGTGATTTGGCCCCGTCCGAACTCAAAGAAATAATGACGATTGACGATGTGGAGAAAGACCCGATACTGGTTAATCTTTATTCCACAATCGGTCGTAAGCTGGCAGATGATACATTAGTAAAGGGTGAAGCCCCGAAGAGCGAAGGCGGGTATGTACCCAAATTCAAGGAGTCACCTGAAATGTATGCAGCCGGTGATGACGAGGAATCGAAGAAGGCCCGCGCTTATTTCGAGGCGCGTGGTCATGTGTATAAATAAGGAGAAAAGGAAATGAAGGCGATTTTTATTATGCTGCTTGCTTGTATTGCTTTAGCAGGGTGCGAAAATGATTTGCCTGCTAATGATGTTGTATTACAAGAGCAGAATGTGAATGAAAATAAAGTTGTGCTTCCTGAACTGGTTTGGGGTGCTAACGATATTTTTCAAGACGTGAATTGGAATGATGGTACTTTTTTAGATGTGAGTGATATTTTTCCAGTATTTGAAACAACAATGATTTCTGTCGAGAGCATTGAAGATTTACAAAGAATGTTTGGAACCAATGATAAATGCTTAATCATTCAAATCGGAATAGTAACAAAAGAATTTACTGCAAAGGAATTTGCTGAAAAATTAGGTTTTGAAATACAATAAGATACTAATTTCCTAATGGGGTAAAGATTGGTATATAGTAGTCCTGGGACAACCGAGAGGCCCAGGTGCATGAGCGTAAGCCGCTCCACTGACTGAGTGCGGAACAGCAGTAGCAGCCCAGCACTGGATTGGGATAACTCCTACGACTTAAAATTTGACAATTTTAATTTAAGGAGTTATCTGATGGCTGTTACTACAGTAGCTATGACAGACCGTGAGAACATGCTGCTCGCGGCAAAAATGACGCATAATCAAGAGATTATAGACGTCGCAGAAGTATTGAATGAAACCAACGATGTTGTTGCTGATGCTATTGTTCAGCAGGCAAATGACATCACATCTCATGTCGTATCACGAAGAACCCAACTTCCCGTAGTAAACTGGGTCAAAGTCGGCAACGGCTGGAATGCGACTACCGGTTTGCTCAATCAAGTCCGCGAGCAGATGGGTATGCTCAAGGCAAGGTATTTATGCCCACAGGACGTCATGCGTCTTCAGCCCAATCCTGCAAAGTATCGTATGCAGCAGGAACGCGCCTACATCGAATCAATGGGTCAGGAACTTGCCAATACTCTTATGGGCAATGTTTCCTCTGGTGCACTTAGTCCTACCATTACACCACCGGAGGAGTTTGCGGGGTTCCAGTACAGATTGAGTGCGACAAGTACCGACCCGACTAAATATGTTATCAGTAATGGCAACGATTCAGGTTCGGACAATACTTCAATCTATTTTGTTCAATGGGCGCTCGGCAAAGTCTATCTGATTCATCCCAGAAACACTGATGGCGGCGGACTCAGGAAAGAAGACAAGGGCTTAGTTTACACATCTGGTGACAATGCAGTTGCCTCTGCGACTGCTGCCAACCCAAACCCAACCAACTCTCTTTGGGCGTATATCACTGAATTCGCCTGGGACATTGGTCTTTGTATCGAAGACACTCGTTGTGTCAAGCGCTTATGTAATATAGATAGTGTTTCCACCGAGACTTACACATTGAACGAAGATTACATCGTTCAGATTCGGAACAACTTCAAAGGTAACAATACTGTCTATATGTACTGCAATGAAACTGTGTCTACCCAATTACAACTTCTCGCCAAGGACAAAAATAACGTTCATTGGACTGAGAATAATCCATTCGGTAAACCTCAATTATACTTTCTCGACATGCCGATAAGGCGCTGTGACGCTATCACGAATGCCGAGGCAACACTTTAAGGAGAAATCTTATGGCTATTTTTGATGCAATGTTTGAATTTATGGACGATGCTCAGTTGATAGGCACAAGCACAACTGATTACGTCCCAACGACCTGCAAAGAGTTAAATTTTGTAACAGAAGGTCTTGAGATGGGTGCAGGTCAACCGATGTATCTCAATATCAAAGTTGGTACTACGGCTTATGGCGGCGGAACATCTGTGAACTTCTTCTTGGCTGCTGATAACGCTACTGCAAGTCATGATTCTGATAGCAATATCGTATTGCAGTCGGGGATAAGACCGATTGCTGACTTAACTGCTGGTGCTTGGGTTCTTAGGGCGGCTTTACCTGTTAATGTTGACGCCGAGCAGTTTTTGGTAGTTGGTGCTACTTTTGATGGTACTGTATCCGCTGGCACTATAGACGCATGGATTGATAGCGGGCCACAGTCGAGTTTCGACACACAGGTTTCGGCTTCAAATATTACTTAACTAATATCGTGACTAATAAAAGAGCTTACAAGATGGTTGCATGTTCGGAAAAGTTAGTCTTGGTTGGGATGCCATTAACCCCTAATCATCAATCAGATGCAAGGATTATATCCTTGCTTGAAAAATGGGACAGGGAAGATTGGATTGAGACATATTACGCAGCTACGGCACATACTCCGCTTGGTAGAGATAAGATTGTGCAATATGCCAAATACCGAATACCGAGACCAACGCACATTTTATTCATAGACCACGATGTTCTGCCAAGACAGAATACACTAAAGAAATTATTCGACCATGATAAGGACATAATTTCAGGAGTGTATCCAACCATACAAGGCGGCAAAATATCATGGTGTCTTTCCCGTGAAGAACCGTTTGTGCCAATGCCAATTGACGACCTTCCAAACAATACTTTCAAAGCAAAGACCGTTTGTAACGGGATAATGCTTGTGAAGATGGAAGTATTCGATAAGTTGCCCTGGCCGTACTGGAGAGACATTTTTGGGTCTGGCAAAAAGCTGGTCGGCGAAGATTTGTATTTCTGTGCGCTTGCGAGAAAGTTCGAGTACGACCTTTGGGTCGACCCGAAAATTAAATGCAACCATTTCAGAGTAGTTGATTTATTAGGTATTGCGATGGATTATGTGAAAGGAAATAAACGATGAAACGATTACTTTTAATTTTACTGTTCATTGTCTTTATGGCATTGCCCTGCCTCGGTGCGCTCGACCCAAGTATTGACCATAGAAAGACTTGGAAAAACGCATACCGATTCACAGGTAAGCCGAAAGACAAATTTTTACTCTGGTGTATAGAGGTTGAAGAGGCGTTAGACGGTACGGATGGTGTTGGTTATCTGTACCTCTCCGGTCTCTCAACTTCTGCTGGTGCTGCGTTGACTGACGAAGGAGTTCTTTTCTACGATACTGGGACAGATAACCTTAAGTATCGTAATGCCTCAGGGTTGGTGACGTTAGCAACGTCTACTTCAGGAACAATGGACGAGACATACAACCAAGGCTCAGGTATAACTGTCGATACCGGCACTGTTGCGCTTACCGGCACTGACGCCTTAAATGCAGAAGTGCTGGCGATAGTACACGCCGAAACAGGCGCTTATCCTGCCTTCTCGATTAGCAACGCAGGTACAGACCCGACCATTGAGATTACTACGTCTGGTAGTGGTGCTGATATTACAGGTACATCTGCTACGTGGTCTTTCTCTAAGACGGGTGCGCTTACACTTAGTGGAAGCGTGACACTTTCCACTGCTGACGTATTGTTCGATGCCACATCTGCTGGTGAAGATGTTCAATACGATGAGTCAGCGGATATGCTACACTTTCTTGATGGTGCTGCTCTTGGTATAGGCGGTGCAGTTAGCTCCGCGGCTGATTTGGTGTTTGAGAGCGACGGGACTAATGTACTTGTCGAGGCTGCAACTCAGGATGACGCGGATTTAATCTTTGGTGCTACCGAAGCCTTTGATTTTAAGATTCATGCCAACACCGCTACAGATTACGCATTATTTGATGGCAGTGGGTCAGTATTAGTTTTGACAGATTACGACATCTGGCTTGATGATACGGCAGATTTTTTTGTCGGCGGAACTAAAAATGTTGGGTTCCTTATTCAATACTCATCGTCAAAAACGATGGCTATTCTTGCCGGTGCTGCCAGTGATGACTTTGCTCTTAATATCGGCGTAGACCAGTCTGGTATTGACGTAGGAATGTACGGTACGACAGCGAGTGCGAAACTTCTGTTTGATTCTGGTAATGATGCGTTGGTATTCGACGCCATTGATATTGAAATGGGCGACGAAGACACGATTCAATTTGGAGATACTGCTGATGCCCTTCTTTCGTATGATGCTACCAAGGACCAATTAGAGTATCGGGAAGCCGAAGCTGGCGGTCCCGCTATCTTCCAGATTAGAGGCGGCGAAGCACAAGAGGGCGTGCTTATCATATCTGCTGACAACGATGACGACGTTACTGATTCGTGGGCGATAGCCGTTAATACGAGTGGTCTTTTAGGCTTTTCTAACGACGCTGTAGCGGATACTTTTACCACAGACCTTTTTAGTATTGCCCATACAACAGGGAATATTACTCTGACTGGCGATATTATCAACGAAAGTGGCGATACAATACTTATGAATACGGATGATTCGTATATCTTCACATCAAATGATGAAGCTGTTACTATTCAGATACAGGGAAATGCAAACGCCAAATCTGCTATTCTTAACCTCTCTGCTGACGCTGCTGCTGATAACGCCGATACATGGACGCACACAGTTGCCGACGGCGGAGCATATACGATTGCCAACGAAGGCACTGCAACGCTAACCGTATCGGAAGCTATGGATATAACTGGCACAATTACTCTCGGTGACGATGAGCTTTTGACTAATGCCGGTGATATTGTTGATATTACTGGTGACGACGCCGCTACTACATTTGCTATTAGAGGCGCAACTGGTAACTTCGCGGGCGTCCTTGAAATATCCGCTGATGATGCTGCTGATAATGTAGACACTTGGCTCTTTTCTGTCGCTGATGGTGGAGCGATGACAGTCGCTAACGATGGTACAGCAACAATGACCATTAGTGAGGCTGTAACAATTTCTGGTGTTACCACGATGGCAGGTAGTGTGCAGGCTGGAGTAGACATTGGTGATGGTGCGGCTTATGATTGCCTTGTTGCTAATTCTGGCAAGATTCACTATATTCCACAGCAAGGTCAAAACTCAAAAATTGACCTTCCAGCAGAAGCGGCTGGGTTGACTTATGAGTTTTGGTATACTGGTACGGCAGTTGAAACACACGACCATATTATAACTTCAGAAGATAATGGCAACCCGTTTTATGGTGGAGTTGTTTTTCTCGACACCGCCAACGCTATATCGTCTGTATGGAGCAACAATTCTACTTATTCCGAGATTAACCTTAATAACATCGACGCTGGTACTGTACTAAAGTTTGTTAGTGATGGTACTGGTTGGTTTATGACTGGAACAGTTGTTTCTGATACGGCTCCTGTGATAGCAATTCAGTAAGATTTAATTTAGGTGGGGCGCAACGTGCGCCCTGCCTTACTTTTTATTTTAAGGAGAAGAATTATGAAGTTGGGGAAATGGAAAATCGAGTTGATTGTAGTTGTGTTACTGGTAACTATCGGACTCGGTGTATGGTGGTTTGTGTCCACCAAAGACGAGCGCATTGCCAGCTCTGAAATTGAAAGCATGATTAAGTATGCACAGAGACAGGCGCTGGAGATTGCTATTATAGAACAATCTTCCAAATTAGCTGATTATAGACGACGGTTGGCGGCGGCCAAACAACCTGTGACAAATAAGACTATACCTAATGTGCTGATGCCAGCGCCGGTTTTGCCAGCACCAACAATTGCCGACCCTACGGAGTAATCTAATGAAGAACAAATTTGGCTTGAGCAGGAAGACTAACGTAGCTATCGCTTCCATTGCCGGTCTTAGTGTGGTTAAAGATGTGCCATTGGCGATTGGTGCGGTAGTTTTAATTGCATTGGTAGCGATTACTTATCAGTTTTGCCTGGATAGAGCAAAAGGAAAAAAACATGGCTGAAAAAACCATAGAACATTTTTGGCATCGGGATGCTGGCGTAGCGCAGACGATTGAAGGTGATACTCAGGTTGGCGGGCAGGATATGCTTTTGATTGCGGATATATCCTCGCAAGACCTGCTTAAAAACATATTAGCGGAACTGGAAAAGACAAATCTTCGTGATGAAACAATTACTACAATGCTTCAGGACAGCGAGACTGGGCGAAGGGTTGGCGTTAATACTGTGAACCGATTGACGGTTTGTAGTATATCCACGCCAATAGTACATCACGAACTGCACGAAGGCGAACTTTTTACTTGCCATTATGAGAATACCGTTACGACCATAGGCGAGATGTCCGTAATGGCTTTTAATACTCCATCTGACAAAACTATTCATTTGGCAATAAAAGCGGAAGCTACCGGTGTGGCTAATTTATATTTGTATGAGAATACTTCTATTGACGTCGGCGAAGGTACAACTTTGACGGTTAATAATCGGAATCGGCAGAGTAATAACCAGAGTGGTTTATCGACTATTGAAGCAGTACCGGCAGAAGGTTCTGTTACCCGATTCGATGAGACACAGGCTGTCAATGCCAATATAACGACAACGACCGAATTATGGCAGAGCTACCTCGGTTCGGTTTTGAAACAAGCCTACGAAACACAAACTACGAGAACTGCAAACGAGTGGATTTTAGCAAAGAATCAGCAGTATGCAGTAGTAGTTGTAACGGCTACAGATAATGACAATGTTATCAACATTGTATTAAACTGGCAGGAAGAAGTAGAAGGCGGACACGGTCATAAACATTAAAAAATTAGGAGATAAATTATGTTAATTGAAGGAGCAAGCAGTGGTATTAGGGCGGAGGTGACAAGTCAAGGCAGACTCCAGACTGATAATAAAACTCCGCTTGAAATCGCTGCGGATAATCAGGATGCTTATGCTGTTATTTTTGAGCAAGACTCTGGCGCAGTAACATCAGATTTTTTCTACCTCAAAAATACATCCAGCAGAAATTTGAAAATTTACAAGATAATAATGCACACGATTACGCTTGATGTTGATATTGCGGTCACGACAGGAGTTACTGGTTCACCTACAAGTGGAACTGCTATTACACCCGTAAATCTTTATGCCGGTGGAAAGGCTGCTGATGTGACCTGTGAAGGCAGAGATGGTGACATGGCATTAACAGGTGGTAATACAGTTGATTTATTATACCTTCATCAAAGAGCGTCCGGCGAGACTTATGTAGGCTGGCAGGCCTGGGATTATCCTGCGCCAATAACCTTGCCACCTAATACGGCCATGGTTCTTAATGTGAACATTGACCCGACTGCCGATGTTGATGGAACGCTTTATTTTTACTTTGAATAGGTGAAATATGCCTGACAAAACACAAATATGCAATATGGCCTTAACCAAGATAGGCCAGACGACAATAAGTATTATTACCGCAGATACGCCAACAACCAACAAGTTGAGAACGATATACGACCAAGTGCTTGATGAGGCGTTGACGGCTGGGCCGGAAAAGGGCTGGAAGTTCGCTACTACAAGAGTGACTGTCAGCGTAGATGCTGCCGAGCCGGATTCTGAATATGAATATAGATATGCTGTTCCGAATCAATGCCTCAGAATAGTAAAAGTACATACAGAAGGAATAGATTATACCGATTGGGTTCGGGAAGGTCAGTATATTCTTACCAATGGCGTTGACGATGAAATCAATCTTACTTACGTCCAGAGAATAACCAATGAAGGCTATTTTCCGTCCCACTTTATAAAAGTGCTTTACACAATGCTGGCTTATCATTTGGCATTTAACATTGTCCAGAGCAAGGCCCATGCCAATGCTATTTACGAGGAGCTTCATATAAAAGTATTACCGAAGGCCATAGCTTTGGACGAACAGGAACAATATGTAAAAGAAGAATCGTCCGCGTGGGTGGATGCAGGCAGAGGTCTTTAGAATAAGGAGTTGTTATGGCTAATATGACTATCGGAACGGAATTGGGAGAAACTACCAGTGGTAGGAAATCTCGATTAAGAAAAGTAACATTTTCAGAGACTACGGCGGGTGCAGGGTTTGCCACTACCGCATTTGCCATAACAGGCAAATTATTACGATTCGCAACTACTGGTGGAGATGGCGCATGGACATTTACATTAAATGACGGCACGGCAAATATATTTACATCTGCGAGTCTTACCGCTACGGCAACCAGTGGCGTATTAAATATGCACGCTACCGTCCCGCACGATGGTATTCCTATGGTTGACCAGACCCTGAAACTTACAACTGCTAATAGCGGTACAACCGTAGCGACTGTCACGATAATTTGGGAAGAAAGCAAAACAATGTAACGGGAGTATATTATGGCCGATTCTAATATGACTATCGGAGTGGAATTAGGGGAGACAACAAGCGGTAAACTGTCGATGTTCAGAAAGATAGTGTTTACACATACAGCAGCAGGTACGGCAGGTGGTAATGCTACTACAACATTTACCATTACTGGAAAATTGTTGAGATACATTACAACAGGTGGAGATGCAGAGTGGCAGTTTGTATTAAATGATGGAATTGCCAATATTTTCTCATCTGGAAATTTAACAGCAACTGCGACAAGCGGAGCATTAAGTATGCACGCTACTGTACCGCATAATGGTGTTCCTATGGTTGACCAAACCTTGTTATGTACAACTACGAATGTAAGTGGTACTGCGCCCACTATTACAATTATCTGGGAAGAAAGTGAAACCATGTAATGAAACTTACAACCGTTGCCCACAAACTGCATATTGCTCGATACCTTGCGGCGGTAGATGCTACGCTAAGTACTGAAGTAGACCTGACTTCAGAAGGTGACTTTGCGCAAAAGCCAACTGAAAACCTGGCCAACGGCTATCTCGGCGCATTTGATATAAATAAAGGTCTAACTAATGAGATTATAGTAAACGGTATAGCATTTAGTTTTATGGGTACGGGTGGAGAAGGGAAACGCTTTAAGTGGAAACTGTTTACATGGCGCTCTGAGAACGGCTGCATTCATCAGGCGGCGGAAGGTCACGGAGAGCTTGGCACTCAAGGCGTTGTGAAGTTCCCAGATAGTGGCGCAACTGCCGCTACTTCACTTTGGGCTGATACTCTGACTGTAGATTGGTACAACTGGTACAAGGAAGTGGATTCCACCGATACCACCGGCCACGATACTCAGGCCGAAATTTGGTTGGACGGTTGTGGTAAGAGACACTGGTATATTGAAATTGCCACTCCCGATACCGGTGATGCTATAACTTTAGCTGGTGCTTATTACGGATATTTCTAATGCCAAGAACTAATAAGATAATTTTATCACTAAATGCTGGCGAACTCAGCCCTTTAATGGACATGAGAACCGACCAGAATAAATATCAGGCAGGCTGTCGAACAATGGAGAATTTCTTTCCTTTGATTCACGGCGGGGCTGAAAGGCGGCCTGGCACTTACTTTGCTAACGAAGTAAAAGGTTCTGGAGTTGCAAGAGCAGTGTCCTTTGAATATAACGTAGAGCAGGCTTACATACTTGAGTTTGGCAATCAGTATATAAGATTTTACAGAGGTCGGACTAAGGAATCTGACGGTTCAACTACAGAAGCGGGTCTTATAGTAGGTGCAGCAAAAGGCAGTAATAGTGCATGGGCTACTGCAACTGATTATATAAACGGAGACATTGTAGAAGCAAGCAGCGTGGTTTATCGTTGTATCTGGGGCCATACATCAGATAGTGGCGGTGGTGATGGAACGGGTGGAACGCCAGCAGCAGGTGCGAATCCAATTCAATGGGCGACATCTTCATTAACTGCCGATAACTATCCTATTTATGAAATATCTTCTCCATATCTTACCGCCGATTTGTTCGAGTTAAAATTCGAGCATTCAAACGATGTGATGTGGATTACCCATCCCGACTACGAGTCGAGAAGATTATCGAGGATAAATTTATGCTCTTTTCCGATAACCGAAGAAGCCTTTGAAGATGGCCCTTTTCTGAATACCAATACCGATACCACCAAGACGTTGACTGCCTCAGCCGTTACTGGAACAGGTGTGACTCTGACTGCCACAGGCCATGCGCCTTTTGTTGACAGTGCTACCGCAGGTCATCAACCTTCGGGGACAGGAGCGCCAACCGATAAAAGTATTACGGGGTGTTTGTTTAAGTTGATTCATTCTGAAGAAGAGCAATCAGTAGAACATACGTTTACTTCTGCCGGCGATACTTCTTCCACGCTTTTGATTTACAAAGGTGTAACATGGGATTTTGTCACTAATGGAACATGGAAGGGCAAAATTATACTGGAACGCTCTTATGACGAAACAGTATGGGAAACGATGCACTCGGTGATAAGTGATAGCAATGCCAACGAAAAAGCATCATCAACTGAAGAAGTGGACGATGCCTATTTTAGAATGAGAAGCGAACTCGGCCCGTTTTCGGCGTGGGAAGGGACAGCTTCGTGCCAGTTTTCAGCAAGAGACAATGAACACATAGGCATAGTCGAAATAACTGATGTAGCTTCCACAACTTCTGCGACTTGTACGGTTTTACAGACTTTAGGCTCTACTGACGCTACTCATCGTTGGGCGGAGGGATATTGGTCGAATCTTCGTGGGTGGCCCTCATGTGTTGCTATTAGCCCCGAAGAAAGATTATGCTATGCAGGCTCTACCACTTATCCTCTTACAGTGTGGGGGTCTATATCAGGAAATTATACTTCGATGAAGGCGGGAGATTTAGATAACGATGCGTTTGTTTTCACTTTAGTAGGAACAGGAAATCAAAATGCTATCAGGTGGATTTTATCCAGAAACACTTTAGTTTTAGGAACTGCCGGTGGTGAGCATTTGCTCGGTGCATCCAGCGAAGAAGAAGCCATGACACCTACCAATGTCAAAGCGAAAGTCCAGAGTAATTACGGCTCAGCTAATCTACAGGCTTTACTGGTAAACGATGCTATCTTGTTTGTTCAAAGAGGCGCACGAAAAGTGCGTGAAATGTATTTCTCACTGGAAAAGGATTCTTATGTAGCCGATGACCTGACGGTATTTGCCAATCATATCACCGAAAATCAGATTGTCGACTGGGCATACCAACGTACTCCAGACCCAATGGTGTGGTGTATAAGAGGTGACGGCCAGATAGCGATTATGAGCTATGAAAAGAAACAGAACGTATGGTCGTGGTGTAGATTGGTTACTTATACTACTCTCGGTACGGTGGAAAGCGACTTTGAGTCTGTGGCTGTGATAAGCACGCCTTTTGAGGAAGATTCCGTATGGGTTATAGTAAACAGAACAATAGGCGAAGCGACTAAACGTTTCGTAGAATACTTCAGTACCAGGGCTTTTTAATGGTAACTAAAGCAGCATCACATTTCGTTGATAGCGATATAAACCCAGACAGTTTGGGTTGGGAATGCCAGCGAGAAGCGGAAATTATATGGGAAGTGCCGTTTATGAGAATTTATGCCGTAGCTAAGTCGGGCTATATATATCTTAATTATGGAGAAGCACTTCAAAATCCTGGTGCTGGAGTTTCAAGTACAAGTTCTGATAATAAAACACACAGTATTCCGTGGGCTGGACATCCTTTTATAGCAGACCAGAAATTAGAGGTGGTAAATGCGGGTCTATGGGGTATTGGTTGGTGGTTGGTAGAACCGGAAACAACTGCAACTGTTTTAGTGATAACAAGTTATTTTGGCAGCAATCCTCAATCACAAGCAACAAGAACCTTTGATGGAGATGAAGATTTTTATGTCTGGAGAAATGCAAATGCAAAAATTGTTTATGCTATGGCTTTTGATGACGACGAAAACATATATACAGGAACAGCAAAATCTGGTAATCCTACTGGTTGTACAGCAATAAAATTTGATAAAGATTTACTTGCTGACGGAGATTCGTCTCTTTTTCTTCCAGATACGCCTATTTCAGGAAACAGATGGACAGTGCAAGGTGTTGAGGTTTCTTCTGATAATTCTACGCTTGTATGCTTTATAGAAAATCCTGACGCATCCGATGAAATATATACTTATGATTTGGAAACAGGAGATGAAATAACACATTGGAGCTTGTCTGACGATGCTTTTGAGTACACATTGGCTGAAGACCCTGATACTGGAGAAGATGTTTTAATATGCCCACGGGGTTACAGCACAGAACACCCCCTCTATTCTAATTTGACGATTTACGACTTAGATGGTAATCGGCTAAGAACAGTAGATACTGGAAAAGAATGGGGTTTGGCTGTGAGTACAGAAAGCGACAAGATAATCGCGATAGGTGACAGGGGGTTAGGACTGCCTTATGATGAAAATCATCATATATGTATATGTGATTTTGATGGCAGTAACTTAAAAAGATACGATTGGGGTGATAGTAGAACGGCATATATAGTTCGTATAGGTAATGACCATATATATGTAGTTACTAATACCAGTGGTACAAATATATATAAATTTGATTATGATTTGAATATTATAATATCTACCTATATACCTGATTTTGGACATTTTTTCATTGATGGTTCTGGCAGAATAATTGTAATAAATGACAACCGCGGCGGCACTGAAGAATATGAAGGTATTACTTATTATGATGAGAACTTGAATTTTATTAAGAATGTGCCTACAGATTCTCATTTTAGTACCGCTCTTCTTCCTACTCTTGGTGACTGTGATGCTAATTACAGATGGACAAATGTTAAGTATGGTTATTATAATAAAACGCCTATTCAATATCGCAATCTTTGGTATCCATCCGACCATACGCATTTAGAAGCTGAAGAAGTGCAGGTTCTGGGCGATGGAGCCTACAAGGGTACTGAAACTGTTTCAGATGGCGGAGTATCGCTCGATGACGATACTACTATAAACCATGTAGGCTTGGCGTTTACGTCTTATCTTCAGCCCATGAAGATTGACGGGGAAGCATACACCAAAAACATCAAAGAGATTATACCTCAGATGTATAGCACGTTGGGTGGCAGATATGGTGAAAATCTTGATGAACTTTATGAGATTATATTCCGTGACAGAGATGATGCTTTTGGAAGCTCGCCAGATTTATTCACTGGCCACAAGAGGCTTGATTTCGATGGTTCATATAACAGGCAGGGTGACATTTGGGTTACACAAGAAATACCCTTGCCGATGATTTTACTGGGAATAGCATTAACTCCACTCGTTACAGACGGAGCTACATAATGGCAATACAGGCAGCAGCACATTTTGTTGATGCTGATTACAAAACAGACACAGTAGATACATGGACGGCGGGAACTCAAACGCGGGATTTATGGTGGCCATCAGACCATACGCATCTAAATGGCGAAACCGTACAGGTTTTAGGCGATGGAGCCTATTTGGGTACGGAAACAGTATCAAGCGGTGATGTAACTTTGGATGATAATACTACCACTAATCATGTTGGTCTTGCTTATACCTCAACTGTAAAGCCCATGAAGATTGACATTGAAGGATTAGGTATAGCATTGACTAAAAAGATTATCACCGCAATTATCAGTTTCTACAATACTCTGGGCGGCTGGTACGGAGACACGACCTCTGATTTATACGAGATAATTTATAGGGACAGAGACGATGCCTTTGGCTCGCCGCCTTCCTTGTTTACTGGTATCAAAGAATTACCCTTTGACGCCGAATACGAGAGGGAGGGTGATATTGTAATTTATCAAGACCAACCTAATCCAATGACGGTAAGGGGCGTAATCCTTCCAGTCGGCGTATATTTTGGAGAATAATTATGACGATTTCAGATAATACAAATATAGACTCTGGGACACAAGGTACTGGTGCAGAACAGGCAATAGCTTTTACCATTCCTGTATTGGCGTCCAGTGAAGTTAAGGTGCTGATACAGCACACAACCACGGGCGCGATAACCGTTCTGACCACGACTACACATTATACAGTGGCCTTGACTGGCAGTGGTACGCCCAACTATACAGGCGGGACAATTACTACCGTGACGCCTTTTGTATCAAGTAGTTACAACATTTATGTCTACAGAGATACTACCGATACTCAGGCTTATGACCCTACAAACAATGATGACATGGATGCAGAGACCCTTGAGCAAGCAATAGACAAATTATTTATGCTTGTGGCTGATTTACAAGAAGTGGTAGGACGCTGTATTAAGATACCACGACCGGAAAGTACAACTGTTGAGCTTGATAATTACATTGACAGGGCTTCCACTACGTTGGGCTTCGACTCTTCAGGGGACGTGGAAACGACATGATTACGATGAGAAAGATGACCGAATCTGACTTGGAGTACGTCTTGGCAAACGCGCTTGACCCTAATGTCCGCACCTGTCAAGACCGCATCCCTACGCAACCAGCTTATACTGCCGTGAAAAACGATGTGATTCTGGGTGTTGGTGGTATCAACTGGTTTTGGCCAAAAGTTGGAGAGATTTGGCTGATACTTACAAAGGATGTTCAAAGCTGTCCGATAGAATCATACAGGACTATTAGAAGGATATTTGAAATTGTTACCAAGCAAAATGATTTTAAGAGACTACAGGCTGTGGCAAGAACGAACTGGCGCGAAGCAGTTAGAATAGTAGAGAAACTTGGTTTTACCAGGGAAGGAACAATGAAGAAATACTGTCCCAACGGAGATGATGTTTATATGTATAGTTTAATAAAATAGGAGTTTGTCATGACCCCTTTAGCAACTTACGCAATTCCTTTAATGTTGGCTGGCACTGGCATTGCTGCTTATGGTCAATATCAACAAGGTCAGGCAGCGGAACAGGAAGCCAAGAACGCTGCTGCTATATCTGAATATAACGCCAGAGTTGCCGAACAGGAAGGCAAGGCCCAGGAATTGAAGTCGGTGTCCGAGGCCCAGAAGTTTGCCAGGCAAGGTGAAGCTCTGCTTGCCGAGCAGCAGGTCAGGTATTCCAAAGGTGGTGTGCTTACAGGCGTGGGTACTCCCGTTACCGTAGGGGTTGGAACTGCGAAACAATTAGAAATTGATAGACAGATGATTTTAAGAGAAGGCACTGAAGCTGTTAAATTTGCCGAAAGCCGTGCTGCTGGTATGAGACTGCAAGCCAAATCTTATCGCCAACAGGGCAAATATGCCGGAAGAGGAGCTATACTCTCAGCCACCGGTACGGTCTTGTCTGGATTAGGGGCTGCTGGGTACGCTCGATACCAGCTTAAAAAATAGGAATAATAGAATGCCGCCACTACCAACATATCGAAGTCAAGTAACGCCTTCAGGCAGAAGGACGGCTGAGTTTATATCGCCTGCTGCCGGACGTACAGGCGCAGGCCAGTTAGGTGCAGGCTTGGTTGGTTTAGGAAGGGGTATAACCGAAGGGGCCACCGCGCTTGCGAGGATAGAAAGGGACAAACTTGATATTAAAGTTGACCGTGAATATACCAAGGGTAAGGTTTTATTGGCTGAAGCGGATTTGGAATTCATTGAAGGTTTAAGCCGCGACTCGATACCTGAAGGCGTTGAAGATATTGACAGGTATTTCGCAGACAGAATAGAACAGCATCGAAAAGCTCGTGGTAAAATTTTAATTGATATTGGTACTACAAATGAATCCATCATGGCCCTTGAGAAATACCGAACAATGTCAGATGTTGCGTTACAGGAAAGCGCAGGCAGAATCTCATGGGACAGGATATTGGATTACTCTAAGTTTTCTCTTGATGAGGCGGTGCAAAAGCATCTTCAGCTTGGTCAGATTGCAGAGGCCGAATCCGCTATTATACGACAAAAAGAAGTTGGGGTTTTGGGTGACGAAGAAAGTCAGCAAATGCTTGACAATCTACCTTTTCGAGTTGCCCGTATCAGAATGGACACTGACCCACAAGGTGCTATTGAAGACTTACAGGCCATGAAAGGGCTATCGGCAAAAGACCTTGAGACCAAGGATTTTCTGATTAACAAAGCCAAAAATAAACTAAAAGCCAGTCAGGACAAAGCAGTTATCGCGCAAGAAGCATATCTCAACGAGACTCACAAACTGACAATGGATGCTTTAGCTCTTGACATAAATGATTTAAGCGCAATTGAGAAATTGCCGGTCAATCTAAAAAGATACTGGGAAGCAAAGATTACCCATAGAAACAAAATGATTAAGGCCGGTAAGGGCGACCCGTTCGTAAATGTTTACGACCCTGCAATGTACAACAGCTTGCGAACTGTTATGGAGCAAACCCCAAAGGATTTGAAGGAATCTTTGATTGTTGATGCTGTGGGACGAGGACTTACTCTTGAGCAGGGAATAGATTTAGTAGAAAGGCATCGCAGATTATTAAGAAAAGATTCGCCATTGACAGTGCCGGAAGCGAAGCGTGGAGTAAAAAGAATAACCAATGCGTTCAAGGCTGGTATTATTAAGCATCCTGATTTTATCGAAGGTGCTGTTCCTGGTTCGGAAGATGAATACCAAAATAGCCTTTTAAGAGACCGGATGATAGATGAAATGGAGATATGGATTGCGGAAAAACCTCGAACACACGAAGACATCAGAAAGTATACCACCGAACTATTAAGACCATTTGAAGAAATGGAAGGTAGGAATTTTCTTAATCAAGTATTTTACAATATATTTTCAAGAGAGGCATGGGTATTTTCTGGAAAGGATTATAGGGATGCTATTGGTAGTCTTGGCAAAGAAGCTAAAAAAGAATGGGAGCACGTTGGCGCCGGTGAAATAAGGCACAGGCTTTGGGGCGGTGTATTAGCGCAGGACTTTATTCGTAAATGGCAAAGCCCTGACAAGGTTCTTACCCCTCAAGTAGCAAGGATATATCTTAAATGGGCACATGGTGATTTAGAAGAAGCTCAAGCAATGGCTGCCAAAGACGGGTGGAGGGAATAATGAGTGCAAATAATATAGCAACCGTTGCTTTTGACCCAGAAGGCATGGATTATGATTATGAAACAGCTACAGTTTCTGGCGGAGAACCTGATGTTGAAGGGCATTGGGGAAGTTTAGACCCTCGCACTGGTATGGTGTTGAAAGGAAAACAACATTCTACATGGGATTTAATGATTAAAGAAGAAGAAAGGCGAGGAAATAGAATTATTAAAAAAAGGGGGCGATATTATTCTGTGCCTAAAATAAAAACAAATGTATGGGACAAAGCAGCTACGTTAGAAGTCGAAGAGAATGTGGGCGGCTCTATTTGGGACAAGGCAGGCGACCCGATACAAGAAAAGATACAGCTTCACAGAAATCTCACCGATGCTCTTTTAGATAATAAACACATAGAATCTTTCCTTGCAGCCAAACTACCTAATACTCCGCTTGGCTATGAACCCGTACCAGAAGATAAAGAACGGCTATCTTCAGTAATAGAACAACAAGAAAAACCACAGGAATTCAGAGATAAACTGGCTGTGTCCTTGTATCTGGCTAATTCTTACGACATGGAATTTAGTGATATTTACAATCGTTACGATGCCGTATCAAAAGAGATATGGGGCAAGATAACACCATCTGCCGCACTGGAAAAGATACTTCAGGCTGACCGTAATGCCTTTGGCCTTAACAGAACAATAGATTACAAGGGATTCGGTGAAGCGACCAAGCACGCTTATAATCAAGCTGGGGTGGGAATGGTTGCTGAAGTTGCCGGCTTATCAAGAGCGATAGGCGAGCTTCGTTCCGGCTGGTCTGCCAGTGAAGTGGAATGGGCGGAGAATCTTGCCGAATGGGGCGATATGATGTACAAGGGTGTTGAGCAATATTATCGAGAACACCCTGAAGAATTTATACAGGCCAGAGGTGATGGTTTTTGGGATACAACCTTTGAATATCTTAGCCATCCGGTTGCAATCTATCAAGGTGTTTTACAATCTACGCCTTTGATTTTAGAAGGCGTTGCCGGCGGTATGGTTGCAGGTGGAATAACTGCTGGTCTTGGTGCAGGCGTTAGAACAACCAAGTTCGCTTCCTGGCTCGGTAGAACACAAGGAATGGCTGCTCCAATAACAGGGCGCAAATATGCTGAGTTACGGGCCAATGATATTGAACCATCCATAGCATTGCCGCAGGCATTTCTTACCGGTCAGGTCGAAGCCATAATTGAAGAATGGACACTTGGCAAGAAGCTGGCTATTTTCAAAGGCGCTGGTTCTGGTGCTAAGAAAGCTATTGTCGGCAGAGTTCTGGCAACCATCATAGGTGGAAGCAAGGCTTATGGCCGTGGCGTATTAGAGGAAGGCTCTCAGCAGTTCAGTGAGAATTTCTGGACTTGGGTATTTAGCGACCGAGACCAAAAATGGATGCAAAATGTAATGAGTCAAGCTGCTGCCGGTGGCCCGATGGAAGCGGTAATGGCTGGTGGCTTTGCAGTGGCAGGCAAGGGTTATGCAGCGCTTCAAGACAGGGGACAGGTAAGTCCAGAAGAAAAATTAAGGCGCATCGAAGCTGTTCGTGAGATTATGTTGCAAGCTGAACTTACTCCTAAAGAAGCCAATGAAATAAATGCTGCTATTGATGATGTAAAAACAAAGACTGAAGCTGAGATTGTAGCTGTGAAAGAAGCCGAGCCCACCCCCGTAGTAGAGGCCATTAAAGAAAAGCCTGAACCTCAAAATACTGTTGAGGAAATAGATCAGACAGAACCTGAAGAAGCGACTAAAGATATACAGCCGCCCGATATTGCCACAATGGGTGGAATTGCCGAAGAAAGACTTACACCGAATTTATATATTGGCAATGTTACTCGGCGAATGAAAAAGAAGTTTGCCAAAATTTGGGAAAGGCAAGCCGAAGAAGTGAAGGGATTTACTGAAGAGGGATTTCCAACAAAACGCGCACCAATAGAGATGACAAGAGCAGAAGCAACTGCTTATCTAAATTGGCTGGTAGATGATTTAGACAGTAGATTAAAGAATAACAAAATCAATACGGAAAATGATTTAGCTCAGGCCAATGCTGATTGGGGTGATATAACCGCTTTGAGGGCCGCCTTGGGTTTTTCAAAAGGTGCAAGACCTTTTAAGGTTATTCGTGCCGAAAAACATAAAATGGTTGTTATAAAAAATACCCAGTCTCGCATCTGGGCGGCTATCAAAGGGGTAAAGGAAACAGTTACAATCAGGCAGGCATTGCAAGCAGTAATGAAAGGGATGTCGAAGGCTGCTCGTAAGGGGTTTATGGAAGGCGCGCGACAGCAGTTGGCACTTCATAAAAATCTTAATAAATACGCCAGAGAACAGCTCAAGGGCCTTGATATGAAAAAATCGCAGTGGTCTAAACTAATGACTGCGATTGCCAATGCCAAGAATGAATCCGAAAAGATTGCTGCTCATGCTCTAATAGATATTCTTGCCGAACAATCGAGGCAGGCGAAGGCGATAAAAAGGCTTCGCAAAACCGTTGCCTATATCAATCGTAAAGTCGGCGCTGTAATGCAAAGAGGCGGTATTCGTGAGGAATTTTATAATAAAATTAAAGCTCTGACGGATACATTTTTAATAAAGCCCAACACCCCCAAGCAACAACGGGCCGTGCGCAGTCTCAAAATACATCTTGAGAATTTACAAAAGAACACCTCGAACAGATACGAGAGCCAGTACGAAACAGAAATAATTCCTGACTCACTTATCAAGAGACTTGACAAAATCAATGCCGTTCCAATACAGGAAATGAAAGCAGATGCAATAGAGAACCTTAACGATACCTTGCAATTACTTGTTCATCTGAACAATACAAAGAATCGACTTATTAAAGACCGCATAGCCAGAAACTTAGAAAGAGTATTAAACGGTGCAGTCGAAGACCTCGAAAGAGTTAATGACATATCGCCTGATGAATCTAAGTATCCAGCAACGGAGCAGGAAATAAATAAGTATGGTGCCTTACATTCTTTTATAGATATTGTAGCGGGAGCAAAAAACCATGATATAGAGACTTTGGTCGATACTCTTTCCGGTGGGCAAATGAGTTGGGCTTATGAGATATTCGTAGAAGGCATTGCTGAAGGCAGAGAAAAAACATTTGATTATTCCAATCGTATCAGGAATGAATTCAAAGCAACGATGGCAAGTGCTAGCATTGAGTTTAAAGACCTTCAAGGAATGAGCAATGCATTTCTTCGTATTCTTAAAGGCAAGCGCGGTATGACAATGCGGCGCTTTCTTGGTGAAATATTTGAAACGGAACTCACACCCAAGCTTTATACCATAAAAATTACAGGTAAAGACCAACAGTTCACGATGAGTGAATTGATGATGATTTATATGCACGCCCAAGCAGATTTCAATCTCAGGGCTTTGGTTGACCAAGGCGCTGCCACATGGAAGAAAAGATTAGGCAAAATGGCCCCTGATGAAATCGAAGTTGCTGCCAGCTTGGTGGAAAAAGACCCCAAAGCAAAAGCAATGGTGGATATGGCTACAAAAGTATATGCCAATATCGCCAAAAACGAAATAAATGCGACATCTGTTTCACTGATTGGTATAGCATTAGCCAAAGAAGATAACTATGCCCATGTGGAAAGATATAAGACTGGCGGGGTGGCGGGAGCACACAGATACAGATTAAATGACCTTGAACGAGAAGGACGTTTACAGCCAAGAACAGGAAGTAAAGAACCTATAATTATCAGGGACTTCTTTGAAGTCTTTTTCAATGATATACAGACTATCAGTCAATATGTTGGAATGGCTGAACCATTACGAAATGCTCGCAACCTAATAAACTATAGAGCTTATCGAAATGGATTAAGAGACAAAGGTTATGCCGAACAGCTTTCCTTACTTGATGAAATGCTTCGCAATGTCCAATCATTACCCGAAGGGGGAGATGCAATTGATGCTGTAGCTTCTTTCCTGATGAGGGGGACAGTAAGGGCCGTTTTAGCAGAACCTGGCATATTTTTAGGACAATACACTTCTGTGAACGGCATATTTAACGAAACAGAGCGTAAGTACGCAGCAGCCTTAAAAGTTGCCGCAACGGCAAAAGATAAACAGCGATACAAAAATCACAGTCCAAGTATCAAGAATCGTTTTGAACTTGGAGTTTCAAGTAAAACATTGAGCTACCTGGCACAAAACGATGCAGTATTAAGAGCATTTACCGGCAAGACGGAATTTTTAAGCATGTTTGTAAGCTTAATACATAAGGTTGATACACTTGCGATTACCGATATATGCCGTGTAATAGAAGCTGAAATGGCTGATGCCAACAGACAGGGTAAAGCAAAAGATTATTGGGAAGGGCGTGGTACAAACCCATCTCAGCTTGAATTTGAAAGCAAGGAATATTGGGACGCATGGAGAAAGAGAACTAATTATCTCATACGCAGAACTCAGCCAATGTTTACACCTGAAAGCCAATCAGTTTTTACTTCCAACAAAAGCGCTGCCAAAAAGATGTGGTTTCTTTTCAGGTCATATGTTGACCAACCATTAAGAATGGCCCAAAGGTCAATAACTGCATATAAACATGGGAAAATCTCTTCGGGACAACTAACAGCAGACCTTGCAAATATATGGGGCACATTAGCTTTGTACGCCGTTGTTAGATTTGCTGTAGCTGCTGCCTTATTCCGTAGAGACGATGATTGGAAAGATTTGCTTTTAGATATAACCCTTGCTCCAATAAGAATGTTAGCGCTTGTAGGTTTTCCAGTACAGTTGATTATTGAGCAATCATTTGAAGCTACAAGGGCGCCAGAAATAGGAACAGTGCCTACTCAGTTTGCCAATAATGTGGCTGAATCTTTAACATGGTTATCAAAAGGAATTGGGCATTTATTGACAGGAGATTTATACAAAGCTGGCCCGAACAGAGGTAAGCCTAAAGGCCCAATTGAAATAGAACGAGGCTTGGTATTACTACTTGAAAATGCTTTGATGTTTTATGGTATTCCTGAAGATGTTCCGAGAAGAATGTACAAAGGATGGACTAAAAAAGAAAAAAGAATAGAATATACGGTTTTTTAATTATGGTAGTGCGCGGCAGATATAGTCCGAGAGGTAAGTTTATAAGTTTGTCAGATGTTTCATTGGCCGACCCAAACGCCGACCGTATAGTCTTCTGGGACGATTCGGACAGCCAGTTTGAGTTTCTGGAAGCTGGCAGCAATTTATCCATTACTACTAATACCCTTAATGTTTCTGCTACGCCTTCGTTTACCAGTGTAACTGCAGGAACAATAACAATTTTTAATCCTACTCCTATTCTTGTTTTTAAGGACAGTAATAGTTTAGGGGCTGCTTCAGTTGGTTTTATTGAGTGGAGAGATTCAGGCGGTGGAAGGGCTGGATTTTTTGGTAATAATACTGCAGGTGATGATGGGTTACTTTGGAAGAATGAACAAGGAGGGGATATAGGAATACAAACAACTGGAGCAGGTAAATTTCAGGTCTTTGCTAATACTGTAGTGAATGGCTATCTTAAAGTCGCAGGTGCATCTACTCCTACCGGCTCTACGGCAGGCACTGTTTATTGTACGAATCTCTCTGTTAATCCATCTGGCACTATAACTAACAATAGCGGTGACATACGAACACTTGATGGTGGATTTTCTGCTACAGGTGGTGGCTATACTTCGTTTGATTCAAGTGGCAGTTTTATAGCCAATGGCGACAATGTGGTTTTTATACATAGTCCAGCAGCAGGCGTGCATGTGTCAATGGGAGAAGTAAGCAATGTAGAATATGTTGCATATCAAGGCCCCGGCGATGCAGCAGAAGTTGCTGATATGATTCTTAGAAACGCTTGCCTGGACAAAGACATAGTTTTCCAAGTCAATGATGGCGGGGTGACTAAAGATGTTTTAACTCTTGTTGGAGCCAATCACGGACTTCAGGGTGTAGGTGCCACGGCGTCAGGTGATGAGTCTGTAGCTTTTCAAAGTTCCACTGCATCTGGTGACAGGTCTACAGCTTTTAACGCCGCCGATGCTTCAGGTGATGATTCATTTGCTACGGGTAGTGGTTCATTTGCAATGGATAGCGGCGATATAACAATAGGTGCAGGTGCAACATCGGGTACTGGTACAGGTGGTGGTGGGAATGTCTCTATAGGAGCAGATGCTACAGCAACTGGCGGCGACGGTCTGGCAATTGGTAAGGTAGCTAAGGCTTCCGGCCTTCAAGCAACTTGTATAGGTTTCGGGGGCAATACTGATGCGTTGCTGGCGTCTGGTGAAAGTTCTGTTGTAATAGGTAGTGCTCCAAGTGGAGTTATAAGGGCAACTGCAGCTAATACTATGGCAATCGGCGTTACTGGTGGCCAAAATCCTCTTATTCAATCCACGGGTGTCGGTGGTAGTTTAGCCATAGGTATTGCTAATGTGGGCGGGGGCGGGGCATGTACCCTGGAAGCGACTGCTCTCGGTGCTATAGCAATGGGTTATGTTACTCTTAATGATACCACAACAGCCAGCGGAGTAGGTAGTTGGGCGCTAGGCCAGTCGGTAGTAGCTTCTGCTGCTAATGCGTGGGCGTTGGGAATGGACTTCACAAATAATACAGCCAATACATTTATGGTTGGATTTGGTCAAGTTGATTTTACAGTAGCAAGTGGAATGGTTGTTGTTGCAGGTGATTCTTTAAGAATTGTAACAAGTCAAAGTCCTGCAAGTAATGGAACAGGGGTACAAGGTGAGATAGCTTGGGATGCGAGCTATTTATATGTATGTACCAGCACGAATGTCTGGAAGAGAAGCGCTTTGACTGGAGGGTATTGATGATATTTCTTTTAACACAAATCGGCGGCAAAAGCATATAATCGCAAGGCCAAAAAATTATTTGGTGAGTTCGCATTATTGAATTTCGTGGAGAACTTAAAATGAATGTCGCAGTAACAGTCACATTATCAGCGGAAGAAGTAAGGGCGTTACAAGTGAATGAACGTACGCCTGGAGAATTAAATATCTGGCTTCAGAAGACAATACATAATAGACTACGAACAGAAATATCTGCGGCTAAGAAGAAACTTACCGCAGGCGCCACTGTAATTGAAGTTGATAACGCTTTTTAGGAGAAATGGAATGGCACAGATAAATCTTGACCAAATGGCTACGGAAGAACTTGGGCTGTTATTGCAGAATGAGTATGAGCAGTTGATGCAGCGACAGAATAACATACGAGCCATAACTATGGAATTGGACAGGCGCAAGGGTACTCGACAAGGCAAAGAGATAAGAAAAACACCGAAGAAACCAACTAAGCGAAAGGTAAAAAATGGCGAAGATTAACGGCAAGATGAAAGGGTTAATAGGCATAATAAGCCTTGTAATTATAGGTGCAGGCTTTGTGGCCAACTATACATTACACGGTGCTGATATTAAAGTAAACAAAACTGACGTGGCCGAACTTAAAGAAGATGGCTGCAAGCCTGCAACTAAGGCCACGCAGGATATTGCCATTATAAAGTACCAGCTCAACGATATTAAAACAAACCAAGAAACAGCGCGCAAAGAAAACAAGGCTTCTTTCAAGGAGGTCTTGCAGGAAATTAAGAAAAAGTGAGCGAAGAATTCCAGAACATTGATACGCCCGACCTACTCAAGCGAGTAACTGTCGCCTTGGCCGAACTAAACGACAGGCAATCGCTTATAGAGGATATGCGTCTTGACCTGAATAGGCAGGAGATAATAATTTCTCAGCTTAACAATGAACTTACAAAAAGATTGGGATAATACATTTTCATTTCTCTCTCCGGCGCGGACGGCTGGTGATACTGGCTGTCCGTGCTTTTATAAAAAGAAACAGCGGGCAGTGCGAAACCCGCCGTTTCAGGGGAGAGAAGTGTTCTTGAAAAGCCTACAAATCCCATTCCCAGCCTACTGCACAACAAACTAATCCAGCAATAAATGCTGTTATCCAAATTATCCAACTAAACCACAGAGCAAAAACAGCTAATCCAGATTGCCTAAGCCAACAGGATTGAAAAATGCTATTTATTTTGTCAAGGACATGGTCGAATTCCTGCCCTGTGATTTGTAACATTGCTTGTTGATACTGCATTGTGTCGGGCTTCATTTTTACTGCTTCATCAAGGCGTTGTACTAAAGTGTCAAGAATAGCGAGCTGGTTGGTTCGGGTAAGTCTTTCTTTTTTGAAAATGTAGCGTGCTTCGTTACGGACAATATACTTCTGAACCCGTTCTTTATATTTGTTTAGGTATTTCAGTTTCTCTTGCGCGGTAGAGGCGTCATCAGCCAGTCGTGCGTATTGTCCCATTCTGGCATCGTAAGAGTAATCTAAATAAATCCAACCTGCTACAACGCAGACAACTGAACCTACAACAGCTACAACAAGTAGCAAGATTCCTATTAGTTTCATTTTCTTTCTCCTTTAATTGTCTACTAAAAATAAATGACCATGAATTGCAAAGATAGCACATAACAAACTGGTATCGTACCACCTTATCTCAGGCCAATGATACACACACCAGCTTGTCAGCACCAAGCCCGCAATTACAAATATCAGGTCGGGCCATTGGCCGAATTGTCGGCGTACCCACCGCGTTACGGTGTCTTTTAGAAACAAGTCGATGATACCACAAGCGATAAGAAGCCCCAGACATATACCAGCTTCCTGCCAGAGAATCTCCACCAGCCACGCCACAAGAAGGCACGCCGCGCCGATGATTTGTAGCCGCTTCTGTGCCCATTCATTACTAATTTCGTTTTTGATGTTGTCTATGAATCTGTTCATTGTGGGGTCTCCATTTCGTCAATAATCAACCTAAATATCTTGCAGGCCAGAATTTCTGCCCTAAGTATTGTTGTTTTCATTGGTAACTCTTCCCAAAGGAAGTTATTTATTTTTTTCTTCAATGCCTCGTAGTCCCTTGTTGTATCTTTATTGATTATATTTCTTGTTATCTGGGGGACATCGCCTTCTGATACAGTCTGTGTTGCTTGTGTATTTAATGATTCTGTGTTCATTATTTAGTCTCCTTTTTTAATTGGACTTCAACACCATTTACATAAGCTTTGCCGCACTTTGGGCAAATTGCACCGCTCTCGCCCTTGTCGGTTACAAATGCTTCGCAGTTTCTGAGTTCTCCTGGGCCGGAAAACTTAAAGTTGCATTTACATTTCATTGCTTTCTCCTTTCTGCGTTCCTTTCTTTCTGATATTCGATTACTTTCCACACCAACAAGCTCAACGTTATAATCATAACTCCTAATGTAATCCAATGACCATACTCAGACCAAAACGAGATAAACGCTATCCCCACTACAGCAGCCATTGGTATTACAAAGCCATATCTTGACCGTGTAAATCCCCAAAAAGCCGCGCCTGCAACCATAAGTATCACTAAGCCTGCATATAGAAAGGCATTGTACTTCATCATTTCACTACGCCTGCCTTGTTTAGTGCGGGCATTGTCTGCCAAGACTTCGGCCATTGTATCGGCAGCTTTGCCGTGAAGCTCCATAGGCTGGTTGGTGTCGGCGATACCTGCGGCAAGAGGGTCTTTCACAATGACTCTTGAAGAACTTTGACAACCCGCCAGCAACAATAAGCCAATTATTATGATTACGTTTCGCATCGTTCACCTTTCAGGACTTTCAGAATCACCGAAAACATCTTCAAAGCCGTTAAAATGGGCAATGTTGCATATAGGACAGTAATGTATACTTACGTCTGCTGTAATTATTCCAATACCGCAACTTTCGATTTTACCAGATTCATACGGCTCTTGGTCAGGTGTAAACTCAACATTGTTTGCCGAAGCTAAAATCAAGCCTTTTCTGTGTCTACATTTTTTAGCCATATCATTTACCTTTCAGGGCAGGTCAGAATGTCCTGCTCCGCTATAATCTATTTTTTTCCCACAACGCCCACATTTAGAGGGTAAATTTTTCGGGGCTTCATTAAGAACGTATAATTCGTTTCGTTCTGAGGTTAACTTTTCGTTCTTAGCCTCAGCGTCTTTCAGGGCATCAAGACACCCCTTCATATTTATTTTCAATACCACTGGGTCATTGCAGTCGTCTGGCGGGTCACAACTTATTTGCACTGTATCGCTTAGGGTTTCGTATTTATTTTCAACGTCTTTCAGCTTGGCCTCAAGCTCAATCAATTTAGATTTATCAATTTCTCCCTGTAAGTCCGGGTGGCTAAGGCCGTTCTCACGGTGATAAAGAATTATGTTAAGTTCGGCCAGTTTGGCCTCAAGGTCGGCATAATCTTTTGCCTCAGCACATTCATTGTTGTCCATATATGAAGGGCAAGTATTCCTTGCTTCCGGCTGCTTTTCGAGTTCATCCAGAACCTCAGTGGATTCCTGTATAGATATACCAATTAGATAATTATTCTTGTCTGCGGGATTTGACCTTAAAGAAATCATGTGACGTAACATTTTTTTAGCCTTCTCTACGCTCATGGCTTCTCCTCAAGGTCATAAATCTTTTTACCCCAGCTTCCAGGACTCCCATAATCACTACTGAGAATTTGGTCTGCCCTACAACCTGCAAAAGCACGGGCTCCATCTTTACGTAGCGAACTGTACTTTCGCTTTGGCATTAAAATCAATTCACATTCCCACATTTCCGACCAACCATCATCTTCTGGCTGTACCAAAGAACCACCTTCGGGCGAGACAGCAGCGCCTATAATCATTATAAGTGGCATACCCTCTATTGTCTGCCTACGTGGAGAAATGACAAACTTGCCGATGCACTTAACCGAACCTTTTTCACTCGTTGTCATTTCGGCTATAATGTCTCGTTTTGGCTCAACATACATTTCCTTCTTTCTCATGGCTTCTCCTTTCTAACCAGCAAGTCTAACCAGCAAGCAATCCCCCAGCCGTTAAGCTGCACCTTGATTGCCATTCCCGCCACTCTCATTACTGGTATTAAACTTTTTTAAAATCTGCCCGTGAATATTGTAAGATGTTAATAGCTGAATAGCATAACTTTTTCTTATAGGTGATGTCCATTGTTGCTTGCCCACCCACAAACAGCCGTATTCAGTAACTACGGCATTTTCTTTATCCAGCCAAGCCTTTTTGTATGTCATCAATTTACGCATCTAATCTTCAAACCGTTTCTTTTTAAGCCACCTGCAAGCGTCCGGCGTTATTTTGCTACCGGTTTTATGTGCTACAGACCACGCTTGTCGCTGCTCTTCGATTTTAAGTTTTTCCCATTCCTCGAAGGCTTCGCGTTTTCCGCCTTTATCATAACTACTCCAATCCTCATTCCACCGGCCCTTGAATTTTTTCCAGAACAGCTCGAATTGTTCTGTGTATGGCTTTTCTTTCTTTTTTCTCTTGGCTCTCTTTTTGTGTTTACACTTTTCGTGGTAAGCTATTTCATTGGCTATCAGATTCTTAACTTGGTTTTCGTCCAGGTAGTCCATTTATTCACTTTCCTGTTTCGGATATTCTCTGTATTTTTTGCCGTCCAGTAACCAACCGGCCTTCTTTTTGCCAACTCGAAAAAAGGTGATTTTCCCCATTCTGGTTACTCGCTTCGGATAAAAGTTTTGATATGTATTTATTTTCAAGGCGTATTTATCAGCCCCGGATAACCATTCACCCCATTGCTTAAAGAAAAACGGCACTCCGGCGGCTTGGCACTGGTCTCGAATACTTCTGGCCCAATCCGGGTGCATTGGCCTTGCCCCGGGGCCGGACTCGCCGCCTACAATTATTTGGTCTAATTGCCGTAGTTCATCATCCGTGTATCGTATCTCACCTAAACACGGTTCGTTGCTGACAAAATGAACTGCTGCCGGTATTGACAGAAATGCCTCTTTTCTTTTATTCCACCACTCCTGATTCTCGGCTGTTACGCCAAGCCAGAGATTGGAACAGCATGACAACTCATACAATTTGCCTATCCCGCTAAAATATTCAAACATTATTTCTGGCCGCTTCGTTAATATCTGAAAAGTGTGCTGTGGGCATTCTTCTATTACAGCCACCACCTTCTCTATAAACTCAAACGGCGCGTTGAACAGGTCGCTCATCGAGCAGACAAAAATCATTCGAGACTTTTTCCAGTGCAAGGGGATGTCGAGGGACTTCTCATCGCAGAAGATTTTATGATTCCATACGCCGCCATCTGTGCTTATAACGTGCTGATATTTCTTCTGACCCATACAAGCCAGCCGATAAGCCATTCGCTCGGCGTAGCAGTTATCACAGCCAGGGCTTACCTTGGTACAGCCAGCAATCGGATTCCAACTCGCATCTGTCCATTCAATAAGTGATTTTGTACTCATAGTTTCTCATTTTCCAACTCTTTCAGCTTAATTGTCAGATTCTTAACTTGGTTTTCGTTCAGGTAGTCCATTTATTCACTTTCTGCCCTATTTTCTGTTCGGCTACGCTTACGCCGGTTACTCATTTCTTGCTTGAAATCTTTAGCTGAGATTGTAAACCTCTTTTTTATTTTAGAAGGCCTATAGTGTTCCGGGTCTGGATAATATGCACATGCAATTAGCGAACTTATATTGTCTTTGAAACTCGTAACGTTTACTCTTTCACCTTTCCAGCTAAACCCCGTTCCCAATACTAACCGCCCGGTGACTTTAGCCTGCGTAGCATGATTAGCAAATCTGGGACTACATATACTATAATCGAGGCCAGTGCCTATAAAAGGTGTTCGCTTTTTGAGCTCTTCGTAGGCATAGGCAAAAGTTAAATTACCACATCTGACAGCTAAGGAATAATGGCCTTCATCGGTTCCATACCAGATGGGGTCATATCTTGAACCTGTTTCGCAAGAGCATGTTTTCCTGATTTCGACAAGGTCAGTTTTCTCGAAATAAAAACCAGAGCTGATAAGCAAAAACCACAAATCGCTCCATACATGATGACTTTTTTCGCTCGTCCAGTTCATCGTTCGCCACTTACCTTCGGTAAAAGCAC
>SDBV01001347.1_pt1 | contig 36983 bp, 48 predicted proteins | sample 2277081 | NCBI WGS metagenome assembly SDBV01 (sample SAMN10402039, study PRJNA504765) | marine sediment metagenome | isolation source: marine sediment core GS10_PC15, 223 cmbsf | place: Arctic Ocean: Southern Knipovich Ridge | collected 2010 | reverse complement strand
GAAAGAGAATGAAGCCGATAGTACAGCTGATTCAATCTAAAGCGTATGATCCGGAAATAGACGATGTATCCGGTTGGACTCTCAGCGAGAAGTTCAACGGGATCAGTGGGCTTCTTTTGCTCGATCACACTGAAGGTGCATATGCTGATCGTTTTAATTTCTCAACTGAAACGCGAAAGGGAAGAGAGATAGCGTCCGGACTTTGGAATGGCCGAAGCGGAAAAGTGATCATGATGCCGAAGTGGTGGCGAGATTTTATACCTCGTTTTCCTGTGGCAGGTGAGTTGTGGACAAAACGAGATTTTATACCTCGTTTTCCTGTGGTAGGTGAGTTGTGGACAAAACGAGGACCTGGAGCGTTGCAGGAAGTTCAAAGCATCACTTCGAAGCTGAAGCCTGTAGACAAGGAATGGGAGAAGGTCAAGTTTATGGCACATGCTTTGCCATCAGCTTACCATCTCGGACTTTCGAAAGAATGGAGGTATATATCATTCGAAGTAATGCAGCGTAAGCTGTTAGATGCCTACTCCGGAACAATTCATCAACTCAAACTCTCAAGCGACAGGAAGAAGGCAGCTGCGCAAGTCCAAAGGTTGTTCAAGAAGATCGTTGCACGAGGAGGCGAAGGTGTTGTCTTGCGCGACCCCATGGAGATCTGGCGTCCAGGTCGGCAGGATTACATTCTTCGATTGAAAGCAGAACAGAAGGGGAGCGGGAAAGTCATCGGGTATATTGCAGCGAAAGAAGGGAAGACCGGGCACCTTCTTGGGTTGATGGGCGCTCTGGTTGTTAAAATAGAAGACGGAAAGCAATTTACGCTGTCAGGCTTTCAGAAGCATGAGCGGGAAGTGAGCAAAGAGGGTGGACCTGCGCATCAGATGTTGTCTGCGAAATGGGTACATGATCATCCCGGCGAATTATTTCCGGGTTGGATTCGAGTGTCTGCTTTCCCGCTTGGAACAATTGTCCGCTTCAAGTATGAGGAGCTTTCTGTTTACGGTATTCCATTGAAGCCAAGATATCTGAGGAGCGATGAATGAGCGATCCCGAAACGGCTGATGAAACAGCTGACGAAGCGAAAGAGCGGCTGAACTCATGAAACTTTAGATCATCGGCGCGTTCGCCAAAGTTGAAGTGGCCGTCAGCAGAAACTTGTTGACAGCCATTTTGTTTTAATAGTCAATAGAATCAAGTGTTTTGTCCGGTGTTGACATGCCGGGCATTTTTTTGTATACTTGTGAAAAAAGATGGCGAAAAAAACCCATTATAAGGTTTCAGAAACTCAGAGATGGCGAAGAAGACCAAAGAGAAAAAGAAGGCCAGAAAGAGGGCCAAGAAGGAGAAGGCGAATGGTGTAGCCAAATCAGGCGACTGGGGAAAGAAAGCACTGCATGCACCGGACGGCAAGTTCCTTCCAGGTCCCAGGCCAAAGGGTTTCACCCCTGGACGCCCAAAGGGCTCATACTCGCTGACACGACTCCTACGCAACATCTTGAAGGAGAAGAGCGAAGACGGCACGACGCGCGGGCAGCAGGTGATGGAGGTTCTTATCCAGAAGTGCGAAGAAGGAAAGATTGACGCGGTGAAGGAAGTTCTTCAGCGCATCGACGGCAAGGTGCCGGACGTGGTGGTTACGGACGCATCATTCCTACGAGAGATTGACGATGCGGCCCTGGACAAGATGATTGCAGAGAAGGGACCTGAGAATGAGTAAGCCTTTCCCGTTTCTGAAGGTGCACAAGAAGGGCGAGATCGCATGCACGTGGCTGGTCACTGAAAAGATACTGGCCCTCGATGGAAGGCAGAACGGCTGCTTTATTTACATGCAAGGCGTTGGCGTTGAAGTACAGGAAAGCTCAGAGGACCTCATTAAGCAGCTGGGGTTTGAAGTGCCGACGATCTTCTCCGAGATTCCTGAGCAGATGCCGGGTGACAACGGTGTGCTTGTAACTGAGAAACTTCAAGGACTTCCAATCGGCGATGGGATGTCTGGCTGAAAGGGTTTGTGATGTGGATTGATGATAAAGCCAAGAAGCTTGTTGAAGAAGTCTTCGATTATGCGACATTCGAGGACTATGCCGAGCTGATAGATGAGGAGCTTGAGGTGGAAAGAGCCTATGGTCCACCCCCACCAAGTCATCCGAACTGCCGGTGTACAATCATGTACCGGAGTGATGAAGATGGATAGGCGAAACTTTCTTCAGGGATTCCTTGGCATTGGTCTAACGTCCTGCTTGGCCGGGACGAGCCGTGCAATTTCTAAAGCACACATAGCTTTTGGTGTTACGTGGTCTTTGGCAACTCCCACGAAAGAAGGCCAGTATCTCAAGCTGAATACAGGAGTTGGAGGTCCCACGACGGTATACATTACTGAATTTCAAGGCAGATTGTTTCCTGATCCCACTGTTTTTAGAAACCATCTTTGGTATGGACCAATCGGCGATGCAAGCAACGGTTGAACATAAACATTCCCTTCGCGAGATGAAGGAGGAGAAGCTTCGGCGGAAGCTCAAAGGATCTTTCCCTGCGTTTTTTCGAATGCATCCTCCCGCTCGTAACTACATCTTTGGACGCTGCTTCGATGAAGTTGATCAGGTTCTCGACAGCGTGACTAAGGATGTGGAAAAGGGAATCTGCCGATATGTCTGCCTCTGCATTCCAGTGCGCCAAGGGAAATCGGACAGGGTCAGCAGACGATGGAAAGCATGGAACATGATCCGTAATCCCGACTGGGAGCAGATTCTTATATCCTATGCTTTCGGTCTGGCTTCTGAATTCTCTTTTGACATTCGTTCGCTTATCCGCGATGCTGGGGCATGGTATGGTCTTCGTCTTACGCGTGACCGTGGAGCAGTCGATAGCTGGTCACTTGCTGGCAGCGGAGGCAAATTGCACTGCGCGGGCATCGGCGGAACAATCACGGGGCGCGGCGCAGTCATCCTGACAATCGACGATCCCTACAAGAATCGGAAGGAAGCAGAGTCTATCACCGTTCGACAGAATGTGTGGGAGGCTTTCGAGTCGGATCTGCTCACTCGCCTTGCACCTGTCCACGCTGTGGTCATTGTCATGAACAGATGGCACTCGGACGATGTGATTGGACGGATCGAAAACAAGAATGATCCGGATCATGAAGACTACGATCCTGACTTTCCAATCTTCGAAATGCACTCCTACCCGGCGCAGAACGAAGAAGGCGAATGGCTTTTTCCTGAGCGTTTCAGCAATCAGTGGTACCGAACGCTACGAGCTTTCCTCGGCACGTATGCTTGGCAATCACAAGGACTTCAGAGCCCGGTGAATCGTGGTGGGAATCTTTTCCAGATGGAGGGGCTGGTTGAAGTTCCGCTTTCAGCATTTCCGGACACGCCATATGTGCGCTTTTGGGATTTGGCGTCGACTGAACAAGAGCGAACGGGTCATAAGCCTTCAGGAACAGCGGGTGCAAAGGTAGGGGTCACAAAAGATAGAGAAGATCTACTTCCAAGCATATGGATCAAAGACGTGAAGTTCTGCAAGGAAGAGGCCCCAAAGAGAGACCGCCTCATTCTTGCGACTACGCAAGCAGACGGCGCGTCGGTTCCCGTGCTTGTTGAGTCTGTCGCGGGTTACAAGGACGCATTCACAACGCTGAAAGCAATGCTTAAAGGAAAGCGCACAGTGAGAAAGGTAACTGTGAGCCGTGATAAGGTGACGAACGCTTCAGTTTTGGAACCGCTGTTTGAAGCCGCGCGGGTCTTTGTTCCAGAGGGCGCACCGTGGCTGCCGTTATTTCGCCAGCATTTTAGTTCCTTTCCTGGAGGCGACAATGATGATATTGTAGACGCTGTGTCAGGCGGCTACCGCCATGCGGTGCGCAAGACAATGTTCTCTGACTTGAAAGGGATTGACCGAATGGCGCTAGGATTTTAGCGTAGGAGATTGATCATGATTTCAAGAGATGCACTGCAAAGAGCTGGACAAGCTTGGACTGGTGAAAAAACTGCGTGTAAAACGATGGATACGGAATTAGCGGAAGAGTTTGCACGCATGATTGATCAGATTTGGACTGAGACACGGCATGGAATCTCTAACGGAGATCAGGTTGACAGAAGGAAGGCAGCGGAGTTAATGCACAATGAGAATGCAGCCGGTGTGTGACATGAAGCGAACGCTTAGATTCTCAGACTGGCTTCTCTTGGGAGCTGTTTTTCTTGCTGCACTCTACGCAATAGGAATCGAATAATGAAGATCTCGGCTGAAAAGCTTGACTTGATGTGGAAAGAGCAATCCAAGTGGCGCGAAGGCGCAGCGAAACGTCAGCGTTACAAGGACGATGAACACGATATTCTGAAACGCTCGGATAAGTATGCCGATGGATCTGATAAAACGAACCGTGTCACCGGCTGGATTGGGTACGTTGTACGGCGCTTCACCGGCACGCTTACGTCCATTCCGTATCAGGTCACGAATCGAGACGACGAATCAGAGGGGAAAGGCCCCGAAGCTTATGCAGAAGCTTCTGAGCTGAATTCATTTCCTTTGGTTGATGTTGAGAACTTCAAGAACGCTTTTATCAAGGGCCACGGAATTGAACTCCATGAGTTTGTCGACAAGGAGCACATTGTCCGAGACGTTGACCCTCTGGAATGGATGCTCATTTACGATTCTTTAGATGCACTCGTTGGCGCGGTCAACATGGTTACGCTGGAAGTAAACTCAGTGCATAACAGCGAAGTCTTGGGTGAGCCGTTGACGCTGATGGTACATTATACCGATTCGGAGATCGTTACATTCAAGCGGAATGACGCAGACGGAACATGGACAGAGACTGACACGACAGAGCACGAATTCGGACAGGTGCCTGTTGTTGTTTGGCGGTTGAACAAAGCAAGAAAGAGTTTCCTGACCGATGCCATCCTGGGACAGAATGATGAGTACAATGAGACGGACAGCTCTTCAGGAGACGACATTCGAAACGACACTGATGCCCTCCTTCTTCTTCCAGGAGTGGATGGTGACTGGATAATCGAGAACAGTCCGGTTATTCGAAAGACGCGCGTTCTGCCATGGGACGTGGATGATTCGAGTCTGATGCCTCAATACCTAGTGAAGAATAATGACGTTACGCGAATCGAAAGCAGACTGGGCAGAACGAAGATGCACATCCACGTTATGGCGGACGTGCCAGATGTGGAGCAGATTGTAGGCGCAACGGGTGCAGCATCTGGTCTTGCATTGAAGCTGAAATTCTTGCCGATGATTGAGACGGCTTCAGAGATGATCAACTGGTTGAAAGCGGGCGTGCGCGAGCGCATTGATCTGCTTAACGTAGTACGGCACATTCTGGGTAAAGATCTTATTGAGGACGTTGTCGTCACTATTCAATTCAGCCTTCCTGTAGCGCGTCTGGAAGAGTGGGAGAAGATTGGGCAACTTACAGGGATTGTGTCGCACTTGAAGCAGCTTGAACTGCTGAGCGATGTCGATGATCCGGAGAGAGAGCTTCAGCGACTTGAAGACGAGGAAGCGCCTGCGCCTGATGACGGCGAAGGTGATAACGTACCAGCGGGAAGCAATGCTCCTCCTCTTCAGCAGGCCTTTGAGCAGCAGGTTGCAGCTGAGAGGGCCGGGGAAGTTCTCGGAAACGCATTGCAGCAGGCCGTCGAGAAGGTAGCGAACGATGCAGAGACCGCAAGACAAAGGGCGGCTAGCTGATGAGTGATGTTGCTTGGAAAAAGTATCGAAAAGTAACGACGCAGGAAATGCGTCCATATATTGTTGGGGAGGGCATGTGCGGGATCGCCATTCGAGACGCTGAGACACCACCAGTTTTAGGCGGACAAATTGCCCGAGATCCATTGGACCATAATAATCAGTGGTACATCCCACCTGAGATGTTCATGCTCAACTTTGTAGAGGCAACATGAGCGACACGGCTACATTGATCAAGGCAGGTTTTGATCCGGATGCTCCGGAGTTTTCCGCTTTGCTTGGGTGGTCTGAAACCGCGCCGCAGCAGATCGAAGGTGGAATTGAGGACGCACTCTTTGAGGCTTTGCGCGCTACACTCTCGCGTACCGTCACACAGGAAGTGCTAGCTGAAGCGCGCACCTTTGCTTCCAGGAAGGCGTCCGAGCTTGCCGTAGGAATCACAAATGTAGAGCTTCGGAAAATCGGACAAACGATTTCTGATGGACTCGAAGCAGGGAAAGGTCCGTTTGAAGTTGCGCGTGATCTTGATGCAGTGAAAGGCCTCGATCCTGTTCGCGCCAGGAAGCATATCAAATTCCGCGATCATCTGGACACGCTTGATATCACAGCGAAGCAGCGCGAGCAGCGGGAAACTGCGTTCTTCAATCATCAGCTTCGAGAGCGGAAGAAAACGATAGCACGGACTGAGGGCAATTTTGCGGTTTCAGAAGCTGCACACTTACGTGCCAAGGCTAGAGGTGATAATTGGAAAGTCTGGATTACGAATCGGGATGATCGAGTATCGCGCAAAATCTGCGCGCGGAATGAGGCGGCTGGATGGATTCGTATTAATGAAGAATTCCCTGCGGGCCAAGTTCGCACGCCGGGGCACCCTAATTGCAGATGCGCCATTGCCTATCGAGAAGAGGCACCCGGAGAAGAAGAGATTAGACGTGCAAAATTGGCGTCATTGAAGACAGCAAGAGAGCTTGGAATTCCTGACTTCGATCTTTCGTTGCCGGGAATTGCAGCATAAAAGGAGAATGAATAATGCCCAACGATAAACAGGACGACACGCAGGATACGGATATCAAGGACACGAAGGATGTGGACAAGGATCCGGGTTCAAAGTCGAAGACTGACAAAGACGATGCTGACGAAACCGTGTCTATGAAGACTTCAGAGTTGGAGTCTCTTCTGGACAAGAGAGTTACGCAGGCATTGGAAACGCAGCAGAAGAAGCATGAAAAGAAACAAGCGAAACAAGACGATGACCTTGAGCAGCAGCGGCTCGAAAGCGAGGGCAAGTATAAAGAACTCGCAGACAAGCGCGCTGAAGAACTCGAAGTCCTGAAAGCCGAACGTGCGGATCGTCAGTTTCGAGACGATGCGCGCACCAAGCTCAAGGACCTCGAACTTGAATCGCTTGCTGAAGTCCTGCTGCAACCCATCGGCTCTGACTTGGATAAGTTAGAGCTTAACGCCCAGAAGCTGCGCAAGCTTCTTGACGCTGAAGTGGAAGCCGCCGTCAACGAGCGCCTTTCCACCGGTAGTAAGAAACGCGTTGTGAAGGGCAAAGTGAATAACGGGGCGGGCTCTGTCAAGGATATGTCCGATGACGAGAGGCTCGCTTTCATCGAAGAACACGGCAGCGACGCATATCAGGCAAAGCTAGATGCCGCGTACGCATCGCCGGGATAGGAAAAGTAAGAAATGGCAACTGGAGTAGCAAGTGGATTTCAGATTTACGAGGCTGAGTTTCAATCTGGTATGGCTGAGATTGACGCGCAGAATTCCAACGCGTTCAACGCAGCTTCGCAAGGCGCGATCCGGCTGATTTCAGCGCGGCATCGCGGACAGTATAAGAAAGACGCGTTCTTTGATCTGATCGCAACGACAACTCTGATCACCCGGCGGGACACCACAAGCGTCTCAGCCGCGGCGGATACTCCGCTTGTCCAGGATCAGGTGGTAGGCGTGAAGGTTAAGCGGAAAATCGGGCCTGTGGGACACACAATCGATGCGTTCCGCACAATCGGGCTTGGAGATGAGCGCAGGCTGTCTCTGGTCTTGGGCCGAATGGTCCAGAAGGCAAAGCAGACAGAGATGGTCAACACTGCGTTGAAGTGTCTCGAAGCAGCCATCGACGGGCAATCCGCTCTGAATTACGATGGCACGGCAGCAGTGCTGACGCACGCAGCACTTGTGAACGGGCTGGCGCTTTTCGGGGACAATTCCGCAAAGATTCGATTGTGGGCGATGCACTCTGCGCCTTGGTTTGATTTGATGGGCCAGTCTATCGCTTCCACGGGATTCGACGGCATCGCGACGAACGTCATTAACAACGGCGTGAATGCAACGCTTGGGATTCCCGCACTCGTCACGGACGCGACAGACCTTCTCACCGGAGCAGGATCTACTCTTCAATATCAGGTTCTCGGGTTGGTACCGGGAGCTTGCATCATCGAAGAGTCCGAACAGTCTCAGATTCTGACGGAAATCGAACTGGGCAAGGAAAACATGATCGCTCGGTTCCAGGGTGAGTATGCTTACACGATCACCTTGAAGGGCTTCCAGTGGGACATTACGAATGGTGGGGCAAATCCCAACGCTGCGGCTCTTGCCACAAGCACCAATTGGGACAAGGTTGCCACGCAAGACAAAGAGCTTGCGGGCGTTCACATTGGGGTGAAGGCGTAACGAATGAAGATCGTAGTTCTTGATAAGCAGAGCAACGCGCCTTCGCGTGCTCTTGTTCAAGGCTTCAGGGCCGCTGGGGAAAATGTCTCCGCTGTTTATGCGGGAGCATGTCTCTCCAGCGGCCTCTATGGCATTCCTTCTTTTCCAGAAGCAGACCTTGCAGTTGTGAATGGCATGCAGGGCCCTTTCAGGGTAGCCTTCGACTGGTATCACTTTCGAAAGATACCTGTGCTCGTTGCAGAGCAGGGACACATCAAGCGGGGAGAATACTTCCAGCTGGGCTGGAACATGATTAACTGGCTGCCTCCCGCCCCTTGCCCGGATGACCGGCGAAAGGCGCTTAAAATCATTCCTAATCATTCCTATGGGGGTGCTAAGGACGGTTATGTACTGATACTTGGACAGAAACCGGCAGATGCTCAGCACGGCATTCTGAACATCGTCAGGCATACGAAAGGCCTACTTTCCGAAATACGCGAACACACCGAGCGCCCGGTGGTATTTCGAAGGCATCCGCTTGACCACGTAACACGCTTCGATTTTTCTCATTTTGGCATAGAGACGCACGACCCGAAACAGCTTTCACTAGAAGAGAGTTTCAAGGGTGCGCAGAGTGTGGTTACGCATAATTCGAATGCTGGGATAAAGGCAATCCTGAAAGGGATTCCAGTTTTCTGCGATGTATCCGCTCCATACGGCAGAGCAGCAGAATGTGGCGGGTACAACATAGAGGACTGGCATTTGCCAACCGAGAGAGCGTTTGTTAAATGCTTCAACCGAATAGCCTACGCGCAATGGAACGAAAAAGAGATAGCAACCGGAGAAGCGTGGGAATACCTCAAAGGAGAAATGAACAATGCCAGAGGAAATTGATTTCAGCGACAGCATTGAAGAGCAGAATGATAAAGCAGGCGGAAAAGGCGGGCAAAATCCTGCTAAGAAGCTGAAGAACGAAATGCACGCGTGGGTACGGGATCAGGTGGCGGATGGAGCCGGTACCAAAAGCAGGATGATTCTGGCTGCGGAGGAAAGATTCGGTATTCCGTTTCGGACATCTGGCGATCATCTTGAAAAACCTCAGCCTGTTGAAGCAAATGAGTCGGTTGCGAAAGTTCCTCCGCCTGAGCCCTCGATACCTCAGAAAAACGTGGATGGGGTCTATGCGTGCATCCATTGTGCCAACAGTTACAAAACGATCAGCAAGTACCTCACGCACCTCAAGAAGAAGCACGGAGACTGAGCATGAGCGCAGTGATCACAACCACAAAGCGGTCTGCGTTGCTTGTGCTCTTGCAAGCGAATCCTGATATCCTGACCGCAGACAGTTCCTATGTTGGTCAGCTTCTTGATCGCGCGATTGAATGGATGGTATCGCGTCTGAAGTTCACGCGATACCCCGAACTTGCACAGGGTTATTCCCAAAGCGGGGCAAGTCCTTCAACAGATATTTCTGGCATCAACACCAACGAACTTGAGATTTCTGTTAACGGAAGCCTTCGTGTGATTATCACCCCGACGCTTTCAAGTATGGCAACAGGCGCAGACATTGCTACAGAACTTCAACGGGTGATTAGAGCTGACTCTTCTGACGGATTCGACGAAGTGACTGTAGCATTCGCAGACAGTCTCTACACAATAACCAGTGGCCGAAATGGTGCAGGCTCTTCAATCATTCTCGGCTTCACAGAGACGAATAAGGCAGTTGCACAGAATCTCAAGTTTACGCCAGAATTCGGGGGCGTTGAATTTCCCGGAATGGAAGCTCAAGTGGAAGTCGATGGCTTGGTAGTAGGTCTGACTGAGCATTATTACAGAATGATCGGGATTGAAGGAGCAGCTGCGGCGTCCGTCCCCGGGGGAGTGAATGTTTCGAATATCGGCATCCCGAAATGGATCCTTAGCGGCATGAACGCAAAGCGGAGGCTCTGGACATAATGAGCCCACAACTTAGAATTCGGGCGCACATGCGAGACGTTTGCGAAGTAGGAACAGCAGACGCAGCAAGCGGTCCTTCGCCCAACGTGTCTTTTACATACGCAAACAGCACGCGATGCCGGTACGCAAGAGTAAACTCACGAAATGTGCCGAACGGAGAAAAGCAAACCCTGACGGATATCAAGATTTCACTTCCGCTCGGGACGACAATCACGCAGGAAGATCGGATCAAGTTAACCAAGCTGAATGGTGCCGTCCTTTCTCCAGAAAGGTTCTACGCCATTGTAGGCGAATCGCTGGAAAATGGAGCAGAGATTGTCCTGAGCTGTAGGCGCCTCGTTGGAAATGCGGAGACTTAGGCATGAAACTCTTTGAGAAGTTGACGCACGTTCAGAAGCATCGATCCATGTTATACGCAGACGGAGAAAAAACTGTACGTGATTTCTTGGAAGAAGTATTCCCTGGAAGACGAGACCTGATGATCATTGAATGCGGAACTAATAAAGGCGTTTCTGCGTCAATCTTCTCACAGTACGGGCATGTCATCACAGTGGACATAGAACGGCAGTCTGACATTGAAGAAACCATAGAAGCCGCGGGTGGTGTTCGTCAGAGGATTCTCACGAATATCTATCCGGAGCGAAGCGCACGAATGATGTACCTTGATGGCTCGACAAGTGCACCATTCGATCTTGGGTTTGAGGACGCGAGTCATTTTCTTCCAGATATTCAAGACAATTTTCAATACCTCAAACGGTGTGGACTTGTCCTCTTTCATGACTATGACGGATCTCAACCGGGTGTGACAACGTTCCTTGATAGACTTTCTGAGACTGATCATGTGATTCGCCGTGGGGTGTTTGGGGTGTGGATTAAGAAGAACCATCCCTTTGCTCTCAAACTGTTTGGAGATGATGCATGCCTGAAGAACTAGCTACAAAGATCCTGATGGCTGTCATTATCGGTTTCGTTGGAAATGCAATCCTGTCTGTCGGCGCAGTTTTGGGGTCATGGAGGCTGATGGTTTGGCGAATCGTGCGCCTAGAGAAGTCAGTTGAGAACCATGATAAATGGGGCACGAGAATTGCACGAGTTGAAACGAGGCTCGAAGAGCGTGGCTAAGGGAATTATATTCAAGACGAATCCCAAGGCTGTCGGAGCAATTCTGAAACTGCATCAAGCTAAGTTGAAGGAGTTTGCACAGAAGGCAGCTGAGATATCGAAACGCTTGGCACCTGTCATTTCAGGAAATCTGAAAAGAAGCATTGATTGGGATGAGCTTGAAGCTGGCAGAGGGGTCATTATCTTTACTGCTACTGGCTATGGTGGATGGGTCGAAATCGGAACCTCGAAATTTGAGGGGCGTCGATTTATTGCGCGAGGCGTAAATCTCGCAGCGAAAGAAATTCTCGGAAAAGGCATATGACGAGTGTAGCACAAGCTATTTTTCGCGTGGTCACTGAAGCCGCGACAGCTCTCTTCAGTCTCGTGGGCACACGTGTTTGGGTTGGACACGCTCCCAGAGGTGGAGCGGGAAAGTTTACGAACACGGTGGCTGCAATTGTCTTTACTCCGCTGCCTGTGGGAAAGTCGCACGCTTCGGGAGGCTACCACCGTTCGGTCGTAGAGTTTAAGTGCTATGGTGGGTCGACGGATATTCTGGACGCAGAGACAGTGTACCGGGCTTTGTGGGATCAATTGCAGCTGAAGTCCGGCACCTTTACGGGATCAACTATCATCAACTGCACAGAAGTACTTGCGGGCAATCCGCAGACTGAGCCGGAAACAGAGTATCCGGTTTACATTGGACAGTTTGAGTTCGAAATAGAGGAGAGTTGAAATGCCGTTAGAAACAGGACACATAGAATTGATTGCAGTACATCCTACTGCAAGCTCTGCACCTCCATCACCGACTTCTAAGGGAGCCGTGATCGGAAATACTGCATGGGGAACCGCAGGCTTTACTACCATCGGTTCCAAAGCGCAAAAGTCCGATGATATGGACTTGGATGCTGAGACCGTAACTCTGGAAATCGAGCCGGGCCTTCAACCAGTTCGTGCACCTATCGGGATGGCACCGATCCTTCATCGGTACACAGGATCATTTCTGTTGCCGTGGGAGTTCGTCGCGATGGACGTCTCTGAAGCACTCGTTACGCTTGCTTCCAATATCACCGTCCTGAGCAACAAGGCTTACACAGCTTTGGCGGTTACAAAGCGCACTGTCATGGTTGAGTATACAGGGCAGGGAATGCTTTACATTCCGAAAGCGCACCTCATGATGATCAGCCTGCCCGCAGGAACGGAAGGGGAAGACAATATTGCGAAGACTACGTTTATGGTCTTTGCGGAAGAAGGCGCAGCGCCGTATCTCGGTGGATTTTATTATGAATTGTTCGTGTAAGTGAAAAAAGGAGACAGCGAAAAAATGACAGACGCAGAAAAGGCATATGAGGGAACTGAGTACGAAGGCGCGCAGATTGTCATTGAACTTCTGGAGAAGAAGTATCTTTGGGAAGAACCACCTCAAAGGCGCGCCAGGAGCATGCTGAAACGCATTAACGCTGTGTGGGCTAGAATGCCCACCCAAGGTATTGAGGAAGGCCCGGTGGAACCTGATGTACTAGGAAGCATGTTGGACTCGGTCGACATGGCGCTCGATTTCTTCTATGCCTATCATCCAGAGATGGCAGCTGACAAAATCAAGCTCGATACGAAGGCAAAGGAGAAGGATATCATTCGAGCGTTTGGGGAGGTGTCTGCGTTTGTGCTCATCCCTTTCGAAAAAGAGGGTCTGGTAAAGTAGTTACGGCAGAAGAGGAAGCTGAAGTGTATGAGATTCTCATGAGTGAATGGGGTATACCCTTTCATATGATTGAGGAGTATTGGACGCCAAGACAGTTCAACCTCATGACCAGAGCCCTATTGAAACGCCTTAAACGCAAACGGCTGGAACAGAGAAAGGCCGAGATTCGAGCGAAGTATGGCCGGCATTGAAGTAGGCGATGCATTTTTCAAAGTAGGCTTTGAAAAAGACAGAGTAAAGAAGTCACTTGCGAGTCTGAATAAGATAATTATTGCAGGATCTGCGGCTGCCGTCGTTGCCATTGCAGGCATTGGCATTGCTTCGCTGAAAATTGCGAACGATGTCAACAAAGCATCGAAGAAAATAGCTGCATCTCTCGGCTTGCCTACGGCTGAAGCTGAGAAATTTCGTACTATCATCAAAGAGGTGTATCGAGACAATTTCGGCGATACTCTTCAAGATGTTGGCCAAGCTGTGCAAGATGTTGCTTCTCAGCTGAAAGTACTTGGAATTACAGGCGAAGAAGAGATCACAAAAATTACAAAGGGAGCGATTGCGCTACGCGACACGTTTGATGTAGACGTGAATAAAACAATGGAAGCATCAAGAGCTTTGATGCAAGAATTCGGGCTTTCCTCTGAACAAGCTCTAGACTTTATAACCACAGGATTTCAGCGTGGTCTGAATTCAAGTGATGACTTCTTGGAATCTATAGGCGAGTTCTCAGTTCAATTCAAAGAAGGTGGAGCTGATGCTGGCCAATTCTTTTCACTTCTTGAATCGGGCTTTCGTGGTGGGGCATTTTTAGGTACAGATCGCGCTGCTGACGCTTTTAAGGAATTTCGTGTACGGATTCAAGATGGCGCAAAAGGAACTATTGAAGCTCTTGACGCAATAGGCATTTCCTCTAAAAAGCTTGCTAAAGACATGGCCACAGGTCAGGTTACGGCGGCACAAGCGTTCACTCTTGTACAGCTGAAGTTAGCTAACGTGAAAGATTCCGGCGAGCAGCTTCGCAGAGGCGTTGCGCTCATGGGTACTCAATTCGAGGATTTGGGCGCACAAGCAATATTCGCTTTAGATCTTACAAAAACCAAAATGGAGGATCTCAAGGGTGCAACAAGCTCTTTGAATGCACAGTATGCTACGTTAGGAAATGCAGTTCAAGGCATCCAGCGTATGTGGACCCTTGCGATGGAAGAAGTTGGGACCGCGATGCTTCCGATTATCAATGACAACATGCCTGCAATTCAATCTGCTATGGATGAGCTGGTAAAAGTTGCTCCGGCTATTGCGGATGGCTTCGTGTCAGCTGTGAAGGTGATCATGCCTGCCTTGCAGCTACTGTTAGACTTCCTTTTGGATACCATAGAAGCCACTAAAGTATTATTCCGCATACTTGAAAAAGTGACGGGTGGTGCAACCGGAGAGACCAGAGCACTTTTCAGTGCTGTGAGCAGCGAGAATCAAAGACTGCTGCAGAACCAAGCGAAAGAAGAAGCGTCTGTGACAGACTCGGGAATATCGCAGGCATTTGCTGCCAGCGGCGGGGGTGGTGGTCTTGACATAGGTGCGGGTCTTCGGGCTGCCCAAGCCGAACTTGATGCAAGATCAAGCTCAGGATCACCTCAAGCTGATCAGGATCGAAGTCAATACAAATCACACAGAATAATGATCAACGTGGAAACACGAATGCTTCTCAGCTTACCAGAGAGAACGCGGAGCAGCTTGCCAGAGATCTTAGAGGGTTAGGTGTGGTATGAGTTCTTTTGAAGACAGCTTCAGCTACAATGCCGTTGACTACGGCGATTCTAATCACAGAGTCCATGTGGTTTCCCGGGAGCACCTTGAGCTTCCAGCTCTACGCGGGGAGTCACGTCAGCTAGCTTTAAGAGATGGATCGGCATCATTCGGTACGACTTATGGAGGGCGAAGCGACATACTCGAATGTGAAATTGAGGCGAGCACGAAAGCAGATCGAATTGCAAAGGTGGCGCAAGTCGTGTCTGACCTTCTTGACTCCAGGAGTGGAGAGCTGGCATTGATCTTCGGCTGGCGCACGGCACGAACTTATCTCTCGAAGCTCGTCTCTCCCGTTAACGCCGATCTCTTCTTGGCAGGTGCCACTTTCAGACTCGTTTTCGCAGCATCACACCCATGGGCCATCGCAGCCTCTGAGACGAATGAAGTTGAATCCATTTCTGGAGACAGCACTTTCAACATTGCAATTGGCGGAGAACATCCGGTAAATCCCAGTTGGACAATCAAAAATACCGGAGCGCAAACTGCGGGGGCCGTGACTCTGCAAAACGTGACGAGAGGCGAACTTTTCACATTTGCGGGCCCTCTGATTGCAGGTGAATGGCTCCGGATGTTCAAATTGGCTGGCGTAATCGAGCGTGACAATGCAACGGGCGGATCGCCCTGGACGAACGCGATATCAGGTGCGAGCGGACCTATTCCTCGGATAAATGGCGGAGCTACGAATCAGATCAAGGTGTTCGGCGTGGCGTCCGGGACGCTTCTGCTCGATTACTTTGCGGAGTCAACCTAATGGGCGTAGAATTTCATGACCACGCTGATCGATTCGCAATCTCCCTTGACGGGTTTCACGATGCATCTACCACTTCGTTTACTTTGTCCTCTGGAGATGGAGCTGCTCTTGATGCTCAATTCACGTACCCGGTGATTTTCGAATTCGGCACGGAGCATGTAGAAATCGCCAGTGTTGCAGGCGATGTCGCAACTGTAGTACGTGAGCGCAACGGGACAACTGCTGCCTCGCATAATGACGGGACAATCGGAAATCAGAAAGCGGCAGCGTACGCAGTGAATGAGCACACAACCGCGCTGAATGAAATCTATGACGTCCTTTTCCAGGCGCTCGCGTCACGCACTAACGGCGTTTTCAGGAAAGCAGGATCTGCGAATGTGTACTTTCTGGTTCAGCAAACAGGCACTCCTGGAATGTCAGCAGACATTCTTAACGGGAGTGCATTTGCGGGTGACAAGCCTGTTTTCGCGGCAACGGCGGGCAGTACGGGCACGCTTGTTGCACCGATCACGAACGACAGGATTGACACGATACAGCTCAATCAGTTCGGCGTGCTTTCGGTGAAGACCGGGGCGGAGGATGTCTCTCCAGTAGCGCCAACGATTGACGCGAATAACATCAAACTGGCTGAGATATACCACAGGCCAGCCACCACACAAATACTGGACACGGACGATTCCACCAATTCCTTCATTACTGATTCAAGGACCCTCATCTAATGCCAGAGTTCAACTGGGGGTCTGAGAATTGGGGCGAGCGGAATTGGGGCGCTCGTGGCCCTGTTAATTTTTTCGATCTAATCCCACCTTGGATTTCCACGGGACGGCTGGCAGGAAAAGACCCCGTGATTGAAGTTCGATCTTCAGACGGCTCATGGGTCAATGTCACTCTCACAGGCTCTCGTGAAACACCGTATTCGCTTGAGGTTCACGAGGTGAATGGCGATAATGTGGCTTATATCGATGATTGGTGGGATGGGTGGTTTGAAGAAGCGTTTGCAGAGGTTGCGACACTTGAGTTCACGATTGAGTTCGCAAATACTTCGAGGTCGTCAGTCACTGCGGCAAGGCGCATATGGCTGCGGGACCGTTATGGCTTCGTGATCGGAACTTTCCGGGCTTCGAGGCCTGTCTTTTCCCAGAAGGGGGAAGTCACGACGGCGCGCTATTTCTGCCAAAATTCGTTGATTGCCCTTTCGAATCAAGTCGTTACCAGCTATACTACAAGTCAGACTGCACTAGGAATTACAACACACACGAAAACAGTACTTCAGATAGTGACAGATCTCCTTGATGAGCAAGTTGGAACAACAAAAGTAGGCCTCGGAGTCATCAGTCCTCAGATTGCTACATTGACACGCTCTCTTGATGTGTCTCAAGGTGCGCCTATTCTCCAAGCACTCCGAAGACTTCAGCGATCTTTGCCATTGGCGCAAGAGGGGTATCTCTGGGTTGATTCCGAAAACCTCCTGAATTGGTCTGCTAAGATAGGTCTTGAGGGACATGAGCTGACAACGTCGACAAATCTTCTTGGTCTTGAGGCCGAGTATCTCGAAGAAGAGCTGATAACAGGATTGGTGATATTTGGAGAAGGGCAGGACCCGAGAACGCGGCTCTCTTTGTTGGATGCAGGCGAAGGAAGTACAATGCGTCTTTCTTCTAATTTCGATGCCGATGATCCGAGGGTGGCTTTGATTATAGAGCCCAGAATCAGAGATGCCGATACGCTCGCAGATCTCACAACCCGCATACTGGAAGAAAGAGATATCGTCAAGGTGCAATACCGGGCGAACGTTATCAACCTGGCTTATGCAGACGGCGCTGTCTGGGTAAACTGGGATGACATTTACATGGGGTCTCAGATGCGACTTGAGGCTTCTGACATCGGCGAAAATGCCTATGTGAATGTCCGGCGTACCCGAAAGAGTCTAGACGGTCCTCTGGAGGTCCAAGTTGACCTTGGAAATCAAACCAGAAGTGTGGCTTCGATCCTCTCTGACTTCTTCGAGAGGGGAGGAACGCCTCTGAACGTGAATGATGACCATTCTCGATATCCGAACGTAGCACGGACATACGACGGCACGGAGATCAACACGATTGAAGGCCTTTCGTATGCAAGCGGTGATTTCAAGGTGGAGAGCGGTGTTCTCTATTTTCATGATGGGTCAGACTGGATTGCGATTCTCAGTGCGAATGACTTTGAGGACACGGGCGGGAATATCCAACCGATTGCAGCGGTTGCGGCTGCGGGGACGGACTCTAAGGTTCCAAGGGCGCAGCACGAGCATCCCGCTGTGTGGGTGCCGAGGCCATGACCGATACTCCTCATAACAATGAATGGTCTGGCGATTCGATGGGCGGAATACCGGCTCTCATGCGCAGGGTGAATGCGTTGCAGGTGTTGCTCGGAGCAGGTTCCGATATTGTTATTGTGGATGATGTAGCAAGCGGAGAGTTTTTCAGATTCACCGATCTTGGTGTTCTTCTGTACTCGCACGACGCGAATGACGGGTCTTTGGGGGCGGGTGGGATGGCAATCGCAGATGATCGGCGCGTGTGGATATCAGATCCGGGCGAAAACGAACTTCGAAAGTATGAGCATCATGGGGCCTTTCTTGTGGAATTTGGATCGCCGGGATCAGGACAAGGCGAATTTAACGAACCGCTCGGCATTGCCATCGATAGTATTGGGAATATTTACGTCTCGGATAGTATAAATGATAGAATTCAACGATTTACGGGAGCCGGATCGTTCGTACTGGAATGGGGAAGTTTGGGATCTGGAGAGGGTGAGTTCGATGGACCGAGAGGTATTGCAATAGACAGCTCTGGAGACATATATGTAGCTGATGACGGCAATCATCGAATTCAGAAATTCACAAACGCGGGAACGTTTCTAGCTGAATTTGGTACGGAAGGATCTAGTGATGGTCAACTTGACAGCCCTGTAGCTGTGGGTATTGACGCTGTCGGGAATATCTATGTTGGTGAGTCAAACAATTTTCGCATTTCCAAGTTCACTTCAGCGCATGCGTTCGTCCTGAAGTGGGGCACGTCAGGGTCCGGAGATGGGCAATTCAGCTCTCTTAACGGACTTGCAATCTCGTCAGCAGGCTTCGTCTATGTGAGTGACGGCGGAGCGAATGACCGAATACAGAAGTTCGATCTTCTTGGGATTTTTATTCGAAAGTTTGGAAACGGAATTGTACCTAACCCCGCCGCAATAGAGATAGATGAGAGCTTCGAGCAGACAGAGTGGTTCAAGTACACGCCTTCGGCAGTTTCTCTTGGTGTTTCGGATGGTGGAGTTTCAATTCCTGCCCTTGATGCCCTTGATGCCGGGGCTGCGTTCGTCGCTCCGGATCACGTTACAGACGTGCGTGTGGCGGTGGAACTCCTGGCACCGTTCTTCATTAATGCAGTAACCGGAGATCCGTTCAATTGGAATGGCGCTCAAGCAGATTCGCTTTATCGCTTGGCATTGGGTGACAGGGATACAGACCCTTCAGACTTCGGCTTTTCCAGCCCGTCGCCTGCTGACGACTGGGATCGCATGCTGGCAGAAATGGAAGTCGGCGGAATATGGGACATTGACATTGGAGAGCTTGGGCTCTGTCTCACTCTCCTCGAAGCAAGTGCGATAGTGTAGAAAGGGAAGAACAATGAAACGCTGGATTATGATTTTCCTACTCCTGTTTGCGATTCTGCCGGTGCAAGCGCAGAATCCTTTCGAACGATCTTCGTTTGAGTCCGGGCCGGGCACAACGGCGCGTGCTCCTCTTCATCTCCCAGAAGGTGTGGCACCATCGTCTCCTGTAAACGGGAACATTTGGACAACTTCAGGTGGGCTCTTTGTTCGAATAAACGGGGTGACGCTGACTGCCGTGATTGATTTGTCTTCTCCCCCATCTATAGGGAACACTGCGGCAAACACCGGGGCATTTACGACGTTGACTGCTTCCGGAAACACCTCCGTAAATACGGACGCGATTTCCATACTTGCTGCGAGTAAATTCGTGGGCATAGGGAAAGCCACCCCGACTGTGCCGCTTGATGTAGTCGAAGATGGCACCAGCAACATTACGGCTCTGTTTACAAATTCCGCAGATGGTTCAGCAATACGGTTCAGCTCATCTGGAGTTAATGCGTCAAATATTCGATCAGGTTCGGGAGACACGTTGAGCATAGGTGTTTTCGGAACTGCTGGCATATTCTTTCCAGTTTCAGGCTCACTCAATTTGAGCGCTACCGGGCTCGTTACGACTGTGAAAGGAACGCTGAACGTTGACGAAGCTGTCACGTTCGACACTACTCTCGACGTGACAGGTACCACAGTTATAGGCGTTATCGATACGAGCAATGGTATTCTGATCACTGCCGGCAGTGCGGCGGCAAGCGCGGCAGGTGGACGATTTCAACTCCAGACGGCAGCAGACCACGACACTACAATAAATGCATATGAGATTCAAGTAAACCAAGATGACCTGCTTCTCGGCCCTCTCACGGACACAAATAGCCTATTGTACTCCGGCAGCTTGGGCACATGGATGTTCACTGGGCTTGATCCTGTTATATTCCTCGACGGCATCAACCTCGAAGGCGACATTGACCTTGGCACCGGCGATGACATCATCGCAGATGGGCTGATCGTAATCACGCCCGGGTCCGGCAAGATAGGGCTGGTCCCAGCCACCAACGTTCTGCTGAAGCAATCTGGGGAAGATTTCTTCAGCGGTCTCTTGATCCAAAAGTCGGCCACCATGGACACGTGGGCGCTCGCCGTGATAACGAACACTCTGTTCTTTGGATACGCAAACAATGCATCGGGCGCGGATGCCGCTGGCGACTTCGTATCGAGAGCCACACTTGACTCTGCTGGAAATTTCCTTTCCGCTGGCGTTCTCCGCTCCGATGCTGGAGATATTCGGACAGGATTGACGGCGGCGGGGACAGTTGGAACCACGACGAACATCAATCAACTCCAATTCGTCGACGCGACCCGGACCACGATAGAGGGCTCGCTTCACCTGACAGAGACTACGACGCCGACGGCGATCCCGGACGCAGGTGCGATTTACACAAAAACCAATAACGAACTTTTCTTTCAGGACGGTGCTGGAGTAGAACACCTACTCCACGGCGATGCGTTCTCAAGCATGTGGTTTCACTCGGTGTCGGCGGCCACGCTGACCATTTCTACTCAACTCATCATGACGAAGGTTACCGCGTTCGTGAACGTCGAAGACGAAGACGACCTAGGCAACGCCGTTTCGGACCCCACAACCGGCAACGACATCACAATAGGGGCAGATGGCGCAGGGAAATACGACATTGAGTACGGCTTTTCCGGCTCTGTCGTTGGTGGCGCATCGAAAGATCTTCTCATTTGCCCCGCGATCATTCATGCCAGCCCTATTGTGGTTACAAATGCTACTAAGGCATCGCCTATTGTTATCACAGCCCCAGGGCATGGTCAACAAAATGGAGACATGTTCACTATCACAGGTGCGACGGGGGACACGAATGTCAACGGAGATTTCATCGCTTCGAGCGTGTCTGGCACCAACATCACGTTGGTTGATCTTGCGGGGGTAAATCGCAATACCACCGGGGGAGACTATGGTGCGTCGTCGGCCAGTATCGTAAGGGAGTATCCGGGAAATCTAGTCAGCCACACCACGGTGTCGGGCTCGGCAAACGACAGTGTTTCAAAAATCCAAGAACATTCCTTGGCGGCCTCGGATATGGTAGAATTGTACGTGGTCAATCTCGATGGCACAGAAAACGTGTTAATACTCGCGGTGGACTTGGGCGTAAATAGAATCGGAGACTAAGGAGAAGTGAAAATGAAGCTGAAACACGTAGTGACATTACTGGTCATTGTGCTGATATCCGGCACGGCTGTAGCACTCGGAGGAAACACTGCCAAGCGGATCCGAAATTTGGCTGACACCCAAACCGACATGTTTATCGCCGCTTTGAGTGCAACTATTAACACTCATTTTTCTGGGGATCCTACTGGGCGTACTGCATTCATGGACCTCCTGAAGTCGAACCTAGGACTTGCACCTTACACAGCGCAGCAGAAGAAGGTCATGGAACGCGAGCAGTTGCGCACTCTGATGATTGAGCACTTCTCCAATGGAGAAGCCATCTGGTCAACTGCAAACGGACTACTTATTGCCAGGGAGAGTGAAGGAGTGATAATTATTTCCAGAGAGGGCAAAGGCGAGGGAGAGTAAGCTTGGGTGATCTCACAAAGAATTTCAGCACATGGGAAGTTGAGTGTCAGGGCACTTCGTGCTGCTCTCATTCCGCTCCTATGGACAGAGAACACATGAACGGACTTCAGGAGCTGCGCGATGTTCTTGGCGTTCGAATAACAGTAACAAGCGGATTCCGTTGCCGGACCCATAATGCGCAAGTTAAGGGTGCGAGCCCAAATTCATGGCACACGAAGGGGCGCGCATGCGATATTCAGGCAGAAGAAAAAACACCTGAGCAGGTTTTCGAAGCTGCAAAGATGATCGAAGCTTTTGAAAGTGGTGGTATCGGAATTTATGATAACCGGGTCCATGTGGATTCCGGTGACAGGTACCACCGATGGGATAATCGAAAAAAGGAGAGCTAGCGATGTACAATCCCAAAACGAATATTAACGAAGATTACAGCGTGGTGAAGACAGGAACGAAAGTCGTGAGGGCTGCTGTCCCGAGTGGTTTGGCCGGAGCGATTGCAGCATGGATTCTCACGATCTTCTGGAAAGAGGATCTGAGTGCAGCTGAGCAGACTCTTTATCTTGGCGGGCTGGTCAGCATTGTCGGTTCGATAATTGTCGGCGTTCGAAATGTCCTCAAGGAGACGGCACGACGGAATGGATTTGAGTGGCTAGTTCCGTTTCTCTGCCTCCTTCTGGTTGTAGGCACTGGTTGTGGCACGGTAGCAAAGACGCGACACCTTGAGACACACTGGGAGCAGATAGGCGACACAGGAGATTATCGAGAGGTTACTGTTGAAATCTCAGCGAAGACCCGGGCTGGTATGTTCGGATTGGTGCCCGAAGGCGTCCATAACGTCCAGGCAATGTGGTCTGAAGAAAAGGACACCGTCTCACTTGGTCAGAGAGCTTCCCTGGACAATACGGCTCAGGTGGCTGTGGCCGGGCAAGCGTTTGAAGCTCTCGGGCCGATTATAGGTACCGTCGTGGGGGCGCTGGCCCCCATGATCGCGTCCGGGGCGAGGTCAAGCAACCCGGATCAGCCCTTCACGGAAGCGCAAACTAATCAATTGAATGGCATTTTCCAATTGATCATGAACGAGGTGGAGAAGCGCGCGATGCTGCCAGAGCTGGTCAAAGTGGTCACAGAAGAGCTTGCGCCTAACACAGAAGACTAGCATTCTTTTGTAGTTCATTTCCGGAATCAGACGGGTATAGGCCTGAAAATCTGTATCCGTCTTTTCTTCTTTCCTCCCTTACTGTCTCTTTTCGGAAATGAATTGATGAAGAAAGTACTTGACTTTTGGGAATCATTATGTAATAATTGGTCAAATCCTGAGAATGAATGGTTGAAATGAACTGAAAGGAACACATTATGCCCAAGCTGAAGGACCTATTGAAGACCGCAGAGCGCAACGGGATCGTCATTCCGGACGACATCAAGGACAACAAAGAGCTTGTCCGGGACATCATTGCCCAAGAACTGGAAGACCGCGAGGCCGCCAAGAAGGATAAGGTGGCAGAAGGCAGAACACCGCCGAAGCGGAAGCCCGGGCGGCCCAAGAAGAAGGTAGCAGCCAAGAAGAAGCCTGCCACGAAGAAGAAAGCATCGGCCAAGCCCGACACGCCACCGGATCCCAAGAAGAAGGTAGCAGCCAAGAAGAAGTCTGAAGAGCCTTCCGAAGCTGAAGCCGCAAAGCAGGCTATCAGTCACGCTGAAGCCCGAAAGATGGGGCGGTCAATCGTCCAATGGCTTGACCGATTCTGCGACAATTCGGAGGCCTTCGCAGTTGGCAATCTCGCAAAGATGCTGAAAGACCACGAGATTATTCAAGCCATGGGAATCGAGGAAGTTCCGAATGCCCTGAAGATTGTCAGCAAGATGCGCGCTGCCTACCATCGGGGTGACATGACAGAGGGCTCGATTCCTCCCGTGTCCCCGAAGATATCCGAAACGGGATCCGTCTGGATGCCTAAGCAGTTTCGGTGGGAGTAGCACGCAAAGGCCCCGCCCTTCATTAAGGCTGGACGGATGGTCCGTATGGACCTTGGCTTGAGCACGGAGCACGGAGCAAAGGAGAAAGCAGTGGCAAATACGCATGCAGTCCAGAGACCAATCGGGAAAACACTCGGCCTCGGCATCCAGGACACTTGGGTGCACATCTTTCTCCAGAATGGGAAAGCCAAGAAGAAAGACCGCCTAACAGACGCAGAGATCACGAAGTTCATCAAAAGTGAATTTCCGCGCAGAAAAACCGAGTACTTCAGGCGTGTCGATTGGGTGCGCCGTCGTTACAATCGCGGTGGTCTCACGAAAGGTGTGGTTCCTAAGCGTGTCTCTGTCGCATACGATAAATAGGCTTTTGGTTGCAGAGGCGCGGAGTAGCTCTCTGCGCTAGGGAAAGACGGGCTCGGCTTTGGCAGAGTCGAATCGAAGCCCTCGCGATCTGCGTGACCCGTCCTGCTGAAGGATCGGGCTGCAACCTCGCTGCCGGGCTGGCCGCTGACAGGGATTGTCCTCTCACGGGGAGACCCTGATTACCCAGCCCGGCAGCGTGCTTCGAAAAGGTGTCAGAATGAAGAAACTCAGAGAACATCAGAAGACTTGCCTCAAGGCTATTCGCGGTCAAACGAAGCTTGCGTTATTTTGGCGGATGAGACTTGGAAAAACGCTCGTCGCGATTCGGTGGGCCAAGTCTTTCAAGCCGTCCTCTGTTCTTGTCATCTGCCCTCCTTCGGTGATCGAGACATGGGAAGAGCATTTGGAAGAAGAAGGGATTTTCTATTCTGTTCTTTCAGGGCCGGTACCCGTTCGGAAGATGATTGCTCAAAGTGCGCAGCAAGAAGGTGTACGATGGGCAATCACGAATTATGAAGGAGTCGTGCAGCGAAGTGATTCACGTTTTCCTTCTCCTGCTTCGTTCATTTCTGAACTGTCTTGGGACGTTGTAATTCTTGATGAATCAACAGCGATCAGAAATCCGAAAGCCAAACGGACAAAGATCCTTTGTAAGCATCTAGTGTTTGTGCCTTGCAAAGCTATTCTTTCAGGACTTCCGAATCCTGAAAATCCCATCCTGGATTATTTCGAACAGTATCGCTTTCTTTATGGCAGTTTTCTCGGCCATTCTAATTACTGGGACTTCCGTCGTGCGAACTTCCATGAGCGCGGATATGAATGGCTCCCTGAAATGGGGACCACAAAAAAAGTCCGTAAGCTGATCCAAGAAACGGCCCAAACACTCACACGGAAACAGGCAGGATTTTTCACTCCGAAAGTCCATGAAAGCCGGTATGTGGATCTTCCCACTGAATGCCGGAGAGAATACGATTCCACAGAAAATCAGTTTGCAAAGCTTAGTGGGGAAGAAACCAAATATACGGTTGTGAAACGGACGTGGATGCAGCGTATTGCGGGCGGGGGTTACGAAGAGAACGACGAAACAGGCTCTTTTCCGTGGTGGAATCACAAAATAGATGAGCTTTTCAGTCTGCTCACAGGAGAGCTGCGAGACAGCAAGGTACTCGTTTTCTTTCGGTTTAATTATGAGCTGCAAAAAGCAAGACTACGTGCAACCTCTCTTGGGCTGCATGGTGTGAGCATCACAGGAAAAGCGCCACGAGCGCAAAGGAAGAGAAGCAGACGGCTATTCCAGAAAGATCCTCTGACGCGCATCGCCTTCGTTCAAACTCGTGTGGTTCAGTTTGGTCTTGACTTCTCCGCTGCAGACTCTGTGATCTTCTACTCGAACTGGGATGAAGCTGAGATCCGAACGCAGGCAGAGGACCGCGCGATTTCTACGTCGAAGAAGGAGCCGGTGCTTTACATTGACCTCATTTCCAGAGATACGGTTGATGAGGATATCCATACTGCGCTTCAGGAAAAGCGCGTAAACTCAATTGCATTCAAAGTGAGACTGACGGAACTCATGGGCGAAAGGATGAGCAGATGAAACTGTTGGCAATCGATCCCGGTTTGATCTCCGGATATGCTTTCTGGAACAAAGACAGCCAGAGGTGTCTGCCATTGAGCGCCGGATTGATCAAAGCAGGAAAGCCAAAATTGAGTTGGCAGGAGAGAATATTACTTTTAGCTAATGCTGTGTGCAAACGGCTGGATATGCGTGGACATCCAGACTTAGTGCTTATTGAGCGTCCGGAATTCTATGGGGTGGTACGCCCTGAAGATCGCGGAAAACTGTTCATGCTGATTGGAGTACTCATTCAAGCAATTTCTAGATATGGTGTGCCGGTTGAACTGATTGGGGTCAACGAATGGAAGGGGCAGCTGCCAAAAAAGGTAGTCGAGCAGCGGATCGAGAACGTCATGAGTGAGAACGGATGTCTAACAGCATACAAGAAGCTCGAAGCCAAAAACGACGCAATAGACGCCATCGGAATCGGGCTGTGGTACATGGGGTACCTGAAATGAAGAGCGTTCTCGTGGTTTCTCAGAGCCACCTCGATGTCTGGAAGGAGCATATACGTCTTTGGCATGCTTGCGCAGACTGCGAGCTTTCGAAGACGCGAAACAAGGTGATTTTTCTGCGTGGGCATTTGCCGTGCGACATCCTTTTCATTGGTGAAGGCCCTGGAAAGACGGAGGACGCGCTAGGAGTGCCTTTCATCGGTCTTGCGGGAAAGCTTTTGGACAAGCTTGTTGAGCCCTTTGCGCATCATCACAGGATGGCTGTGGGCAATGTTGTGGGCTGTAGACCTTGCGACTCCAAAGGTGGATCGAATCGAACACCCACAGACAAGGAGCTGGACAGGTGTCATTCAAAAATATGCTCGGAGATTGATTTAGCTTCGCCTGTTCTTGTTGTTTCGTTGGGCCATACTTCTCTGCTTTCAATTGCGAACAGCATTGGGAAAGCTGAAATATTTCACCTTCCACATCCAGCTTACCTCCTTCGGTGTGGAGGCGCTGCGAGCGATGCGTTTTATGCCACGCAAGAAAAGCTGACAAGGAAAATAGGAGAGCTGACAGCATGTGGGATTTTGAATGCGACGGAGTAACACAATCATTTCTGAAGCTGTTTCAACTCTGCAAAGAGCAGACGAGGCTTCGATACTGTGAGGGATGGACAAGCCGAAAGAAGTCCTTCGCGATTGAGTTCGGGGAAGGCTTTCAGCTTTGTCTCTGCGATCTCTACTCACTGGTAGATCTGCCTGCACACGTTGACATTCTCACGTCTGTTGAAGTGTATTCTTCAGCATGGACCAAAGAGACACCGAGGCCAACCCAAGCGGCCCTTGTTCAGCATACGTTAGTCTGCGGGATGCTTTCTGTGGTCCTTGAGCAATATTGTGCTGTGTACGATGGTGACTGGACCGGCAAGTATACACAGCTGAAAAGCTCTGTTGCAAAGCCTTCAGAATGGCTTGGGCTGGAATCACGCTTCAAAGTGTTCGTCGCCCCGGGCCTTTGCGTTAATTCCACTTACCTTCAGGGTTCGTTTGACGGAATCTTTGAAGACAAAGCGGGAAATGTATTCCTCCTGGAGACGAAGACGAAGGGTCAAATCAACGAGCAGCAGATTCAGGATCTCCTTCCGTTCGATTTCCAAGTCCTTTTCTATCTGACTGCACTTTCAATTGAACTCGGACGCCATCCGAAAGGTGTTGTGTATAACGTCGTGAGGCGTCCAGGGCTTCGGCAGAAAAAAGATGAGCCTATGGAAGCTTTCCTTGATCGAATAATCAAGGACATAGAAACACCCGAGAGATGCGCGCATTACTTCCATCGATGGGAATGCAGAATTTCCAAGCGAGAGTTGGAAAAATGGCAGAAGGAAGTTCTCTGGCCTCTTATGGCAGATGCTGAAACTTGGGCGAATGACAACACCTATCAACACTACCCGAACTATGAAGCCTTAGTAACGAAGTACGGGAAAGCAGATCTCTACGATTTGATCGTGCACGGAGACACGAGCGCACTCTACAAGCGGAAAGTCGTATTCAACGAATTGGAGGAGAGATAGGTGCCTCAAGTCAAGAAAAGTGAAGTGAAGAAGCCCCCTGCAATCCGTCCGAAGCAGGCGAAGGCCAAGAGCACGGTCGTGCTCCCGAAGAAGCGAAGCAAGGCTGCGAAGAAGCTTCGGGAATATTCTATCCTTGTGCATGGCGAAAAGAAGATCGGAAAGACTACGCTTTTTGCGCAGGAAAAGAATGCAATCTTCTTTGAGTTCGATCCTCCGCAGAAAGCTTTAGAGATCTACCAAGTGCATATCGCGACTTGGGAGGATTGCTTAGAACTCCTTTCTCAGTTGGAAGAGTCTGGGCAATTTAGAACTGTCATTCTGGACGGAATAGATACGGGATTCCAACTCTGTTTTGACTCAGTTTGCGCGCGGATTGGAATCTCACACCCCCAAGATGTTGAAGACTTCGGGCGTTCATGGGGACAGATTCGGAAGGAGTTCTCTTCATTCATCAGACGCGTCTTGAATATCGAAGATTGCTCTGCTCGCTTCATCTGCCACAGCCAATGGAAAACGCTGAAGACACGCACAGGGGGAAAGATTGACAAGCTCCTTCCGATCCTCACAGGTCAAGCCGAGGAGTGCTTGATAGGGCCCATTGACATTTGGATGGCTTATGCGTTCGATGGGGATGATCGAGTGATGATTATCGAAGGTGATGAGCACACGGGAGCGGGGCACCGAGTGAAGCACCGTTTCCGCACAAAATCCGGAAACAGGAAAGTGCGTGAGATACATGCAGGTTCTTCTCCAGAAGAGGCATATCGGGCTCTAGTTGATGCCTTTACAAATCAACAGGAATACGCAACGCTCGCAGAGAGGGCAAGGCAAAAGAAAGGGAAGAAAAAATGAACAGGAAAGGTCCATATTCAGATCAAGTGAAGGGCTTCAAGAAGAAATGGAAGGCGGGACGAAAGGCCGCGAAAGATCTAGGGAGCGGAGGCTTTATCGATGAAGCGATGACAGGTGTTTTCCGGTTGACGCTGGCTGAAGTTGGCGTGATCGGGCCTAATGACTGGCTGCATATCTGCTTCCAGACTGTGTGTCTTGACCCGGACGATTTCCGAGGCCAAATGCATAACCATCGCTGCGGTCTTGGGGAGGAGCAATTTCAATTCTTGATCAGCGACTTGGCAAAGTTGGGGGTAGAAGTCGACGACCTTGAAGTCGACAGCATGGACGACCTGAAGAAGGTCCTCGAGGGCCTCACGAAGGAACAGCCTACTTTCCGGGCGAGTCTTCGGCATGGGAAGAAAGATCCGAAATTCATGGACATGTGGATCTCGAAGCTTGTCGAGTGGGAAGACGATCCTGCTTTCGTAGCAGATGACGACCCGAAGGCACTCCTGGGCTCTCATGTTTTCGTGTCTATCAAGGGCAAAGAACGCGAGGCAATCATCGAAAGTCTCAATGGGAAGAAGTACACTGTCCGCGTCATTAAGACTGGAAAGAAGTATAAGTTCAAGCGTGAGGTAGTGACGCTGGCTTAACGGTTTGGCCTTTGTCCGCAGCTCTGCTCTGACCGGTGTGCGAAGCGAAACAGAAATATTCTGCGGGCAAGGGCTTTTAGAAAGGGCGGAATGAAAGATCCATTAGCTAAGCTGTGGAATTCAGAAGATGCAGATGTGTGTAATTGCAGGCACGCTCGTGCAAGTCATTGGAGAGTTGCTGCGTTTTCAGAGTATAGGTGCTACGCGAAAAATTGTGAGTGTAAAGAATTCGCCAAGAAAGACGCACCTTGAAGCATTTCATCCAAGGAAAAATTATCGGCTCGGATACAGAGACGACCGGGCTTGAAGTTTGGCACGGTGACGCGCCCTTTATGATCGCCTTTGGGAATGAAGCCGGGGAGTTCGAGTGCTTCGAGTGGCCAGTCGATCCTTTCACCCGTACTGTATTTCCGAAGCCCAAAGAATTGGAGAAATGCCGAAGGCTTTACGAGGACCCGAAAATCGAGAAGGTTTTTCACCATGCGAAATACGATATCCGGATTCTTGAACAAGCCTTCGGCATTCACGTGCGCGGGAAGATACACGATACGCTTTTCATGGCCCATGCCTGCGATTCGCTTGAAGACTCGCTTGAATTGAAAGCTTTGGGCGTCAAATATCTCAGCATGCCGAAGTCTGATCAAGACGATCTCCTGAAGCTTGTCCGTTCGTGCCGACGCGAAGCTAAAAAACTTGGATGGTCTTTAAGCATCGAATGGAAGTCAAACCTTGACGGCACGCTTAAACCGAAGGCACCGCCCAAGGGTGCAGGTGATTACTGGATGCCGAAAGCTTTCGATAAGAAAAACACGCTCTGCCGTGAATACTGTATCGGGGATGTCCGTCGTACTATGATGCTACGTGCCTTGTTCGAAGACTTAATGGACGAGCTTGAGGGCGCACGGGGAACATACGAACGCGAAATGAAGTTATGGCCTGTTACATACGCGATGGAGACATGCGGAATTCATCAAAGCCTGAAACGTGGAAAGGAAGCAGTAGAGACATGCAGGCCAAGAGCTGAAGAGCACCTTGCACAAGTTCGCTTTGCAGCTCATGATCTTAATTTCAATCCCAGAAGCACCGATCAAGTTGGAAAGCTCATGCATGAAACGCTAGAACTGCCTGTGCTTCGAAGAACTTCAACTGGAAAGCCACAGGTAGATGCAACTGCATTAGAAGAGCACGGAGAAAATGAGGTTGTTAACGATCTGCTTTGGTATAAGAGTTTGGATCGAACAACTACTACATGCTTCTTGAATTATCTCCACCGCGCTGAGCATGATCCGTCTGGCGACGGGTGGCTTCTGCATACCGATTTCAACCAAATTGGACCCGTTACAGGGCGTTTCTCCTCCAGAAGACCACCTCTGCAAAACGTCGCAAATCCTGAAACATCGCGAAGTAAGCGAGTGGTGTCGGCTCGTGTTCCATTCGGCCCTCGGAAAGGCTGCGTGTGGTTTTCAGTCGATTATGAGCAGCTTGAGTTAATGATCTTCGCGGATGTTGCGCAAGAGGAAACGATGCTTCAAGCGATTGCAGACGGCGAAGATTTACCCGCTGCGTGTGCCAACAAAGCATGGGGCAGGAAAGGAAACTCCGCAGGCTACCGAGCAGCCAATAGAGCATTAGAAGATCATCCTGAGATCTCAGCTAAGTTCGTTGACCCTGTTGAATGGCTTTCGAGCTTCGATTATGATATCTGTAAGGCCGAAGCTTCTCTGGGAAAGAAGAATAGCCGAGCCCTCGCAAAGATGATTCTCTATGCGAAGATTTACGGAGGCGGTGCGAATGCAATCAAGGATATTCTAGTTTGCACACCTTCTGAAGCTTCATTTTTTTTGGATGAATACGACACGGCGTTTCCGGGCATTCGCGAGTACATGAATGAGCTTTCGAGTAAGTCTGCTCGAAAGGGATATCTGATCAATCGATTTGGCAGAAGGCTTTCGATAGATCCTCGTTTTGCCTACCGTTCGGTGAACTATGAAGTTCAGTCTGACGCAGCAGAATTGCTCAAGCGTGCCATGTTGGGCTGTGCCGAATATCTTGAGGACATAGAAGGCGGTGAACTTCTGTTGTGCGTTCATGACGAACTGATTTTCGAGTTCGAGCTTAAGCTTCTTCGGAAGAAGCACATTCGTCAACTGTGTCGAGTCATGGAAGATCACGGCGGAGCGTTCCAAATTCCGGTTAAGGTATCGGTCGAGAGAATAACGGAATCATGGGATAAAAAGCAGAAAGCAGACATCGGAGAATGGAGGAAGGCTGTATGATTGAATACCGCAAAGGTGAGACTGAAGACGAAGCGCGGAAGCGGCTGAATTCACACACATTTACCGCAGTTCGCACGGTGAATAGCGCGTGGCACATATGGCGCAACGCTTGGGACGCCCGTGGCGAATGGGAAGCGAGCAAAGCGAAAGGAGATTATGGGAAAGAAGAGAAAGAAGAAGTTTAAGATCTTGCGTCCCCATAAACTGTGTAAGCTGATTCTTGGTGATTCTTCGAAGCCTCTGCCGTTCAAGGACGGCACTTTCGATACGATAATCACAGATCCCCCATACGGCCTTAAGTTCATGAATGCAAAATGGGACTATAACATTCCGAGCGTAGATGTGTGGAAAGAAGTTCTCCGAGTCTCGAAGCCAGGCGCAACGCTACTCTGCTTTGCAGGTACGCGAACACAGCACCGGATGGCGTGTGCGATTGAGGACGCGGGTTGGCGTCTGTTCGACTGCATCATGTGGATGTACGGCACAGGATTTCCGAAGGCTGCGGACATCTCGAAACAGATTGACAAGATGGCCGGAGTGGAGAGGGAAGTTATTGGCAAAAAGTTCAAAGGCAGTTCTCCTCTTGCGGGAAATCATTCTGGAGATTGGACAGACGGGCAAGTGGATGGTGAATTTAGTATCACAGCTCCGTCGACAGAAGAAGCGATCCTCTGGAATGGCTGGAAGTCTCATGGACTGAAACCGGCTTACGAACCGATCATCTGTGCAATGAAACCCAACGAAGGCACCTACGCACAGAACGCCCTGAAGCACGGTGTCGCTGGGCTGAATATTGACGGCGGGCGAGTACCTGGAATAAAACCACAAACGATACAGGGTGTAAATTCTAATCCGTCTTCGTTCAACGTCGCAAAGACAAAACAGACAAGTGGTGATCCGAATGAAGGCCGATTCCCCGCGAACGTGATTCTAGGCTGTGCGTGTGAAGACCCTGAAGAGCATGATCCGGATTGTGCCTGTGCCTTGCTTGATGAGCAGAGCGGACAAAGCAAAAGTTCAGGAGGAGATGGGTCTAAATTTCCCCCTCCACATTTTGGAATGGCTGGTGACAATATAACTCCGGGCGGAAAGGGCTTCAAAGATGTGGGAGGAGCATCAAGATTCTTCTACTGTGCGAAGGCTGCGAGAAAAGAGCGCGATCAAGGACTTGAGGATCTTGAATCTTCTTCTCCAGGAGAGATCACCGGAGGCCGTAAAAAAGGAAGTGCTGGTCTGAACGACCCACGGGCCGGTGCTGGACGAACGTCAGGCGGGAGGAACACTCACCCTACCGTGAAGCCGTTGGCCCTTATGCGCTATCTCTGTAAGCTCACAGCTACTCCCACATGCGGAAAGGTCCTAGACCCTTTCTGCGGGTCGGGCACCATGGGAATTGCTGCTGTCCTTGAAGGCCGAAAAAGCGTACTGATTGAGCGAGACAAGAAGTATGTCCGAATTGCTTATCACCGAATCAGAGGAGCAGAAAATGAATCCTAAAATGAAAATGCAACTCGGTGCATCGATTTGGCGATTCTGTCATCGATGGCACATTCCTTTAGGGCCTTTCGAGACCAATCTTTGGTGGTGTAACCTGATGAACACGCTCGGAAAGAAAGGCCGGAAGCTTCTTGTGAGCGAACTCAAGGAGAGGAGAGCAGGAAGAGCAGTCGATAAAGCTCTGGGAGAGGTTCCGAAATGGAAATAGCTTACTTAGCAACGCCGTATTCAGATTCGGAGCCTAAAGTCATGCAGTATCGCTTTGAGACAGTAACGAGAGTTGCGGGCGAGCTTATAGCTATCGGAATCCCGGTCTTCTCATCTATCACCCATGGGCATCCAATTGCACAGACACACCCGAAAATCGAAACAGGCTTCGAAGCCTAATGAGAACGCCTAACACAAATTGTTCAAAGTGCGATATTCCGATCTACGTTCGGCCAGCGAAAAAGAAGCTTTACGTGAATCATTTCTGTGGACGTATTTGCTATTCTGCTTTTCGGCATGCTGAGCGCAGTCATGCAATCATTAAAGTGGAGAAACGCTATGGAAGAATTCGTGAGGTGGTCTGCGTTTGGTGTCCAGCTGAATTCTGGTCTATGGCCTGGAAGAATGGCCGTGTGCTTGAGCATCGGCTGGTAGCCGCTAAGAAGTTAGGTCGGCATCTTCTACCCTCTGAAGTTGTGCACCATGAGGACGGAAATTCGCTGAATAACGATCCTGAAAATCTCATTATATTTGAGAATCAAGTAGCACATATGAAGCACGAAGCATTATCCAGATCACCATTTTAGGACCACTATGTCAACGCCAAAACTACGACCATTCGAGACACACGGATTCTGTAGTGAAGGAGAGACCGGGGATCAAGTCTTCGGTAACTGTCTTTTCTGCGACCATGAAAACCATTTCTTTGTCAGCTCAAAAACTGGGCAATGGGATTGTAAGTCCTGCGGAGAGAGCGGGAACATCTACACTTTTCTGGAGAAGATTGTATCCCATCGGCGCGAGAAGACAACAAAGAAGCAGTACAAAGAACTGAGCAAGGAACGCGGGATCCCTGTGTCAGTTCTTCGTGATGATTTCGGGCTGGCATTCGATGCTGATCGAGAACGCTGGCTGATTCCCTGTTTCTCTTCAACGGGGCGAGTTCATGACATTCGGCACTGGACAAAAAAGCAAGGGATGCGATCTACCGCCGGGTGCAAGTCTCAACTCCTTGGGGCAGAGAAGCTCATCAAATTCACATCTCCGGAGAGCCGAGTCTACATCTGTGAGGGCGAATGGGATGCCATGATTCTCTCGTGGGCTTTGAGATTCAAGCCTATGCTCGATTGGTCTGTCGTATCGGTCCCGGGTGCGGGCGTTCTCAAGAATGAATGGCTGCCTGCTTTCAAGGGCCATAAGGTTCTACTCTGTTACGATAATGATCAGGCGGGAGAGAATGGCCGGGATAAAGCACGCGAGAAGCTCAAGCCCTATGCTTCACAGATTGAAGCGATAATATGGCCCAAAGGAACGGCGCAAAAGTACGATGTGCGGGACTTTATCATCTCGAAGGGCACAAAGAGCGGCAAGAAAATCCTGAAGGCCTTAGAATCATTCTCAGAGCGTCAAGCGGAGGTCACTTCTGGGGAAGATGAGTATGAAGAAATCGCGCCGGTTTATTCCGTAGGCTCAGTCGATAATCCGCCTACCTTCAAGCATGTTTTATTAGTTTTCGAGAAGTGGCTTGTGATGAGCGATCATATGCGCGATGCGATTTGGGTCTGTCTTGCGCACGCAATTTCTCCCAGTATTGGGCGCGGCCACAATGACCAGATTTGGCTGTATCTTGTGGGTCCGGCGGGAAGCGGAAAGACGGTGATCCTAACTTCGATGCAAGGATCGGAGCGCTGTAAGTTCGAATCAGACATGAGTCCCAAATCATTGGTATCTGGTTTCCAGAGTTCACATGGAGATCCAAGCCTGCTGCCAACCTGGAAGAACAAGTGCGTTGTGCTCAAGGACTTCACTGAGATTCTCGCGAAGCATCCAACGGCGAAAGACGAGCTGTTCGGAACGCTTCGAGGGGCTTACGACGGGGAAGTCACGCGGGCATGGGGAAACGGTGTGAAGCGGCATTATGTGAATTTGAATTTTTCTCTTCTAGCAGGAGTGACGCCTAAAATCCGAAGTGAGAGTCAGGCTTCCATGGGCGAACGTTTCCTGCGTTTTGAGATCCCTGCAAAATGGGATCAGGAAAAGGAGATTGATGAAGCCATAGAGAACATAGAAACAGGCTCTGAAATGAAGCGTGAGCTTGCCGATGTCGTGGGCAGGTTTCTCTCCAGAGAAGTGGGGCGGACGCCTGAAATTCCGCAAGCTATCAAAACGAAAATCAGGAATTTGGCGCAGCTTGTAGGGATTCTACGCACAGAAGTAATTCGTGACAGTTATGGCGGGAAAGAGCCGAAATATATGCCTGAGCCTGAGATGGGAACGCGACTTGGGAAGCAGCCTGCACGCTTGGCGATATCCCTCGCTGCTGTGCAAAATCTGAAGACAGTGAACGAGCGTGTCTTCTCTTTGGTTAGTCGAGTGGGCTTTGACACTGCAAAAAGCGATACTTCGGATGTGGTTTTGGCGCTTAAGATCGGAGAAAAAGCTCTGCGCAGCGACCTCCAAGCACGTACAAGGCTGCATTCCGTGACACTTTATCGCATTTTGGAGGACCTCAAAATGATTGGAATCCTCCAAAGTACACCTGGAAAACCAGAAGGAACAGGTCATCCGCCCTACTTCTGGAGTCATTCGCCGATTTTCGCGAAGAAGCTCAAATCTGTGAAAGTCCCTGAGAATAAACGATTTACGCACAAAATCAAGTCAGAATAAGGCTATTCTTATCCTAAAAAGAGTAGTATAGGAGGAGAAAGAAAAGAGAGAAGAGAAGGAATATGCTATACCCGTCATCTTTCGGAAATGAACTACAACGGAAAGGACAAAATCATGATCACTATGGCTGAGGTTTTGCAGGATGTTTCTCCAATGGGCCTGAAAAATAACCAGAGTCGGATGTATGAACTGATGGGCGATTATCGGTATGAGGGTGCCGACATGCTTCGACTGTTGCTCGGCGCATTTTGGATCCATTTTGGAAGGCGGATTCCTGATGAGTTCTGATGGCTTGGACTTGACTTCCTGACTTTTATCGTGTATAATTCAAGTAGAGAAGCAAGGCCGAGAAAGGCCAGAAGGAGAATTAATCATGGGTGTGAAGCGCAGAGAGAAAATCCGATTGTGGTGGCCTTTCGATCTTCACACAGTCACCTTTCGACAGATGTACTTTGTCATTGAATGGACAGACAATATGGAAGGGCTTATTCTTCCTACAGCAGAATAACCGAAAGGAGAACGGATTATGGAAATCACTGAAGCGTATCAACAGGGAATAGACGACTGGGAAGATCAAAGACCGCGCAGCGCAAACCCGCACACAGACTCTTTCTGCCATTCGGCATGGGATTCGGCCTGGGCAGATCAGGATGCAATGTATGCGAACTGGGAAGCTGAGGAATAGAACGTTTACAAGTCCAGAAAATGCTTGACGCAGAAAAAGGGTCAGGACAATGAAGCATCCAACGAAACGAGATCTTGCGTTAGCGTTCTTGATACATAGAGGCTTCACGGAAGTTCTATCCGAGTCTGAGAAATATCGGAAGTTTGTAAATCTGGAACGCGAAGACTACACACAGATTGCTTGGATCGGGCGACGGGGAGCAATGCGCTTTGGCAGAATTTCGAGTGAGTCTGTATCCAGCAAGAAATGGGATTTTATTTACAAGCAGTCTCTCAACCTGAAAGGGCTTCTGG